>ERZ773158.2724-NODE-2724-length-12275-cov-3.339198_pt1 | contig 12275 bp, 10 predicted proteins | sample MGYA00511918_ERZ773158 | MGnify/ENA primary metagenome ERZ773158 (study PRJEB29015, sample SAMEA2737876) | human gut metagenome | biome: human gut; feature: human-associated habitat; material: faeces | place: China | collected 2012 ...
CCGAGGCCGTTCGCGCCGCGCGCCCGCGCGTGGACGAGCTCGCCCGTTCGCGTGACGAGGCCCGTGCGCAGGCAAGCGACCTGGGCTTGCAGATTGCCGAGGCCAACGATGAACTTGACCGTGTTCGTCGTGACGATTCCGAGGCTGCTGGCAAGCTCGCCGACGCCAAGGTTCGCCTAGCTCAGACGAGCGAGCGCCTGCGTTCGCTGAAGGGCCGCGTGCCCGACCTGGAGCATCGTCTTGAGGGCATCGACCGTCGTATCCGCGGAACACGCCAGGCCTCGCGCTCACTCGAGCTGTTGCGTCTGCGCGTCGACCCCATGCACGAGCGCTATTCGGCCCTGCTGGAGCGCGCATCGGATTGGGCAGCGCGCCTGCGTGACCAGGCCTCTCTGGAAGAGGCGGACTCCGCTTCGCTCAAGAAGACCATCGAGGATGCCAAGGCCGAGGTCTCCCGTGCCAAGGAGCGGGTTGATGCCGCCACGGCGACGCAAAATGAGTTCAAGGTTGCGCGTGGCAAGCTCGAGGTGCAGGTAGAGGCCGCCATTAAGGCCATTACAGCCGATGGCACCACGATACTCGAGGAAGCGCTCATGCTTCCCGCGCCCACGGACCGCGATGCCGCCGAGCGCGAGCTCAACCAGCTTGTGCGTCAGATCAACAATCTGGGCCCTGTGAACCAAGTTGCCATGGAGGAGTACGAGCAGCTCAAGCGCCGCGCCGACTACATCGAGGAGCAACTTGCCGATCTGGAGAGCGCGCGCAAGGCGCTCACCAAGATCACCGTGGCCATTGATCGCAAGATGCGCAAGGCGTTCCTGGTGACGTTTGAAAAGGTCGACGCGAATTTCCGCGAGATCTTCGCCATGCTCTTCCCGGGCGGCCAGGCACATTTGGAGATGACCGACCCCGAGCATCCGGCCGAGACGGGCATCGAGGTCGTGGCGCAGCCGCGCGGCAAGCGCATCACCAAGATGATGCTCATGTCGGGTGGCGAGAAGAGCCTGACGGCGCTCGCCCTGCTCTTTGCCGTATACCGTACGCGCACGGTGCCGTTCTATGTGCTGGACGAGGTCGAGGCTGCGCTCGACGACGCCAACCTGTCCAAGCTCATCGGCGCCCTCGATGTGCTGCGTTCCGATACGCAGCTCTTGGTAATCTCGCATCAGCGCCGTACTATGGAGGATGCTGACGTTCTCTACGGCGTCTCGATGCAAGCCGACGGCGTCAGTCGCGTCGTCTCGCAAAAACTCGATCGCGAAACCGGAAAGGTCGTGAATGCATAATGGGATTCTTTGACGCACTCTCGCGCGGACTTGAGCGCAGTCGCGAGGCCCTCAACGAGGTCTTCTACTTTGGTGGCGAGGTCGACGAGGATTTTTGGGAGGACCTTGAGGACACCCTCGTCATGGGTGACATGGGTGCCGAGGTCGCTATTCAGGTCTCCGATGAACTGCGCGACGCCGCCGCCAAGAAGAACCTCAAGACCGCCCCGCAGCTTCGCCGCGCCCTGGCCGAGCAGCTCGAGGGCCATTTTGTGCCTGTTGAGCGCGATCCGTTTTCCGACACGCCGAGCTGCGTGCTGTTTGTCGGCATCAACGGTGCCGGCAAGACCACGACGGTCGGCAAGATTGCGAGCGCCATGGCCGCCCGCGGCAAGAACGTGGTGATCGGTTCGGCCGACACCTTCCGCGCCGCCGCCATCGAGCAGCTCGATGTGTGGGGCCAGCGTGCCGGCGTGCCCGTCATCAAGCGTGACCGCGGCTCCGATCCGGCGAGCGTGTGCTATGACGTGCTCGACGAGGCCGATAAGCGCGGCAGCGACCTGGTGCTCATTGATACCGCCGGTCGTCTGCACACGAGCCCCGAGCTCATGCGCGAGCTCGCCAAGGTGGTCAACGTGACGCGTAAGCGCGCCGCAAATATGGCCGCCGGTCCCATGCCGGTCTCGGTCGTGCTTGTGATCGATGCCGCCACTGGCCAGAACGGTCTGAACCAGGCGCTCGAGTTTAACGAGGCGCTGGGCCTGGACGGTATTATCATGACTAAGCTCGACGGCACGGCTAAGGGCGGTATTGCCATGGCCGTGGCCGAGAAGCTCAAGCTCCCGATCCTGCGCATCGGCGTGGGCGAGCAGGTCGATGACCTGCAGGAGTTTAACGCCAAAGATTTCTGCCGCGCCCTGGTGGGCGAGTCCAATTAAGGAGTGACTAGTGTTTGATTCTCTGAGCGATCGCCTCAACGACACATTTGACCGCTTGCGCGGCAAGGGTAAACTGACCGAGGCCGATATCACTTCGGCCATGCGCGATATTCGCATGGCGCTGCTCGAGGCCGACGTTAACTTTAAGGTTGTCAAGGAGTTCGTTGCCAAGACCAAGGAGCGCTGCATGACCGCCGAGGTCATGGAGTCGTTGTCGCCGGCGCAAAACGTCGTCAAGATCGTGCTCGACGAGCTCACCGAGATGCTCGGCTCAACCGAGAGCAAGCTCGTCTTTAGCAACCGCATTCCCAATGTCATCATGCTCGTGGGCCTGCAGGGCTCCGGTAAGACCACGGCTGCCGTAAAGCTTGCCTACCTGCTCAAGAAGCAGGGCCGCTCGCCGTTGCTCGCCGCGTGCGACGTCTACCGTCCCGCCGCTGCCGACCAGCTGGCCACGCTCGGTGGAGAGATCGGCGTTCCGGTCTTCCGCGGCGACGGCGCGCACCCGGTCGACATCGCCAAGGGTGCCATTCAGGAGGCCGTCGACCACCTGCGTGACGTGGTCATTGTCGATACCGCCGGTCGTCTTCAGATCGACGAGCAGATGATGCAGGAGGCCGTCGACATCAAGAAGGCCGTCAAGCCCGACCAGGTGCTGATGGTCGTCGATGCCATGACCGGCCAGGATATCGTTAACGTCGTCTCGACCTTCGCCGATCGCACCGACTTTGACGGCGTGATCATCTCCAAGCTCGACGGTGACGCCCGTGGCGGTGGCGCACTTTCGGTGCGTCAGGTGACCGGCAAGCCCATCAAGTTCGTGAGCATGGGCGAGAAACCCGATTCTCTTGAGCCGTTCTATCCCGATCGCATGGCCAAGCGAATCTTGGGCATGGGCGACGTCGTCGGCATCATCGAGAAGGCCCAGGAGGCAGCCGATGCAGAGCAGCTCGAGGCTGCCGAGCGTATGCTGCGCGAGGGCTTCACCATGAACGACATGCTCGACCAGATGAAAGCCGTCAAAAAGATGGGCGGCATGAAGGGTATCCTGGGCATGCTCCCCGGTGGTCAGCGTGCACTCAACCAGATGGGCGGCAACCTGGACGAGGGCATCTTCGATAAGAACGAGGCCATCATCATGTCGATGACCAAGGAGGAGCGCCTGCGTCCCTCCATCATCAACGGTCAGCGTCGCGCGCGTATTGCCAAGGGCGCCGGCGTAACCCCCACCGAGGTCAACAGCCTTATGAAGCAGTGGGGCGAGATGAATAAGATGATGGGCCGCATGCGCACGATGGCCAATCAGGCACAGGCCGGCGGCAAGAAGGGCAAAAAGGGCAAGAAGGGCAAGAAGATGCGCATGCCCAATATCCCTGGGCTGGACGCTATGGGTCTGGGCGGCATGGGCGGCCTGGGTACGGGCGGTCCCAAGTCCGATATGGAGCTGCTGCGCCAGATGGAAGCGCAGATGCGTAATAAGAAATAGAGCTGTAATTCCAGCTTGATATGGCAAAGGCCACTCGGATGCTACCGGGTGGCCTTTGTTGTTGGCTTTGATTGTTGGGTTGCGTTCGGCTTCGCGCCCCGAGCTCGCGGTGCCGTGCCGTTAGTGGCAGCCGCAGCCCTCGTGGCCTTCGTGGTCGTGGTGGCCGTGGCGCAGGCCCCGCCATGCTCATGGGTGTGCTCGTGGTCGTGGCTGTGGCAGTCGCACGTGGCCTCGCCGTTCTGTGCGAGCGTGCCGGCGATAAGGGCCTCGACGCAAGCGTCGCAGCTGCCCTGGGCACCTGCGTATACCGTGATGCCGGCTTGAGCAAGCGCGTTGATAGCGCCTGCGCCGATGCCGCCGCAGATGAGCGTGTCCACGCCGCCGTTGGCGAGCAGGCCCGCAAGTGCGCCGTGGCCGGTGCCGCCGGTGCCCACGACCTGCTCGTTGAGTACCTTGCCGTCCTGAATGTCGTAGATCTTGAACTGCTCGCTGCGGCCAAAGTGCATAAAGATGTTGCCGTTGTCGTACGTGGTTGCCACCCTCATGGTGCCGACCTCCTTTGCTGGCCATGCGGCCGTCGTCGTGGTGATGGGGGAGTATGCGATATTGCCGCCCTCAATGCTGAGTGCCCGACCGTTGACCAGCGCGTTTGCCACCTTGCGATGTGCGCGGCTGCAGATGGCCGCCACGGTGGCACGAGCGATGCCCATTCGCTGGGCGACGGCCTCTTGATTGAGGCCTTCTAGGTCGCATAAACGCAGGACTTCGAGCTCGTCGATCGTCATATCGATGGCGTCTCCGCTGGCAAGGCCGTCGGGGGTAAAGCCGCGATATTCGGGGATGATCCCAACGCGGCGCAATTTTTCGCGTCTTCCTGCCATACGTGCTCCTTATCTGACATATGTCAACAATAGAATAACGAACGTGCAGATTTACGCAAGAGATTTCTGGCATATGTCAGAAAACAAGGGCTTATGTTTGGGCTGTGGGGCCGCGTGCGCCTGGGCTACAATGAATCTCGCTTGTAGGCGACTGACAGGAGGGTCAATGAGCAAGGCTGATCAACAGTTTGTAACCATGTGCCGCGATATTCTGGACCATGGCACCACCACCGAGGGCCAAAAGGTCCGTCCGGTGTGGGAGGACGGCACCCCTGCCTATACCATTAAAAACTTTGGCGTTACGGCACGCTATGACCTGCGTGAGGAGTTTCCGGCGCTTACCCTGCGTCGTACGGCCCTCAAATCTGCCATGGATGAGATCCTATGGATCTATCAAAAGAAGTCCAATAACGTGCATGACCTCAACAGCCATATTTGGGATGAGTGGGCTGACGAGACCGGCTCCATCGGTAAGGCCTACGGGTATCAGATTGGGCAGAAGAGCCATTATGCCGAGGGCGATTTCGACCAGATGGACCGCGTTCTGTACGACCTTAAGAACACGCCGTACAGCCGCCGCATTATGACGAATACCTATGTGTTTAGCGATTTGTCCGAGATGCACCTGTATCCGTGCGCCTACAGCGTGACGTATAACGTGACGCAGCGCCCGCAGGATGACAAACCGACGCTCAACATGATTCTCAACCAGCGCAGCCAGGACATTTTGGCCGCGAACAACTGGAATGTGTGCCAGTACGCCATCTTGCTGATGATGGTCGCGCAATCGGTCGATATGATTCCCGGCGAGCTGCTACATGTGATTGCCGATGCCCACATTTACGACCGTCATGTCGATATCGTCCGCGAGCTTATCGAGCGTCCGCAGTTTGCCGCGCCCAAGGTAACGCTTAACCCCGATGTGCATGACTTCTATGCGTTTACGACCGACGACCTGATTGTCGAGGGCTATGAGCACGGCCCGCAGGTCAAGAACATCCCCATTGCGGTGTAGGTGACGCGCATGACGTGTAAGCTTTCTGCCATTGTCGCCGTGTGCGATGACTGGGGCATTGGGTGCGAGGGCGACATGGTGGTGTCCAATCGCGCCGACATGCGCCATTTTGTGGCGTGCACCAAAGGGTGCCCGGTTATTATGGGACGCAAGACCCTGCTGAGTTTTCCCGGTGGGCGTCCGCTCAAGAACCGCCGCAATATCGTGCTCACGCGTGACGAGAGCTTTGCTGCCGAGGGCGTCGACGTGGTGCATAGCGTCGACGAAGCGCTCGCCGTGGTTGCCGATGAGCCCGTTGCGTGGGTGATCGGCGGTGGCGAGGTGTATCGTCAGTTTTTGCCGTGCTGCGCGGAGGCCGAGGTCACGCATAACCACTGCGTCCATCCCGTGGACACGTACTTTCCCGACTTGGACGCCGATCCCGCGTGGGAGATTGCGCGGCGTGGCGGGGTTGCCACGATTGCCTCGGGCGAGGGTGACGAGGGTCTCGATTATGAGTTCGTGACGTATCGTCGCGTTGAGGCATAAATCGCCTGGCGTGAACGGTATCATCGGGTTGATTGAATGCATGGGGCGGCGCTTAGCGTCGCCTCGTTTGGTATAGATGTGCTGTAAAGAAGGGTGCGGGCTGGCTGCTATGACTGATGCCGTTGAGGTGCTGCGAATCGATTCGCTCGAGGACGAGCGGCTCGATGCCTACGTGCGACTGACCGAGCGTGAGCTTCGCTGCGTGCTGGAGCCGCAGAAGGGCATTTTTATCGCCGAGAGCGCCAAGGTCATCGAGCGTGCGGTTCGCGCCGGATACGAGCCGGTGAGCTTTCTTTTGGGCGAACGCTGGCTCGATCAGATGATGCCGCTGTTTGAGCGCCTGGTTGTGCGCGAGGGCGCGGGTCCGGTTCCTGTGTTCGTTGCCTCCATGGAGCTCATGGAGCAGCTGACGGGTTTTAACGTGACGCGCGGTGCGCTCGCGGCATTCCGTCGTCCACGCCAGATTCCGGTAGCCGAGTTCTTGAGTGGCGTCGTCGAGGCGGCGGGTGAGCGCCCGGTGCGCGTGTGCGTGCTCGAGGGCATTGTCGACCACACCAATGTCGGCGCGATTTTCCGCTCGGCGGCTGCGCTGAACGTCGATGGCATTTTGGTGAGCCCCACTTGCTGTGACCCGCTGTACCGTCGCTCGGCCCGCGTGAGCATGGGCACGGTGTTCCAGGTGCCCTGGACGCGCATTGGCAGCGAGGCGCGCGTATGGCCGCATGATGGGCTGGCGGCGCTGCACGATGCCGGCTTTTCGTGTGCCGCCATGGCGTTGACGGATGATTCGGTGTCGCTGGACGATCCCGTGCTGCAGGAGATTGACCGCCTAGCGATCTTTATGGGTACCGAGGGTGCCGGCTTGGGCACCAAGACCATTGCCGGCTGCGACCGAGCCGTGCGCATTCCGATGGCGCACGGGGTCGATTCACTCAACGTTGCCGCTGCTAGTGCCGTCGCCTTTTGGCAACTGTGCCCGCATGTGAGCAACGAGTACCACTACCAGCCGGGGCTGTATCACTAGGCAGATATTTCGCACCGGGCTCTGGTTCGGGACGTTTCGGCCGACGTCGGTCGGTGCTAAGCTGGTTTTGGCTTTCGTCTTAAAGTGCCGTTTTGTTGTTTGACGTACGCTGGTGGGGAGGGCGTGTGGCTAAGAAATCTACGGCTATCGATGTAACGCAGGGCGTTATTTGGCAGCAGCTGCTGTCGCTGTGCGTCCCCATCTTCTTTAGTTCGTTCTTTCAGCAGGCATACACGCTTATCGGTACCTATATCGTCGGTCAGTTTGGCGGCAAGCTCGCGCTGGGTGGCATTCAGGCCACGATGGTGCTTACGGAGCTCTGCATTGGTTTTTGCGTCGGTGTTGGTGCTGGATGTGCCGTTATTACCGGCCAGTTTTTTGGTCAGCACGATGACGAGCGCTTGAGCCGATCGGTCCATACGGCCATGACGCTCGCGCTGGTGGGCGGCATTGTCATTTCCATTCTGGGCATGGTGTTTGTCGAGCCGATGCTTGTGCTGATGAATACACCGCATGAGCTGCTGGCCGAGGGTGTGGCGTATGCCCGTTGCTACTTTGCCGCCATGTTTGCGGCGCTGCTGCTCAATATGGGGACGGCGTTGTTGCGCGCCGTGGGCGACACGCGCGGTCCGGCGGTCATTATTGCCTCCGGCTGCTTCGTCAACGTGGCGCTCGACATTCTCTTTGTCGCCGTGCTGCACATGGAAGCGCTGGGCTGCGGCATCGCGGTGGCGCTGACTATCTGCACCAATGCCACGATGATTCTGGTTCGTATGATGCGCGCTCCGGGTGCGTGGCGGTTGTCGCTATCCAAGCTCGGTATCGATCGCGGCATTTGCAAGAGCATGCTTTCGTGTGGTCTTCCGCTGGGCGTTCAGTCTGCGGCGTATTCGATCTCCAACGTTTTGATTCAGGTGTCGGTCAACTCGTTTGGTGCCGATGTCACGACCGCTTGGGGCCTTTCCGGCCGCCTGGACGGCATTATCTGGATGGTGACCGAGGCGCTCGGCGTGTCGATCACCACGTTCTCGGCGCAGAACTTTGGTGCGCGCAATTACGATCGCATGCGAAAGGGATACCACACGTCGCTCGTGCTGTCGTTTATGCTCATTGGTGGCCTGTCTGCCGTGCTGCTGGTGTTCTCGGGTCCGTTGTCGCGTTTGTTCATCGACGATGCCGCGATTTCGGCCTACACCACGACGATTCTTCATTTCATCGCGCCGTTCTACGCGATCTTCTCGATTATCGAAAACGCGTCTGGCTCCATCCGCGGCGCTGGCGTGAGCTTCCAGCCTATGATGCTCACGATCTTCGGCACGGTCGTGCTCCGCGTGGCGTGGGTGTTCGCGATTATGCCGCTCGACCCCTCGCTCGAGCATCTGCTGCTGGTCTACCCCGTAACCTGGGTAATCACCGCCGCGATGTTCACCGTCTACCATCACAGCGGCAACTGGCTAGGCCGCGCCACTGCCTGATGATCCCTGGGGGACGGAGGAAAACGGATCATTGCTCTCCGTCGTGATGTCGATGATCCGTTTGCCTCCGTCCCCTTCGGATCAATTAGTATTCGATGCCTTGGCGGGCTAGGAGGCCTTCGTCGAAGTAGTGTTTGATGGGACGCATTTCGGTTACTAGGTCGGCAAGGTCGGCGAGGGGCAGCAAGCCGCGGCCGGTGAGCACGAGCTCTGTGGTGGTCGGTTTCATCGCAATCAACGCTTCGACATCTTCGCGCGTCACAAAGCCCCGTCGCATGGCTTCTCCCAGTTCATCCAAGATCAGCATGTCTACCTGGCTAATCTGCTCGCGTGCGAGCTCCATGATCTGCGCGGCGCAAGTCTCGGGCGTGTCGCGGTCGGCCTGTACGATGCGTAGCCCCAGACGCGGCGCGGCATCGTGTTCGGCGCAGTGCAGCTTCTTTGCAAATTGCAGCATAAGTACGTTGAGCCCATAACCTGTGGCGCGCAAAGCCAGCCCCAAGGCGGCCGTGGTTTTGCCCTTGCCGTCGCCCGTGTAGATTTGAACCTTGCCGACTTCCAGTGATGCCATCTCTGTCCTTTCGTGCTCGGCGTCGGTTTATCGCCGTCCTGGTTGGGTATTCTAGAAAGCATTATCAACCCCAGTAGATGGAGTTCAAGCAGATGGAGATGGATGACAACAAACGTAGACGGAATATGATTCTCTACGTGCTCATCGCCTTCGTCGTCTACCTCGTGCTCTCGACCGTTCTGTTCCCCAACATCGGTCACACGCAGCAGATTACGAAGACCGATTACTCGACGTTTGTCAAAGCGCTTGATAAGAAGAGCGTCGACAAGGTCGAGTACAACACTGACGATTACACGATTTATTACACTAAAAAGGGCGAGGACGAGAACATCGCCTACAAGACGACCGGTGTGCCGAATGACGCGGGCTTTACCGATCGCGTGCTTGAGTCTGGCGCTTCGCTGGAGTCGGTCGTTCCCGACAAGAGCTCGGGCCTGATGACCTACTACCTGATTACGCTCATTCTTCCCATGGCGATTTTCTTCCTGATTGGCTGGTGGCTCAACCGCCGCATGAAGAAGGCTATGGGCGATGACGGCCCGTCGATGAACTTTGGCGGCGGTGGTTTTGGCGGCGGCGGATTGGGTAAGTCCGGCGCGCGCGTGATCGCCTCCAAGGACGTGGGCGTGACCTTTAAGGACGTCGCCGGCCAGGAAGAGGCCAAGGAGTCCCTCAAGGAGGTCGTCGACTTTCTGGAGAAGCCGCAGCGCTACGAGGAGATCGGCGCCAAGCTGCCGCGCGGCGCTCTTCTTGTGGGCCCTCCGGGCACTGGTAAGACCCTGCTTGCCAAGGCTGTGGCCGGCGAAGCTGGTGTTCCGTTCTTTAGTATTTCCGGTTCTGATTTTGTGGAAATGTTTGTCGGTGTCGGCGCATCCCGTGTCCGTGATTTATTTAAGCAGGCCCAGGAAAATGCACCTTGCATTATTTTTATCGATGAGGTGGATGCGATTGGCAAGAGCCGTGATTCCCGTTTTGGAGGCGGCAACGATGAACGCGAACAGACCTTGAATCAGCTGCTGTCCGAGATGGATGGTTTCGACAGTTCTAAGGGTATCCTGATCCTGGGTGCGACGAACCGCCCGGAGATCCTGGACAAAGCTCTGTTACGTCCCGGACGTTTTGACCGCCGGATCATCGTAGACAAGCCGGATCTCAAGGGACGTGTGGAGATCCTGAAAGTACATGCCAAGGATGTGAAGATGGATGAGACCGTAGATCTGGATGCTATTGCACTGGCGACCAGCGGTGCGGTAGGTTCCGATCTCGCCAATATGATCAACGAGGCTGCCATCAATGCCGTCAAGGAAGGCAGAGAATTCGTCAGCCAGAAGGATCTGTTCGCAGCAGTGGAACAGGTACTGGTAGGTAAGGAGAAAAAGGACCGCATCATGAGCAAGGAGGAGCGTCGTATCGTATCCTATCATGAGGTCGGTCATGCACTGATCAGTGCCCTGCAGAAAAATTCCGAGCCGGTGCAGAAGATCACCATTGTGCCCCGTACCATGGGTGCGCTGGGGTATGTCATGCAGGTACCGGAGGAGGAAAAATACCTCAACACCGAGGCAGAACTTCGGGATATGCTGGTAGGACTGGTGGGCGGACGTGCCGCTGAGGAAGTAGTATTTGATACCGTGACCACAGGTGCAGCCAATGATATTGAAAAAGCTACTTCTATTGCCCGTAATATGATCACCCGTTACGGTATGAGCAAGCGCTTCGGACTCGTGGGACTGGCTACTGTAGAGAGCCAGTATCTGGAGGGAAGAACCGCGCTGAACTGTAGTGATGAAACGGCAGCAGCCATTGACGAAGAAGTCGTTGCCATGATCAAGGAAAGTTATGATCAGGCATTACAGATGCTTCGCGAGAACAGAGAACTGATGGATAAGCTGGCAGCGTTCCTGATCGAGCGTGAGACCATTACCGGTAAGGAATTCATGGAGATCTTCCGCAGAGAAAAGGGATTGCCCGATCCTGAGGAAGAAAAGAAGGATGCCGCGGAAGGCGCTACCGGTCAAAAGGCTGAGACAAAAAAGGATGAGACAGATAATACGGTTGCAGATGCAATGAAGGGAAACAACATTGACGTGACCATCGGTGAGCAGGTTATGACTTCCACAGATCCGACATTTCAGCCGCTTGCCTTTGAGGACAGCTTGCAGGAAGCAAAAGAGCAGACAACATCGGAGAATGCAACGAAGGAAACTGCTGGCGAGGCTTCTCAGAGTGACGCAGCTGTGGAAAAACCTGAAAACAAGACTGAGACTTCAGCAGAATCGAAGGATTCCAAAGATCCCAAGGATCCTCCCCAGGGACCGGTAGGATTGTTCTCCCATGGAACGATTTCCTAAAATGAAAAATGACTTTAATTTAAACTCGAGTTTAGATTAAAGTCATTTTTGGTATGTAAGCGATAAAATAAAATTAGGAAAGTACAACTCTGGGTTGATTATTTCGTGAGATTGCTTTATCATAATAAAGTGTCGGGAGATTCCTGGACAGACTGCATTATCAGTCAGATCGCAATGAGGAGGTAATACCGAAATGTTGAAACAGTTATCTATTTATGCTGAGAATAAAAAAGGAGCCCTGCAGACCATCACTAATGCGCTGTATGAAGCAGGCATCAATATCTGGGGTTCCGTGACCAACGATGGAGCCGAGTACGGCATCAACCGCATGGTCGTATCCGATCCCGAGAAGGCAAAAGAGGTCCTCACAGAGAAGGGCTACCTCTGCCGTTTCGTGGATGTTTTGGCAGTAGAGATCGAGGACAAGCCCGGTGCATTGAACACCCTGCTGACCGCGCTGTTAGACAGTAATGTCAATGTGGACTACACCTATCTGTCCTTTAACCGTGATTCTTCTACCCCTGTCATGATCCTGCATACCGCAGATCCTGAGGAAGTGGAGATCTGCCTGAAGGCGAAAGGATTCAAGATGGTATAGCACCTGTGTCCTTTGCAAAATTGAGAGTTAAATGAATAGTTGCTTTAAAATCCACGCAGAAAGGGCTGCCCGCCCCGGACTCGGATGCTAGCTACAACTGTGGATTTTCTAAAGGAAAGTGGCCAAGTGCTTCTCACCATGAC
>ERZ773158.2727-NODE-2727-length-12267-cov-3.443826_pt1 | contig 12267 bp, 10 predicted proteins | sample MGYA00511918_ERZ773158 | MGnify/ENA primary metagenome ERZ773158 (study PRJEB29015, sample SAMEA2737876) | human gut metagenome | biome: human gut; feature: human-associated habitat; material: faeces | place: China | collected 2012 ...
CTATGGCCGCTACCCGATGGCTCCGACCAAGTATTCCAAAATCATCCACTTTACCACCGTGCCCGATATGGACAACGAGGACACGATGCTGCGCATTCTGCACGAGTTTGCGGCACAGCATAAGGGCAAGCGGCTCTATCTGTTCGGCTGCACCGACGATTACGCCGCGATGATCATCCGCCGCAAGGCCGAGCTGACCGAGTATATCGCCCCCGGCCCTGCCGCCGACCTGTACGGCTCCATCCAGAAAAAGGCCGAGTTCTACGAGGTCTGCGAGAAGTTCGGCATCCCCTACCCCGACTCGAAAATCCTGACCGCGCCTGTCGATGCCGCCGAGCTGACCGAGGATAAATTGGGCTTTGCCTACCCCATCATCGTCAAGCCGTCGTCCAGCGTTGATTACTGGAAGCATCCGTTTGACACGATGAAGAAGGTCTACACCGCCGCCACCCCCGCCGAAGCCGCCGAGATCGTCAAAACGATCTATGCCAGCGGCTACCCGGACCGCATGGTCCTGCAGAAGATGGTGCCGGGCGGCGACGACCACATGCGCGTGCTGACGGCGTTCTCCGACGAGAACGGTAAGGTCCGCGCCATGTGCCTTGGCCATACGATGGTCGAGGAGCACACCCCCCACGGCATCGGCAACCACGCCGTCATCCTCACCGACTGCGACGAGGAATTGGAGCTGAAGTTCCGGGACCTGCTGGAGAGCCTGCACTTCACCGGCTTCTCCAATTTCGACATCAAATATGACCGGCGGGACGGCAAGTATAAGGCCTTTGAGATCAACTGCCGCCAGGGCCGCAGCAACTACTATGTCACCGCCTCCGGCATGAACATCGCCCGCCTGGTGGTGGAAAAGTGGAACGACGGCGGCAGCGACTGCGTGCTGAACCGCAACGAGGTGTTCTGGCACCATGTGCCCGCCCAGGTTGCCTTTACCTACACCGAGGACAAGGCCCTGGTGGACGCCGATAAGGTGGACGCTCTCACCGCCGCTATCATTAGGCTCAACCAGCTCAAGCATGCGGACCTCATGGCAAACCTGGATACCATCTATAAGACCACCGGCGACTTCATGGCCACCCTGGGCACCCCCACGGTGAACTCCATCGGCGGCGAGTGGATGGTCATCGGCCTGGCCCGCAGCGGCCGCACCGTACCCGCCGGGTACTATGACAATGTGGTGGAGTATGTGAAGGCCAAGGCTGACGCCAATGAGCGTCTGCACCCGGCCAAAGTCACCGACAACGCCCGGGTGATCCTGGCCCTGACGGCCATCGGCAAGGATGTCACCAATGTGGGCGGCCACAACCTGCTGAAGGGTCTGGATAACATGGATTATGTGCAGACCCAGGACATTAACGGCCCCATTTTCACCCTCATTGCCCTGGATAGCCACAACTACCCCACTATGGGCGATGTGACCCGGGAGAAGCTGATTCAGGTCATCCTGGATGCCCAGCTTCCCGACGGCGGCTGGAACCTCAGCGGCGAGAACGCCGACCCGGATATGACCGCTATGGCCATCCAGGCCCTGGCACCTTACTACAAGACCAACGAGGCCGTGAAGGCTGCTGTGGATAAGGCTCTGGAGGCCCTTTCCGCCCTGCAGCGCAGCGACGGCGGCTTTGGCAGCTGGGGCACCGTGAACAGCGAGTCCTGCGCCCAGGTCATCGTGGCTCTCACCGCCCTGGGCATCGATCCCACCGCGGATAGCCGCTTCGTGAAGAACGGCCACACCGTTCTGGATGCTCTGGCCGGGTTCTATGTCACCGGCGGCGGCTTCCGGCACACCGCTGGCGGCGAGCGGAACGACATGGCCACCGAGCAGGGCTACTACGCCCTGGCGGCCTACTACCGCTTCGCAAACGGCCAGACCCGGCTCTATGACATGAGCGATGTGACCATTCAGACCGGCGGCAGCACCGTAACCCCCGGCGCAAGCACCCCCGCCACCGGCGATACCGGCGTGCTGGTGTGGGTCATCGCCCTGCCCGCGGCAGCCTTGGCCGCTGCCTTCGTCCTGAAGCGTAAGGAGCGGGAGGCGTAAGCCAAAAAGAAAAACCTAAGCGGCAAAATAAAACAGCACCCCCGGGGCCTCTTGCATGACAAGAGACCCCGGGGGTTTTATTTTTTGTTTGCAGCGGTGCGATATTGGAATAAAAAGTGACGACACTGATTTCAATTTTCTGCTTCAAATTTTGCAAAAACTATGGTATACTATTTAAGAGGTAAGGATCGTGCAGTTTCGACCGTTCGTTTATGATGCTACCAATCAGCAGGTGCCTGTAGCGATTAAACCAATAGAACCACAGGATGCTGCCACAACGATAAAAGAACCCCGGTAGCAGACGGATTGGACCAGCGAGTATATCTCAAACAGTAAATTTGACATCTATGGACTGAAAACATGGGCCGGAGAACTTGTGGCCTTGGATGCGAAAACACCTGAGCTGGCAAGACATTATGAGCGAGAAACAGCAAAGCAAACTATGACGGCGAAACCTGTCCGCGTTTTTTTGACGCAGAGGTTTCCGCTTGACCCACATTTTGACCCATACGGGAAACGACTGCGAAAATAAAGAGCCGTCTGGCGGGAGAGCCTTTCTCCGCCCGACGGCTCTATACTTTTAGCAAGGTACCCTTTTATTGTCTACAGCAGCGCAAAATGAAACGATTTTCGCCCCGCCAAAAGTTGACCCACACCGCTGCTCTTTGCGGCGTTGACCCACACCTTGACCCACACGGGGAAACGAACGGGTGGAACACATGGAACAAAGAGTTTCCGACCGCATCCTTTTTGCGGTAAAAATGCCCACAAAGCCTTACAAATCAAGGGCTGGGAGGACTTTTATCACTTGGTAAGGATGAGGTCGGCGGTTCGAATCCGCCCAGCAGCTCCAAAAGATCCTGTTTTCTATCGAAAACAGGATCTTTTTCTTTGCCTATTTTTCCTCTATGGGTGAGGGCATGAAGCGAGGCGGCCGCATATCCTTACCCTTGCGGAAAATACGCTTTGCCTATAGGGCGAATAGCGCCTGTCACACGGTGATTATCTTCAGCCACTCAATATATTCCAGCGCCAATTCCGACAGTACTCGAGAGGGGTTACAGATATACCCGATCTCGATTTGCCCCAAATCCGTGATGGGCACCTTTTACGAGCAGGTATTTGCGACACAACCGTTCTATGGTTGGGACGAGGGGCCGGAGGACCGGGGCGTTAAGTACGATCTCGCCGGCACAAAGCTGGTGCTGCTGACCCAGGAAAATCCGTTCCCCACCTCCGGCGCCGTACATTTCCAGCTGCAGGTGCCGACTCTGGAGGATATCTATCCCCGGGCGCAGGCAGCCGGTGCCGTCACCCAGGAGCCTTTCTTCCGCCCCTACGGCTGGCATATGTTCCGCATGGCTGATCCGGCGGGAAATCACATCAATATTTATACGGTGCCAACCACCACCGAATAAAGCGCACCGAAACCGTAAAAATTAAAGGATGCTCTTCACGCCCGGAATTAAAAAGGGAGGCAGCTTATGAAACAGGACCGTCTCGTAAGCCGCCTCCCTTTTTTCGTTTTTAATTGCCAAGGTTCACGGCATCACCCGGCGGGCCACGCGGATAAAGTCCTCCTTGCCGAAAATCACCGGCACCGGGTATACGGGGTTGGCCTCCGCCCAGGCGGCCATTTGAGGCAGGTCCTCCGGCCGAATACAGGGAAAGCACTCCGGAATGCCCAGCGCCCGGTTCATGCGGTAAATAGCCTCTACCGCCTGCCGGGCAAGGCTTCGGGTCTCCCGGGTGTTATAAAAGCGGCCGATGTAGGCCTCCACCGCATGGGTCAGGGCGTCCAGGCCGGTCTCCGCCGTGACGCCGTGGAAGCTGCTCCGGGCCGGGAGCCTCTCCGCCATGGTAATAAATTCCGGTGCGGCGCATTGGCGGCGGCTTGCCGCGGTCATGGGCTCTTTGCACCCGGCGTCCGCCAGCAGCTCCGGCAGCCTTTGCAGGCTCCCGGCTCCGGTGATGCATTCCGGCCTGCGCCAGGGCAGTACCTGGGCCTCCAGGCCGAAGCAGGCCTGAAAACACCCGACAGTATATTTTTTCAGCAGCATAATGCGTACATCCTTTCCATGGACTATTACGCCGCATTTTAGGCGGGATCGCAAGACGGAATGGGGAGATGGATATTGTAGGAGCGGACGGCTCTGTCCGTCCAGTGCGATAACGCAACATTTTGTAGGGCAGGGCCCGTGTGCCCTGCCGGGAATGGGGGGTGCCGGGCGGCGAGGTGAGGGCACCCCGCCCTACACACCATTTACCGATAGAATTTCACAAGGGGCGGCGGCCGCCCACCGTCGTGCCAACCGATTCCCGGCCACTGTCGTGCCCGTTAATTGGGGCACTTTCTCGAAATTACCCCGCTTCGCTGCATATCTTGTTATGCGTTGTAGGGCGCGATGTGAGCATCACGCCGCACGATAGACGCAGAGGGTATTCCTGTCATGCCAAGGCGACACAAGCGGGTCGAGCGCCGCGGTGGATAGAATCTAAGGCAATGCAAAAGCATGGGGCGTTTGGGCTCAAATACAAGAAGAAGGCCCTCGGCAATGCCGGGGGCCTTCTTCTTCACAGTATCTGTTTGCGGTTAAAATCCGTCGCACAGCTTGCGCCGTTAAGGCTCGTTTGTAAAAATACACCCTGCTTACAGGCGATACGCTCGCTCTTAGAAATGGGAATCCACGTACTTATTGTACTTATTGAGATCCATTTCATCCTTGTAGGTATTGCGGAAGCGCTGGACGGTAAGGCTGTTGAACTGGATGATATTCCGGTACTTCAGCACGCCCGCCACCAGAGCGATGCAGCCGCAGATATAGCCCATATCCACCCGTGTGCAGGTCCAGCCCAGACCAGCCAGCACCAGCAGGGAGATCAGGACGCCGGCCACCTGCTTTTTCGGGTGCAGGCGGCGCACCGTCTCCTCCTTCACCACGCCCTCGTCCACCATGACCTTGGCGAAGCGCTTCTGCACGGTGAAAAGACTGATGGCGTTGAGCAGCATGGGGGCCGCCACGAAGAAGGCGAACAGAGCGATGATGGCATTATAGACGAATACCATAAAGTTATCATTGTTCAAAGGGGGGTTCCTCCTTAGATGAATTTTATTGCCAGCGGGCTTGGCCCGGAGGTCACGGACAGACCACCACGGGAACATCGTCCCGCTGGGTGGCGTAGAGCACGTGGCTGTAGCACAGCCGGAAGGACAGGATGTCCCCTACCTGCACCGGCTGGGGGGCGTCGGTCACGTCCAGAATACAGTGATCCGAGGAGCCGCCGATGACGGTGACGCCGGGCATGGTGGGCCGGAGCGTCTCCATGTCGCCTACGTCGGCCCGGCCCAACGCCAGAATGGCACGGAGTCGGAGGCCACGATCCTCATAGACAGGCTTTCGGCCGAAGGCGTCGGCCCCCAGCTCCCCTTGGGGATAGGTGGGCTTCTCCTTCACCTCCACCACCTCTGCCTCCAGACGGAACACGTCGTCCCGGAGGTAGTCTGCATCGTAGATGCCCCAGGAATCGGCAATATCCTGCGCCGTCAGAATATTTTCTCCGATCCGTAGGTGGTTGATGCCGGCGGGCATGGTGCCGGTATGGATCATGGGATAGGAGCTGGTGGCGCCGCCGGAGACTATCTCCAGCGGGCGGCCGATGGCGTCCTCCACCCGGCGGGCGATGGCCAGCAGCATCTGCATCTTCTCCGGCGTGGCCCGCACAGAGCCGTAGCAGCTGAGGTTCACGCCTACGCCGGACAGGTGGACATGGGGCAGCCGGCGCTCCACATACAGGCAGGTCTGCACCATTTCCTCGTGGTCCCAGTAGCCCTCCCGCAGGTCGCCCAGATCCGCCATGATGATGACGGCGTGGGGCTTCTCCTGCCGGGTACACTCCTGCTCCAGCAGGTCCAGAGTCTTGCGCTCGCTTTGCAGCGACATTTCACACAGCCGTACCAGCTCCGGCAGCTCCGTGGGGCCGGGGATGCGGATCAGCAGATAGGGGCCGGGGATGCCCGCCTGGCGGCAGCGCTCCACCTGCTCCAGACGACTGGTTCCCAACTGCGTGACGCCGCATTCCCGGAAGCGGCGGGCCACCTCCGGCAGGCCATTGACGCCCTTGATGACGCCGCAGACCTGGATTCCGCAGGCGGCGCAGCGGGAGATAGTCTCCCGGGCGTTGCTGCGGAAGGACGAGTCACGCAATACCAGTCTGGGGTATTGACGGTTCATTTCCATTCCTCCTCACACCTGCGGCCCAAAGCCGTCAGGTTGACAGGAATAGTTTACCATATCCGGCGGCAAAATGCCACCCTCATTTTGTGCAAGCTATAAAAATTTTAATAGCGGGGCGGCACCAGCCGTGCCTTGGTCAGGGCCACCACCAGTGTGGGCAGCAGAGCCAGCTGGATGAGGGTGCCGGGCCACGAGATCAGAATGTGGGCGGAAACCCACGCTGCCATGGACCAGCTGCCGGCGGGGAAGGTCAATGCCTTCACCACGCCCGCCACGATGCGGCCGCAGGGGATGGCGCAGCACAGGGCGATATAGAGGTCGCCGTAGAGCCGCCCCGTATGCACCAGACGCATCACCAGCGCCGTTACCAGACCGTAGACCGCCAGCTCCGCCATCATGGAGGGCAGTATCGCCGTCGGAGGCATACTGGTCAGTACCGACGACAGCATCGGGCCCAGCAGGCCGCAGACCACGCCGTAGGGCCATGTACAGACCAGACCACACAGCAGCACGGGGACGTGCATGGGCAGGAACACGGTGCCGGAGCCCAGCGCATGAAAGGCCATGGGCAGCACCACGCACAGTGCCACACAGATGGCGCAGAATACCAGTTTTTTCGTTGCAGAGAGCTGCATGGGAAGCTTCCTCCTTGGGGCTCGGTATGATTTATAATATATTATAAGTGGGTTTTGCCGGATTTGCAAGAGCGTCTCTTGACAAAACCGGCGGTGGGGATTACAATGCAGTCGTTCCAGAGGTCGCCTGCGGGCGGCTTGGTTTCTGAGATGCAGTTAGATAACATTAACCAAAAGGAGTGGAATCCATATGATCGAGACAACGGTGAAGGTAGACGGCATGATGTGCGGGATGTGCGAGGCCCATGTCAGCGATGCCATCCGGGGCGCTCTGCCGGTGAAAAAAGTCACCGTCTCCCACACCAAGGGGCAGGCGGTGATCCTCAGTGAGGCGCCGCTGGACGAGGAGGCCCTGCGGGCCGCCATCGGCAAGACCGGCTATGAGGTGCAGGGCGTCAGCGCCCGGCCCTATGAGAAAAAGGGATTGTTCGGCTTCCTGAAGAAGTGAGCTACATCCGCTTGATCTCCTCCAACAGCAGATCGATGTCCAGCTCGTCCGGCTTCTCCTCCTGAGAGACCGGGGCGGCGGGGGCCGGTGTTTCCCGGACGGGAGATGCCGGCTTTTCTGCTGCCGGAAGGGCGGGCTTTTTCTCCTCCGCAGGCGGGGGCGTGGGAGCCTTCTCCGGCTGCGGAGCAGGCTTCGGGGCGGCGGGCTGCTGCGGGGCCGGACGGTGGGGCATGGGCGGCACGGCGGCCTCCTGCTCCTCACGGGCCATCTGGCGCATCACCACACGCTCCCCCTCCCGGAAGCCACGGCGATAGCCGCCACGGCGAGCCAACAGGCAGAAGATCAGCAGCACCAGTACCAGCACCAGCGCAACGGGGGCCAGCAGCGGCAGCTGCCACGGCAGATGGGGCACGGTGATGGGGGTCAGCAGCACCCGCCACAGGGCGGCAAGCGGCGAGCTTACACTGGTGCTTGCCGGGGCGGCGGCATCGACGGCCAGTGCCGTCTGTGGCAGCAGGAACAGTCCCATCAAGCCAAGGTATGTTTTTTTCATCCGTGCCACTCCCTTTCCATACAAATTCTCCGTACAGTATACCACGCACGCCGCCCGGCTGTCCACGCTCCGGCGGCGATTTTTTAAGGAAATATGAAATTTGTCGAAAGTGAGCATTTTCCGGTAGCTTTCCGCTGCCGCTTCCCGTATAATGGAGACAATGAATCCGGGAGGTACGTCCATGCAAGCTACCAAGGAAACTGTTCAGAAGCGTCCCCACACCGCCCTGTGGATCATCCTGTGCGTCGTGCTGCTGTGTGCAGCCGGGGCGGCGCTGTATTTCTGCCGGTGGGCGGAAAAGCCCCTGACGCTGGCGGAGGGCTATGTGGCCGCCGAGGGGCTGACGGCGGACATCACCGACGGCGAGGGGACCGTCCTGTCCCAGCCGGTACGGGGGACGAAGGTCACCTATGTGGTGGAGGACGAGGACAAGGACCACCCCGGCCTGGTGCGGTTGGTGCTGGGGGAGGACAGCTTCGGCTATCTGCCCCGTGAGCAGCTGGTAACGGATCCCAAGGAAGTGGTGGCCACGAAAACCATCTACATCCGCACGGCGGTGAACCTGCTGGATGAGGCGGGGGCCGTGCCGGGACGGCTGGTGCAGAAGGGAGAGGCCCTGACTGTCACCGGCTGGCAGGATATGGACGCCAGCGGCGCCGTGGGGCGCTGGCAGGTGGAGGGCGGCTACATTCGGGCGGAGTACGTCACCATGGACGAGCCCAGCGCCAAGGCGCAGTACGATCAGGAGGTCTATCAGCTCCACGCCGAACGAGGGGACAGTTGGGGCGGCGGCGACGCCGCGGGGCTGGACTACTTCCCCCGTGAAAAGGCCGTCTTTCAGGGCCATCCCATGCCCGGCGAGGTGAAGGCCCTGTATCTCAACAACGAATCCATCGCCCAAGCGGCGGAATATGTGGAGGTGGCGGACTCCTGCGGTATCAACGCCTTTGTGGTGGACATCATGGACGGCGGAGCCATCGCCTATCCCTCGGAGGTGATGAAGCAGTACTCCCCCTCCGCCTACGAGAGTGCCTACAACACGCTGGAGGTATATCAGACGGGCATCAAGACCCTGAAGGATGCCGGATATTATGTCATCGGGCGCATCACGGCCTTCAATGACCCCCATCTGGCGGAGGATCACCCGGAGTGCGTCATTGCCGATCAGGCGGGCGAGCCTTTGCAGATCGGCGGGATGTACTGGCCCAGTGTGTACAGCCGGTTCGTGTGGCAGTACAAGGTGGAGCTGGGGCTGGAGGCGGCCCGACTCATGGGCTTTGACGAGATCCAGTTCGACTATATGCGCTTCCCCGACGGCACATGGGCCTTCGAGGAGGGAACCATTGACTACCGCAACGAAAACGGCGAGAGCAAGGCCCAGGCGGTGCAGCGATTCCTGATGTACGCCTGCGACCGGCTCCACGACGCCGGGGTGTATGTCTCCGCCGACGTATTCGGGGAGTGTGCCGAGGCCTACGTCACCGCCTACGGCCAGTACTGGCCCGCCATCAGCAATGTGGTGGACGCCATCAGCGCCATGCCCTATCCGGATCACTACGGGGCCTCCGGGGACTGGCTGCCGTGGGAGCATCCCTACGAGACCATGTATGCCTTCGGCCAGAAGGCTGCCCAGCGACAGCTGGAGACGGCGTCTCCGGCGGCGGTACGCACGTGGGTGCAGGCCTACAACGCCATCCGGGAGCCCTACAACACCTACGGCCCGGAGGAGGTAGGTGCTCAGATCAAGGCCCTGCGGGACACCGGCAACACCGGTGGATACCTCACATGGAACGGAGCCTCTCCGCTGGGGAAATACCGGGCGTTGGCTCCGGCATTTGATTGAGAAAGTGCAGAAAGAGAGCCGGCGGCAAAAGCCGCAGGCTCTCTGTGTGTCCAAAAAAGTCTTTCCTGCACGCCGGGGCATTTCTCAGGACTTCAAAAAGCTTCCAAAAAATGAGCACCAAAAAAGCCGCCCTGACGGCGGCTTCTTTGGCGGAACAAAAAGAAGGAAAACGTAAAGGTAGAAAGCAAATGAAAAGGGGAAAATGCGATTACTTGTGATCCACGGAGTACATATGCTCAATGAGGCACAGGATCTTATCGGAATAGCCGATCTCGTTATCATACCAGGAGACCACCTTCACAAAGGTGTCGGTCAGGGCGATACCGGCCTTGGCGTCGAAGATAGAGGTGTGGGTGTCACCCAGGAAGTCGGAGGAGACCACAGCCTCGTCGGTATAATCCAGAATACCCTTCAGCTCGCCCTCGGAGGCCTTCTTCATGGCGGCGCAGATCTCGTCGTAGGTGGCAGGCTTCTCCAGATTCACGGTCAGATCCACCACGGAGACATCCAGCGTGGGGACACGCATGGACATACCGGTGAGCTTGCCGTTCAGGCTGGGAATGACCTTGCCCACGGCCTTGGCAGCGCCGGTGGAGCTGGGGATGATATTGCCGGAGGCGGCACGGCCGCCACGCCAGTCCTTCACGGACACGCCGTCCACCGTTTTCTGGGTGGCGGTGGTGGAGTGAACGGTGGTCATCAGGCCGTCGGCAATGCCGAAGTTATCGTGCAGGACCTTGGCCACGGGAGCCAGACAGTTGGTGGTGCAGCTGGCGTTGGAGACGAAGGTCATGTCGGAGGTATAGGTGTCCTGATTGACGCCCATGACGAACATGGGGGTATCATCCTTGGAGGGGGCGGACATCACCACGTGCTTGGCGCCGGCGGCGATGTGGCCGGCGGCCTTCTCCTTGGTCAGGAACAGGCCCGTGGACTCGATGACGTACTCGGCGCCGATCTCCTTCCAGGGCAGGTTGGCGGGGTCACGCTCGGCGTACACGGGGATGCTGCGGCCATTGACAATAATGCCCTTGTCGCTGGAGGACACGTCGGCCTGGAACCGGCCGTGCATGGTGTCGTACTTCAGCATATATGCCAGATAGTCGGCAGGGCAAAGGTCGTTGATGCCCACGATCTCGATCTCCGGGTGCTGCAGGCTGCAGCGCAGGACCATACGGCCGATCCGGCCAAATCCATTGATACCAACTTTAATGCTCATCACGAAAACTTCCTCTCTGATGGAATATATCAAACATATGGTATGTTTAGTATTATATGCACCTGCCGCAAAAAAATCAAGCCTTTTTTCATAAAATTTTTTTCTTTTTTCAAATCCGGGGATATGCCTTGTTTTTCAACAGGAACCCTGCTATAATGTGTTGAATTTCACCACTGCCGCTGCGCTGGAGAAAGTTGGCGGGGATACTTCCCCCCGTTTCCCGGCATGGTAAAGAGGAAGGGGGCGATGGCCGTGGAGCATCAAGAGGACAGCCAGATCCTGCTGGAGCAGATCATGCCGCAGATCGCAGCGCAGCTGCGGGGGGCCATGGGCAACATCCATACAGCGCTGACCCGGCTGGTGCCGGAGGAGATGCCGGAGGGCGAAGGCTCCACCGGGCAGAGCGCCGCCATCCTGTGCCAGAGCTACTACCGGCTGCTGCGGCTGGTGAACAATCTCTCCGCCGCCCCCCTGATCTCTCAAACAGAGCCGCTGGAGACGAAGAATGTGGAGCTGGTGGCGTGGCTGACGGAACTGATGCACTGCGCCCAGCCGCTGGTGGCCCATGCCGGGGTGAGGCTGACCCTGCGGTGCAGCCTGACGGCCCATGTGGCGGCCATCCACCCCAGCTATCTGGAGCGGCTGTTGTGGAATCTGCTGTCCAATGCGGTGAAGTACACGCCCTCCGGCGGCGAGGTCACGGTGACGCTGCGGGCCGCAGCGGGACAAGTGCTGCTGACGGTGGCAGACAGCGGCGTGGGCATCCCCCCGGAGCAGCAGGCGCACCTCTTCGACGGCTATCTGGAGAAACTGCGGATGCCGCCTCCCCCACAGGGTCTGGGGCTGGGCCTGCCCCTGTGTCAGGCCATTGCCCGTGGTCACGGCGGGCGGCTGCTGTTACAGTCCGGCCCGGAGGGTACCACCGTAACGGTGTCGCTGCCGGATCGGCGCTGCACCAAAACGGTGTTGCGGGAGCCGCCCTTCGCCTACGGCGGCGGCTTTCATCCGGTGCTGCTGGGACTGGCGGATGCGCTGCCCTATACGGCCTTCACCCGGAAAAATCTGGACTGACGGCCCCACATATGATATTAGGATCCCCGCTTTGGCGGGAAAGGATACACGAGGAAACGGTGCATGGAGAAAAAACGAGTTCTGGTGGCCATGTCCGGCGGAGTGGACAGCTCGGCGGCGGCGCTTCTATTGCAGCAGCAGGGCTACGCCTGCGACGGGGCCATGCTGAAGCTGTACAGCGGCGAGGTGGAGGGTACCTGCTGCTCC
>ERZ773158.2730-NODE-2730-length-12248-cov-13.265070_pt1 | contig 12248 bp, 9 predicted proteins | sample MGYA00511918_ERZ773158 | MGnify/ENA primary metagenome ERZ773158 (study PRJEB29015, sample SAMEA2737876) | human gut metagenome | biome: human gut; feature: human-associated habitat; material: faeces | place: China | collected 2012 ...
GCTTCAGCTGAACATGATTGTTGTTCAGAAGCCCAGCGAAATGCCCGGCGAACAGAAACATCATATTTCGTCTGTACCGTTTTTCTTTCATTTACGTTATGAACCTCTGGTTAACTTTGGGTTCTGCCGCTTGTAACCTGGATTGACGGATTTTCACAGCCTGAATGTTGCATGCCACACAGCCTTGGATCAATAAAAAATAGAACTGATTTGTTTTCAGGATTTTGGGAGCGGCCGGTCCTGAAAACAAACAGTTCTATTTTTTATATTTCTATACACCTTGTTGGCATGCAATTAACATAACCTGCGAAAATCCGTGCCACCACCTGTAAGCGGCAGTTCATAAGTGAAACTCCGGTTTAGTTCGCACTTACAACCCCGCTCTCGCAGTCCACTTCAACATATGCACTGGTCTTTAAGACATCCAATGCATTTTTAGCTGCGATAAGAACCGGAATATCAAGGCTTAACCCTGCGATTGCTGCATGACAGTTTGCACCCTCTGCTTCTACGATCAGTGCGGAAGCCTGACGCATCTGTGCCATCATTTCATTTGTGGTGTCTGCTGCGACAATGATATCACCGTCTTTAAAGCTTTTTAAATCTTCATTGCTGTGGCACACACAAAGGTTTCCAGAAATTTTCTTTCCGTTTAGCCCTTTTCCTGTCACAAGAATATGTCCTGCGACCTGTACTTTGATGAGGTTCGTTGTACCGGATACCCCAAGTGGAACACCACCGGTCAGAACAACTAATTCCCCTTTGGAAACAAATCCTGCCATCTCTGCCACATCAACTGCCTTCTCAAACAACTGGCTTGCATCCTGTTCCTCTGTGATAAGAATCGGTTCTACACCCCACTCAAGGTTTAACTGACGGCATACCTTTTCTGTCAGGCACTCACCAATGATCGTGCAGTTTGGACGGTATTTGGAGATCATTCTTGCAGTACGTCCGGACTTTGTTACCGTCACGATTGCTGCTGCGCTTAAATCGCCTGCCATCGTACAGGTAGCATGTGAAATTGCGTTTGTCACATCCGGGTTACACATTGTCCTGCGCTGTCTGAATCTCTGTAAATAGTTAATATCCTGCTCCGTGCGGGTTGCGATACGAACCATTGTTTTTACTGCTTCAATTGGATACATTCCTGCAGCGGTCTCTCCGGATAACATAATTGCACTTGTTCCGTCATAAATTGCATTTGCAACGTCTGTGGACTCTGCTCTTGTTGGTCTTGGATGTTTCATCATGGAATCTAACATCTGAGTGGCTGTGATAACGATTTTTCCAGCCTCACAAGCTTTTTTGATGATCATTTTCTGCATAACCGGAACATCTTCCAATGGGATTTCAACACCCATGTCACCACGCGCTACCATGATACCGTCGGAGACACGGATAATGTCATCGATATTGCGGACACCCTGCATGTTCTCGATCTTGGAAATGATCTTAATATCCTCGCCGCCTTTTTCTGCAAGGATTTTGCGGATTTCCATAACATCCTCTGCGGTACGGACAAAGGAAGCTGCGATAAAATCATAATCATTTTCTACCGCAAAACAGATATCTCCGTAATCTTTTTCACTGATAAATGGCATCGTGAGGTCAACGTTCGGAACGTTCACGCCTTTTTTATTGGAAATCACACCATCATTTAACACTTTACAGACAATATCTCTTGCGTTGACCTTGGTATTCACTGGTTTTGCAACCGGTTTGATCTCTACAACTTCCAGACCTACCAGACCGTCATCGATCAGAATATGATCGCCCGGCTTTACATCATCTGCAAGATTTTTGTAAGTGATTGATACGCGCTCATCTGTTCCAAGAATATCATCGGTTGTCAGTGTAAAAGTCTGGCCTGTCTTTAACTCTGTTTTTCCTTTTTCAAATTCTACGAGACGGATTTCCGGTCCCTTTGTATCAAGTAAAGCTGCAATATATTTTCCCAATTCTTTGCGCAGTTTGCGGAGCATTTTTAATCTTCCCATCTGCTCATCATGCGGTCCATGCGAAAAATTGAAACGTGCAACGTTCATTCCCTCTTCGATCAATGCTCTCATCACCGCTTCATTGTCGGTGGATGGTCCTAACGTACAGATAATTTTTGTTCTTCTTGTCATAAATTCTTCCTTTCTTTTTATGGTTTCATTTTTCAAGTGTTCCTGCTGATTTTTATTCATTCGAAATGCGTATGCCTCTCCTGATTTCTGTTATAGTTTTAACAATCTCCTTAAATCAGCACGGAGCCGGCGGACCAATCTCCGAAAAACTTAAAACTTATACACTTTTCACAATAATACAGACTCTTCTCTTCGTTTTTATTCGTATTCTTGTGAAAAATGTATAATAAATTTTAAGTTTCTTCTTTGGTACGGCGACTCCATCTACGGAGAGATTATACGAAATAAACATAAAAAAAGCAAGCTTTCTTTTGTAAAAAAACCTGCTCTTTTTGTAAACATTATGTCAAAAACATTATTTTGTGATCATGGTTCCCATACCGCCATGGATATTAGAACCATCTTTGTTCAATTTTGTGATCAGAACGGATCTGATCGCAGAGTCACCGATAAAGTTGATCGCTGCCTCTATCTTAGGGAGCATATCGCCCTCACCAAACTGTCCCTGCTCCATGTATTTCTTTGCTTCTGCAACAGTCATGGTTGATAATGGTTTTTCATCCGGCTGTCCATAATTTAAGCATACATTGTCAACACTTGTTAAAATAACAAGCATGTCTGCATCCAGAAGTTCTGCCAATTTTCCTGCTGCAAGGTCTTTTTCAATAACAGCACTGGCACCCTTTAAGTTGTTGTCCTGCATTAATACCGGGATGCCGCCGCCTCCACAGGCAACTACGATCTGGTCAGCATCGGACAATGCTTTGATTGCATCGATCTCCACGATATCCATTGGCTTTGGCGCTGCAACGATTCGTCTGTACCCGCCTTCTGTTTTGACAACGTGATTTCCTTTTTTCTCCTCTGCCTCTGCTTCCTCTTCCGTCAGCACACGTCCAATGACTTTGCTTGGTTTGTAAAACGCCTCGTCATATGGATCAACCACAACCTGTGTAAGGATCGTAGAAACGGGTTTATAGATTCCCTTGTTCAATAATTCCGCACGGATCGCATTCTGTAAATCGTAACCGATATATCCCTGGCTCATCGCAGAACATACAGACATTGGTGTTGCAGTATATTCCGGATATAATTTACAAAATTCATTCATAGCAGTATGGATCATACCGATCTGTGGTCCGTTACTGTGTGTGATCACAACCTGATAATCTTCACGGATAAAATCTGCCACTGCCTTTGCTGTTCGTTTCGTTGCCTCTTTCTGTTCAGGAAGTGTTGTTCCCAATGCTTCATGTCCAAGAGCAATCACAATTTTCTTCTTTTTCATCTCTACCATCCTCCGATGCACCTTTATATTCGCAGAACACCCGGAAAGTATCTCCGGGTGCTTTTTGTCTTGTCTGACACTTATACTGCTATTTTACCATGAACGATTTTGCAGTGCAATGTCATTTTTACATTACAGGCCACAGGCATTCTGCAAACTGTTATTTATCTTCTTCCTCAGTTTCCTCCTGTGGCAGAACAAAGGAATCGATAACCTCCCAGAGTTCATCTCTTCCCTGCTTCGTCTCGGAGGAGAATGGAATGATCACCGTACCCGGCTTTACTTTCAGACCTTCGCGGATTGCTTTTACATTCTTCTGGATCTGGCTTCGTTTGATCTTATCAAGTTTTGTGGCGATGATAATCGGTGTAAATCCCTGATAAACCATCCAGTCATACATCATTTTATCGTTTGCAGACGGATCATGACGGATATCGATCAGCAAAAAGACTGCCTGCAGTTTTTTAGAGGTATGAAGATAATTCTCGATCATTTTTCCCCATTTTTCCTTCTCGCTGGCAGAGGTCTTTGCATATCCATAACCGGGCAGATCGACCAGATACATGGCATCATTGACATTGTAAAAATTGATGGTCTGCGTCTTTCCCGGCTGCGCCGATGTCCTTGCGAGCGACTTGCGGTTTAACAGCGCATTGATCATGGATGATTTTCCTACATTTGACTTTCCTGCAAATGCCACTTCATTAAATGGATTGTCCGGTATTTTACTTGTGATACCACAGACAGTCTCCAAATTTACACTTCTAATTACCATTGTCTTTTCCTCTTCTTAATTCACTTCTTTACAAACGCCACATCCAGCACGTCTTTCATCTGCTCCACAAACACGATTTTCAGACCTTTTTTGATCTCCGGTGAAATCTCATCTATATCCTTCTCATTCTTCTTTGGCACACAGATGGTCTTAATTCCTGCATTTTTGGCTGCCAGTGTTTTTTCCTTCAGTCCACCGATTGGAAGCACACGGCCGCGAAGTGTGATCTCACCTGTCATTGCGACATCAGCGCGGACCGGTGTCTTCGTGATCGCCGACAACATGGCTGTCGCCATCGTGATTCCGGCAGACGGTCCATCCTTCGGCACTGCACCCTCCGGGATGTGGATATGGATGTCATTCTCCTGGAAAAACTTTTTCGGAATATGATACTCTTCACTGACAGAACGGATATAGCTGATTCCCGCCTGTGCAGATTCCTTCATCACATCTCCCAGCTGTCCGGTCAGCTGGAACTCACCTTTTCCCGGCATGATGTTGACTTCAATCTCTAAAGTATCTCCACCAACGCTTGTCCATGCAAGTCCACGGACGATTCCTACTTCATCCGTATCATTTTTCTTATCAAAACTGTATTTCTCTTTGCCGAGGAACTTTTCAAGATTCTGTTCTGTAACTTTAATCTTCTCTTTTTCTCCCTCGTAAAGCGGTCTTGCTGCTTTTCTGCATATCTCACCAAGCTTACGTTCAAGATTACGCACACCAGCTTCCCTTGTGTAACCACTGATGATCTTTGCCATCGCTTTGTCTGTGATGGCGAGCTGCTCCGGTCTGATCCCATTGCGCTCCATCTGCTTTGCGAGCAGATGCTCTTTGGCAATGTGAAGCTTCTCATTCTCTGTATAACTGGTCACTTCGATCAGTTCCATACGGTCTAACAGCGGCCTTGGGATATCCTGCACAGAGTTTGCTGTTGCAATAAACAGCACTTCTGAAAGATCGATCGGTATCTCAACATAATGATCCCGGAACTTCTTATTCTGCTCCGCGTCAAGCACTTCCAGCAATGCAGACGCCGTATCCCCCTTGTAATCGCTGCTCATCTTATCGATCTCATCTAACAGCATGAGCGGATTTTTCACGCCGGCGCTGCGCAGTCCGTTCACGATACGTCCCGGCATTGCTCCGACGTAAGTTCTTCTGTGGCCGCGGATCTCTGCCTCATCCCGCACACCACCGAGACTGATCCGCACATATTTTTTATCTAACGCTTTTGCAACGGACCGGGCAATACTCGTTTTACCGGTTCCCGGTGGTCCGACCAGACAGATGATCGGGCTCTCGCCCTTGCTGGTGAGATTGCGGACAGCCAGAAATTCTAACATACGCTCTTTTACTTTTTCCAGACCGTAATGATCCGCATTTAAAATCTGCTCGGCATTCTTCAGATCCTTGTTATCTCTGGATGTCTTATTCCACGGAAGCTCCAAAAGTGTTTCAATATACCCTCTCGCCACAGCGCTCTCAGAGGAGCTGGAACTGATATTTTTAAAACGGTCGATCTCTTTTTTGATCTTCTCTTTTACTTCTTTGTCTGCCTTAATCTTACCCAGAGCATCCATAAAGTGATCTGCGTCTGATTCCGTATTATCTTCGCCAAGCTCCTCACGGATTACTTTCATCTGCTCTCTCAGCAGATATTCTTTCTGGTTTTTATCCACATGCGCCTTGACTTTCGCCTGAAAATCATTCTTGATGGCTATGATCTCGATCTCTTTTAATAAGAGTGCCATCAGAACCTCATAACGTTCGGTCATAGAAACCGCATCTAAGATTTTCTGTTTTTCCTCAAAATGTACCGGAAGGCTGTTGGCAAGCTGATTCATCAGTTTTTCCAGATCTGTGATCTCACTTAACTGGCGTTGCAGCTCTTTTCCCATTTTGGGATTGACGACCACATATTTACCAAATGTCTCCTGAATGCTCCGAAGCATTGCCTCCTTCGCTTCTTCTGGCAGTCCGTCATCCACTTCCTCGTCAAATCGAATGATCTCCGCAAGCAGATAGTCCGGATTTTCAAGAAAAGCGGACAATTCTGCCCGCTCTTTCCCTTCTACCAAAATGCGTACAATATTATTTTGTAACTTAATTACCTGCTTTACCTCAGCAATGATCCCGATCTTAAATAAGTCCTCGATATCAGGATTTTCCTGTTCCACATCTTTCTGTGCCACAAGAAAAATCTTCTGCTCATCCATCATCGCCTCTTCCACTGCCTTGATGGATTTTGCACGGCTTACGTCAAAATGGGCTACCATTCCCGGCAGGATCACCATTCCACGAAGGGCAACTGCAGGCATTTTCATAATCATTGTATCCATTTTCTATAATTCCTTTATCTGTAACAGCTTTTCCTGCTGTTATCTTTTGTTTAAGAAGCCTGTTCTAACTTCTCAACAAGTGCTTTTTCTTCTTTCTCTTCAATTGCAAGATTCTTTTCTACATCTTCTTTGGTGATCTCACATTTTGTAATGCTCTCATCGGATGGAATATGATACATCAGATCTAATGTAACAGCCTCCATGATTGCACGAAGACCACGCGCTCCGGTCTTTCTCTCAAGCGCTTTGTCCACGATTGCTTCGAGTGCATCCCTGTCAAATTCCAGACTGACACCGTCTAATTCAAACAGCTTTTTGTACTGTTTTACAAGTGCATTCTTCGGCTCGCATAAGATACGGATCATCGCATCCTTATCTAACATATCCAGTGTTACGGTTACCGGCACACGACCGATAAATTCAGGGATGAGTCCGAATTTCACAAAATCCTGCGGAAGCACATGTTTTAATACTTCCCCTACATTGTACTCATCTTTGGCATGTACTTCTGCATTAAATCCAATGGATTTCTGGTCGAGACGTGTCTCAATGATCTTCTCTAATCCATCAAAAGCACCACCACAGATAAATAAAATATTGGTAGTATCAATCGGGATCAGTTCCTGCTGCGGATGTTTTCTTCCACCCTGTGGCGGAACAGAAGCAACCGTTCCCTCTAATATCTTAAGTAACGCCTGCTGTACACCCTCGCCGGAAACGTCTCTTGTGATGGAAACGTTCTCAGATTTTTTTGTAATCTTGTCAATCTCATCAATGTAAATGATACCGTGCTGTGCACGCTCAATATCATAATCAGCAGCCTGGATCAGTTTCAAAAGGATATTCTCGACATCTTCACCCACATAACCTGCCTCGGTAAGTGTGGTTGCATCTGCGATTGCAAACGGAACATTCAACACTCTCGCCAAAGTCTGTGCCAAAAGTGTTTTACCGGAACCGGTTGGTCCGAGCATAAGAATATTACTCTTCTGCAATTCTACATCTGAATCTGATCCTGCCATAATTCTCTTGTAATGATTATAAACTGCAACGGACAAAACTTTCTTCGCTTTATCCTGGCCAATGACGTACTCGTCTAAAAATGCCTTCATCTCCTCCGGCTTGATCAGATTGATCTGCTCCGCAGGCTCTTCCAGATTTCCGTCAAATTCATCATTCTCCAACTCTTCGTCTATAATCTCGGCGCAAACGTCTACACACTCATCACAGATATAGGCTCCGTTTGGTCCCGCGATCAGTTTACGGACCTGATCCTGAGTCTTACCACAAAATGAGCAGCGCAGTCTCTCGTCATTTCTTCCTGTCATTTCTTATTCTCCAATGTCTCTATTTATTAGCGGCTTGTGATCACATTATCGATCAGTCCGTATTCCATTGCTTCCTGAGCAGACATATAATGATCTCTCTCTGTGTCCGCTGCGATCACGTCATAAGGTTTTCCGGTGTTTGCAGCTAAAATCTCATTTAATTTCTTCTTTGTCTTTAAAATGTTTTCCGCTGCGATCTGGATCTCCGTTGCCTGACCTTTTGCTCCGCCGGATGGCTGATGGATCATAATCTCTGCATTCGGAAGCGCAAGTCTCTTGCCCTTTGCTCCACCTGCAAGTAAAAATGCTCCCATGCTGGCGGCCATACCGATACAGATAGTAGATACATCACATTTGATGTACTGCATCGTATCATAAATAGCAAGACCTGCTGTTACCATTCCACCTGGGGAATTGATATATAAATGAATATCTTTTCCAGGATCCTCGGACTCTAAGAAAAGTAACTGTGCAACCACAAGGCTTGCTGTTGTCTCATTCACTTCTTCTCCCAGGAAAATAATTCTATCTTTTAATAATCTGGAGTAAATATCGTAATTACGCTCTCCTCTGCTTGTCTGTTCAATGACGTAAGGTACTAAACTCATATCTCTTACCTGCCCTTTCCTTTTCATAAATATAGTCGGAATCACACTATGCCGTGACCCGCACTTCTTTCACTATTGCAATATATCTGTCATACACTGCACTGATAAATATTATCCCACAAATGCAGAGACGTTGGAATAGGAAAAAAACATGTTTTATGAAAAATTAATATCTTGTTCGAATTTTCAAAAAATATTGAACTTTTTTCTCATCAGATGCAATCTGTCATAAATCTCAAACAGACCGGCTCATAAGAGCCAGTCTGTCGTATTTGCTGTGCATTGTTCAGAAATTATTCTTCTGTAGCTTCCTCAGCTTCTTTTTCTTTCTTTGTCTTAGCTTTTGCTCTTTCTTTTACGTTCTCCATAATTAAGTCAACTGCTTTTGTCACAGATAAATCTCTCTTAATGGATTCTTTCTCAGCATCTCCTAAGTACTCTTTTAACTTGTCAGCTTCCATTCCGTACTGAGCTGCCATCTTCTCAACTTCTGCATTGATCTCATCTTCAGAAACTTCGATGTTCTCTTCTTTTGCGATCTGCTCTAATACAAGGCTGCTCTTGATACGAGTCTCAGCTTCTGGACGAACCTGCTCTTTTAATCCGTCGATCGTCATACCGGAGAACTGCATGTACTGCTCCATGGAAAGACCGCTCTGTGCGATTCTCTGTGCGAACTCATTGATCATGTTCTCGCACTGTGTCTCGATCATAGCTTCCGGGATCTCCATTGTGGATTTGTCGATGATCTTCTTGATTGCTTCATCTTCTTTTGTACGTTTTGCTTCGTTCTCTTTCTCAACTTCAAGATGTTTTCTTAAGTCTTCTTTGTACTCAGCTAATGTATCAAACTCAGATACTTCAGAAGCAAATTCATCATTTAATTCCGGAAGTTCTTTTGTTTTGATCTCGTTGATCTTAACTTTGAATACGGCTGGTTTTCCAGCTAAATCAGCTGCCTGATATTTCTCTGGGAAAGTAACGTTAACTTCTACTTCATCCCCTGCATTGTGTCCTACTAACTGATCTTCGAATGTATCGATGAAAGAGTGGGAACCGATCTCTAATGGATGATTCTCTCCTTTACCTCCTTCAAATGCAACACCGTCAACAAATCCTTCGAAATCGATGACTGCTGTATCACCGTTTGCTACTGGTCTGTCTGTTACAGTTACAGTTCTGGAGTTCTTCTGCTGCTCTTTCTCAAGTGCTGCTTCTACTTCTTCGTCTGTTACAGTTGTGTCAATCTTAGTTACCTGAACACCTTTGTATTTTCCAAGTGTCACTTCTGGTCTTACAGCCACTTCTGCTGTGAAGATGAAAGGTTTTCCGGATTCGATCTGAACAATGTCGATTGTTGGTCTGGAAACGATGTCCTCTTTGCTCTCTTCCATAGCTGCTGCATAATTATCCTGAATTAAGATGTTTGCTGCTTCTTCATAAAATACAGCTGCACCGTACATTTTCTCGATCATAGCTCTTGGAACTTTACCTTTACGGAAACCAGGGATGCTGATTTTGTTCTTCTCTTTCATGTAAGCAGCCTGTAAAGCTTTTTCTACTTCTTCTGCTGGTACTTCAACAGTAAGTTTTGCCATGTTTTTTTCTAATTTTTCAACCTGTACACTCATTATAATGATTTTCCTCCTTATATATATAAAATATCCATGTACATTTCACGCTTAATGCGCTAATCGAGCCACGTCCAAAGTCGCATAAACCCGCGGTTTTTCTGGCTCTGCCTAAAAATGGGCGTACTACGACTATCGCAGTCATTCTAGGATTATAGCACACACTCTTGCAAAATACCAGTGTTTTTTATGGTTTTACGAGGTTTTCTGCGATTTCTGTGTTTTTGCCATGTAATTTATCATATATGACATTGCAAACTACCGTATAAAGAGACGCAATAACATTGATTCCAGACCGAAGCAGCAGTGCCATCGGCAGTCCGAATAATGAAGCTGCAATTGCCAGCGCTCCAAACGTGTTAAAAACCGTCTGCCATTTATATCCGGCAGAATAACCCACGCCGATTCCACCAATAATTCCGATCATACTTCTTCCTGACTCCGGCAGTATCAGATAAAGGACGAGAAATAGCGCACATCCGGCAATATTAAACACGCCCCTGTCCACCGCCCTCATTTTTCCATCCTCTGTAAATGGAAGGCAGACTGACATACATGCGATCCCTGCCCACATTGCTCTCGGAAGTCCAAGCAGTGAAACGATCAGCATTGCACTTGAGACGATCAGTGTCAGTTTCAGATACCATTGGTTTCTCGCAGACCGAACATCAAATTCCCGGAATAAATCCTTAAATGTCCTGCGATAAGGTCTGTTTTTCTGATTTTTATAAAAAACCGCCATGCACACAAGCATTCCCGCCGTAAGTCCAATCACCCGCATCTCAAAAGCTCTGCCACTCACATCATATCCATATAAGAGCAGATACCCGAGCACAAACGTGGAATGATTATGCATAATGACATTGTGACACCCAAAAATCATAAGAAGCAGGATACAGACACAATTTATAAAAAATGCTCCCACCGGAGATACCATATTTGCCAGTCGCGGGCCAGCCATCATGATTATAAATATTCCCACAATGGACAACAATCCATGACTCGTCTGTATGCCAAAATCTGCCTGTCTCAGCACAAGCAGCGCCAACAGAACCGTTACTCCTACAACGCTATTTTCCTGTCCTGTCAATTTTGTATACAATGTGACAACCGCCACACAAAAAGCCATAACAAGATATACTTTAAAATTATAGATAAGAATATGACGCCATTTTTCTTTTTTGTCTGTCGTATTTTTGATCAACTGTTTTGAACCGGCAGAACTAAGCTGTAACTCCTGATAAAATGTCATTTTGTTGTCTCCTTCTCTTCTCTTTTGAATCAGCAAAGCGAAGAGTACTATACTTCAAAACATGGAGTCTGGCAAGTATAAAACCTCATTTTAGAAAAATTTTGGAATGTTTACTTTTTTTTCATATAGAAATATTTTCCGAACAGACTTGATTTATGCTAAAATGTGATTATCCGGAAAGGTCTGTACAAATGAGGAGAAAACTATGGCAGTCACAAAATCCAACGAAAGAACAAAATATGAGCTGGCAGATGCCATGAAACGCTGTATGAAAACTGCACCTGTAGAAAAAATCACTGTGAAGGAAATTGTAGAGGCATGCGGTGTCACAAGACAGACTTTTTACCGTAATTTTCAGGATAAATATGACCTCATCAACTGGTATTTTGACAAAATTCTCTTAGAATCCTTTGAACATATGGGGGAAGGAAAATCTGTCTATGAAGGTCTTGTAAATAAATTTACCTACATTCAGGAAGAAAAGCTGTTTTTCAAGGCTGCATTTAAAAACGATGACCAGAATTGTCTGCGCGATCATGATTTCCAGTTGATCACCGCTTTCTATACGGATCAGATTGAAAGCCGTACCGGCAAAAAGATTTCTCCGCATCTGCAGTTTCAATTGGAAATGTACTGTCAGGGTTCTATCTTTATGACCGTTCAGTGGGTACTTGGCTACCGGAAATGCACACCGGAAGAACTTGCCAGATCACTGGCTGGCGCTATGCCGGCAGAACTGAGTGATGTATTCCGTGAGGTTGGACTGATATAAACCGGAGTTTAACTTATGAACTGCCGCTTACAGGTGGTGTTACGGATTTCCTAAGGTTATGTTGTATTGCATGCCAACAAAGTGTATAGAAATATAAAAAATAGAACTGTTTGTTTTCAG
>ERZ773158.2741-NODE-2741-length-12197-cov-3.027590_pt1 | contig 12197 bp, 12 predicted proteins | sample MGYA00511918_ERZ773158 | MGnify/ENA primary metagenome ERZ773158 (study PRJEB29015, sample SAMEA2737876) | human gut metagenome | biome: human gut; feature: human-associated habitat; material: faeces | place: China | collected 2012 ...
AGATACCCCTGTTCCGTAAGATAGGCCCGCAGAAAGGCCAGTTCGTCCTTGTAATCGGCAAACTCCGTGCGAAATTCCATGGAGCGTCCTCCTTAGTCTTTGTTGAGTATGTAGTCCTTGGCGTCGCTGGTATACGCCTCCGGGTCCGTTGCAAAATAGGTGTAGGTATCCGGTACGGCCCCCACGATCACCGTCTCCGCCACGGTGATCTCATTGGAGACTTGGGTGGAGGTGCGAAAGCCCGGCAGAAGGATACTCATCTGCACGGTGACATCCAGCAGGATCTGATGCTTGGTCTGGTTGATGCCCGCCGCCGTAAAGGCGTTGCGGAGCTTGGCGGTGGTGGAGCCAACGGCCTGCATCCGGATGCGGATACAGGGGCCACGCCCCGCCAGCAGCGAGGAGCCTGTCAGCGTTCCCACAGGGATCTCCAGCTCCCGCGTGGACACCTCCGACAGCCGCTGGAGGATGCTGTCTGCAATGCGGCTTTGCAGGCGGTTGAAGGCCGCCATGTCGCTGCGTACCGCCGCCACATGGCCGCTCTGATCCTTCTCCAGATGCACCAGATCGTCGTAGTCCACCTCCCCGGCGCTGACAGCGTCATAGACCGCCGTGACCACGATGCGGTTGACGGTATTGGAGACGCTGGCCGCCGCCAGATTGGTGAGGATGGGCTTCATATGCAGCACGGCCACACACAGAAGGCCCATCACCGCCGCCAGCAGGAAAATGCCCCAGATGGCCGCCCGCCGTCCGGCAGACAGGCGCACATAGCGCAGTCTCTTCACGGCACGCACCTCCCTTGCTCCAGTGTATGCCGGGAGGGGCGGCGGGGTGCTTACTCCTGCCAGCCGTTGACGATGGCCTTGAAGGTCTTGCCCCGCTCCATGAAGTTTTTGAACTGGTCGAAGGCGGCGCAGGCCGGGGACAGCGTCACCACGTCACCGGGCTGTGCCCGGTCACGGGCAGCCTCTACGGCACGTTGGAAGGGCGTCACCTCCAGAATTTCCGGGTGGCCGGGGCAGTAGCCGGGGGCCTGCTCCACGGCGGCACGGATCTTCCCTGCGGTGGCGCCGCACAGCACCAGCAGCTTCACATGCTCCACGATCTCCGGCCCCAGCACATCGAAGGGAATGTGCTTGTCATAGCCCCCGGCGATGAGAATGACCTGCTCCGGGAAGGAGCGCAGCCCGGCAATGGTGCGGGAGGGGCTGGAGGCGATGGAGTCGTTATAGTACCGCACCCCGTGATAGGTACGTACCAGCTCGATGCGATGCTCCACGCCGTTGAAGGTGCGGGCGAAGTCCCGGATGATCCCGTCCGGCACCAGGCCCTCCACGGCGGCGATAGCCGCCATGTAGTTCTCTACATTGTGGACGCCCGGCAGGCGGATGTCCGCCGTGGTCATGATCCGGCGCTCCTGCCCGTTATGGCGGCAGAGGATATCCTCCCCCCGGAGGAACACGCCCTCTTCCGGCTCGGAACGCCGGCTGAAGAGGCGGACAGTCCCCACAGCCCGCCCGGCCTGCTGCCGGGTGATGTCGTTGTCCTGATTGAACACGGCGATGTCGTCGGGGCGCTGATAGCGGAAGATGTTCTCCTTGGCCGCCACATACTCCGCCATGTCCTTGTGGACGTCCAGATGGTTGGGGGCCAGATTAGTCACCACGGCGATATGGGGGCTGCGATCCATGGTCATCAGCTGGAAGCTGGACAGCTCCAGCACCGCCCAGTCCTCCGGCCCCATATCATCCGCCTGACACAGCAGGGGCTGACCGATGTTGCCGCCCACGTGGACGGTTCTGCCCGCCGCCTTCAGCAGCTCTGCGATGATGGTGGTGGTGGTGGTCTTGCCGTCGCTGCCGGTGACGGCGATCATGTGGCAGGGGCAGACCTGAAAGAACACCTCCATCTCGCTGGTGAGGGTACTGCCCTGCCGCTGCGCCGCCAGCAGCTGCGGCACGTCCGGCCGCAGGCCCGGTGTGCGGAAGATAACGTCCTGCGTCAGGCCGTCCAGATACCCCTCCCCCAGATGGAGCGTGGCTCCGGCGGCCTCCAGCTCATCGGCCAGAGGACCCAGCTTCTCCCGGCTGCTTCTGTCGCAGGCGGTGACGGCGATACCCTCGGCCAGCAGGCGGCGCAGCAGCGGCGTATTGCTGACGCCGATGCCGATGACCGCCACGGTCTTATGCCGCAGCGAAGTGAGATATTCCTGTAAAGTCATAAGGCAAAGCCTCCTAAAACAGCAAATGAGTTAATTCAGTTCATTATACTCCTTTTTCCCGGTCAGTTCAATCGCTTTTGCGAGAAAACCGCCGCCCTATTTGGCGGGAAAGTGCATTTGGGGCTTTACACCCGGCCTCCGGTGGGGTAAAATGGAGGTACTGTACGTGGAAAGGAGACACTGTCATGATCTATTTCAACAGTGACTATCTGGAGGGCGCACACCCCGCCCTCATGGCAAAGCTCAACGAGACCAACATGGTCCAGACCGTAGGCTACGGCGAGGACGAGTACTGCGCCGCCGCACGGGTCAAGATCCAGAACGCCTGTCAGGCTCCGGAGGCCGACGTCCACTTCCTGGTGGGCGGCACCCAGACCAACACCACCGTCATCGCCGCCGTGCTGCGTCCGTGGCAGGGCGTGCTGTGCGCCGTCAGCGGACACATCAACTGTCACGAGGCCGGTGCCATCGAGTCCACCGGCCACAAGGTCATCACCCTGCCCACCACTAACGGCAAGATCACGGCCCAGCAGGTGCAGGAGTATGTAGAGTGGCACAGAAACGACGAGTCCACGGAGCATATCGTCCAGCCCGGCATGGTCTACATCTCGAACCCCACCGAGGTCGGCACCCTTTATAACAAGGAAGAATTGACCGACATTTCCGCCGCCTGCTACGAGCTGGGACTCTACCTGTTCGTGGACGGCGCGCGGATGGCCTACGGCCTGACGAGCCCCGCCAACGATCTGAGCCTGCAGGACTACGCCGCACTCTGCGACGTGTTTTACTTGGGCGGTACCAAGTGCGGTGCGCTGTTCGGCGAGGCCGTCGTCATCACAAACGACGATCTGAAGCCCGATTTCCGCTACTGCCTGAAGCAGCACGGCGGCATGCTGGCGAAAGGCCGCCTGCTGGGCGAGCAGTTCCTGGCTCTGCTGGACGGTGAGGACGGCAGCGGCAGCAGCCTGTATTTCACGATGGCGAAAAAAGCCGACGAGCAGGCCCTGCGCATCCGCGCCGCCTTTGAGGCAAAGGGCTGCAAGGTGCTGCACGACTCCCCGACGAACCAGCAGTTCTTTGTCCTGCCCGACGAGTGGTACGACAAGCTGGCCGAGACCTACGCCATGACCCACATGGGCAAGCCCGACAAGCACCACACCGCCGTGCGCGTATGCACCAGCTGGGCCACAAAGGACGAAGCCGTGGAGCAGCTGATAGCGGATGTGAACGGGTTGTAAGGCACCCGCCTCCCTTGTAGGGGCCGGGCATGCCCGGCCCGCAGCCTTCCCGCAAACGTTAGTCCGCCTTACCGTGGCGGGCGCACCAAAATAAAAGCCTCCTGCATCACAACCGATGCAGGAGGCTTTTGTATCTATTCAAATGGCTTCACGGCCTTGTTGGTTGTCTGCGCCGTGGCCGAAGCGATTGCTTCTGGCATGGCCAAGGCGGCAGTGTAATGTGTCTTGGGGCGTTCCCCTTAACTCTGGTTATACTATACACTGCATTTATGTCCGCCCTGTCACACCAATTTGAAAAATATGTTAAATCTCAGTTTCCTCAAATCACTTCTGGATGCGCTTGTCGCACTTGATGGCCAGCTTTGTGCCGACGGTCTGCAAAATCTGTACCAGCACGACCAGCAGCGCCGTGGCAAAGAACTCCAGCACCACGTTAAAGCGGTAGTAGCCGTAGTTGATGGCGATCTTGCCCAGGCCGCCGCCGCCGATGATACCGCTCATGGCGGAGTAACCCAGAATGGTGGTCAGGGCAATGGTGACGTTCTGGATCAGGGACGGCACACTCTCCGGGATCATGACCTTGCAGATGATCTGCAGGGGTGTAGCACCCATACTCTGTGCCGCCTCGATGATGTTGGGGTCCACCTCACGGAGACTGCTCTCCACCAGACGGGCCACAAATGGGAAGGCCGCCACCACCAGCGGAACGATGGTGGCTGTGGTACCTACCGCCGTGCCGATGATGAGCCGGGACAGGGGGAATACCATAATCATCAGGATCAGGAAAGGAACCGAGCGCAGGAGGTTGATGATGACGTTGAGCACCTGCAGCAGCCAGCGGGGCAGCGGCAGCACGCCGTTCTTCTCCCCCGCCACCAGCAGAACGCCTAGCGGCAGCCCCAGCACCAGCGACAACAGGGTGCTGAGCACCGTCACATAGAATGTCTCCCAAATGGCGTAGGGCAGGCTGGGCAGCACCGCCATCAGATCCTGCACGGAGCTTGCCGAAAACAGATCACTGTACATGGCCGTCTACCTCCTCTACCCGAATGTTGCTCATGGTACCGATGTAATCCATGGCCCGCTGGAACTGGCCGCTGGGGATGCCCAGCAGCATACTGCCATAGACCTCCTCCGACAGCTTCTGGGTGGAGGCGGAGATCACCGTGCAGAGGATGCCCTCCTCGGAGGCCAGTCTCGCCACCAGCGGCGTGCCGGTGGTGACGCTGTCCCGGAAGGTCAACCGCACCCGGCGCACCGCCTGCGGGTCGGACACCAGCGCATCGGCGCCGCCGGGGAACACCAGCCGCCGTCCTGCGGCGGACTTGGGGGCGGCGAACACCTCGGACACCAGTCCCTTCTCCGCCACCTCGCCGCCGTCCAGAATGGCCACATGATTACAGATGGTCTTGACCACGCTCATCTGGTGGGTGATGACCACCACGGTGATGCCCAGCTTCTGATTGATATCCCGGATCAGCTCCAGGATCTGGTGCGTGGTGTTGGGATCCAGAGCACTGGTGGCCTCGTCGCACAGCAGCACCTTGGGCTGGGTAGCCAGCGCACGGGCAATGGCGATGCGCTGCTGCTGGCCGCCGGACAGCTGCGCCGGGTAGGCCTGTGCCTTGTCCGGCAGACCCACCAGCTCCAGCAGCTCCTTGGCCCGGCGAACGGCATCCGCCTTCTTCACCCCGGACAGTTCCATGGGGAAGCATACATTTTGCAGGCAGGTACGCTGCATCAGCAGGTTGAACCGCTGGAAGATCATGGTGATCTCCCGACGGGCCGCCCGCAGCTGGGCCGGAGCCATGGTGTCCAGCCGCTGGCCGTTCACCACCACCTCGCCCGCCGTGGGTCTTTCCAGCAGATTGATGCACCGCACCAGTGTGCTCTTACCGGCACCGCTCATGCCGATGATGCCGTAGATGTCCCCGTCCTCAATGGTCAGGGAGACGTCCTTCAACGCATCTACCCCTCCAGAATCGGAGTCAAAGGTCTTGCTGACGTGTTTTAATTCGATCACAGACGTCTCCCCTCCTCTCTCTTACTTACCGCTGATGGCGTCCAGCGTGGTCTGCTTGCCGCCGTACAGGCCCATGGGCTCCACGTGGATGCCGCCCACGGACACGATGTGGGTGTTGTTCTGAGCGTTGAAGTCCTCCAGATAGGGCAGGTGCTGGAAGTAGTTGGCGGTGACGGTGCCGTCATCCACCACGGTATTGGGCACCACATAGTCGTTGTAGACCTGAATGTCCAGCGTCACGCCCTTGGCTGCCAGGATCTGCTTGGCGACCTCCAGAATTTCGGCGTGGGGCGTGGGGGAGGCGGCGACGGAGATGGTGGTGCCGTTCAGAGCATCATAGTTCACAGAGGCATCATAGCCATCGGTGGGATTGGTGACCACGGACACCACAGAGCCGTCATACTTCTGGTTGATGTAGTCCACCACCTGCTGGCTCTCCAGAGCAGCCTTCAGCGCCTTAACGGCATCGGTGTTCTCGGTACCCTCCTTCACGGCCAGAATGTTGGCATAGGCGGAGGCGGAGCCCTCGATGAGCAGGGAGTCCTTCACGGGGTTCAGGCCGGCGTTGATGGCGTAGTTGCTGTTGATGACGGCGTACTCGGCATCCGCCAGCAGGGAGGGCAGCTGAGCAGCCTCGGCCTCCACGATCTCCACATGGTAGGGATTATCCACAATGTCGTTCTTGGTGGCGGTGATGCCAGCACCGTCCTTCAGGGTGATGATGCCGTTCTCCTGCAGCAGCAGCAGCGCACGGGCTTCGTTGGTGGTGTCGTTGGGGACCAGAATTTTCACGCCGCTGTCGGACTTTTTACCGCAGGCGGCCAGGCTCAGAATCAGTACCAGCGCCAAAGCCAGCGTGGCGATCTTTGCAAATACGGAATGTTTCATGATGATTTCTCCTTAATCTTCTCTCTTGAATAGTTGATTATTGTATGGGGACAGTCCGGCGGCCCCTCTCGCCTGTGTGATTCATAACAGATACCGTGTCCAGAGGACACATTCGCTGGGTCAGCAGGATCAAAGGGATCAGCTCCTTTTCGGCAAAATAAAAACAGCGGGAGGTCATGCGACCTTCCGCTGTTCGTTAGCTTGGTTCACCCGGTGACGGGTCACAGAACAGATGCCGGAAAGCAGACGACCGAATTGGCGCAGCGACGCATGCACATGGAGCCCATGCACATCCCCAGCATCATCATGTTGGTACGCAGCTTCTTCATGGTGCCGTCCGTCCTTTCCTCAGGCATTCTTGGGATGGTGGCATTGTACCCCTCCCATCCCCTCTTGTCAAGTCTTTTCCGGGATTTCCCCGATTGTTCCAAAATTCCCGAAGCATTTCCTCCGGATTTCGTCTAAATCCCCATTATCTGCCCTTGGGCAGCACCGCACGGATCACCAGCGGCTCCGTGCCGGTGTTGCGGACGCTGTGGCTGTGGCCTTGGGGACAGTAGTGCCACATACCGGGAGTCAGAGCCACCTCCGTACCATCGTCATGGCACAGCCCCGTGCCGGAGACGATGCACATCACCTCGCAGTTGTCGGTGTGGGTGTGGGGGCCGATGCTGCCACCCACTGGCACCGTCAGCTGCAAAATGCGGCCCATGTCATCGTCATAGGCCCGGACGGACACCACACCGTCCCCGCCCTTGAAGCCGGACACCAGCTGCTCCGGCAGACGATCAAAGGAAACGATCATGCCCGCTCACCTCAGTTCAGGAAATCCTTCAGCTTCTTGCTGCGGGAGGGGTGACGGAGCTTCCGCAGAGCCTTGGCCTCGATCTGACGGATGCGCTCACGGGTGACGTTGAACTCCTTGCCGACTTCCTCAAGGGTGTGAGGATGGCCGTCGGTGAGTCCGAAACGCATTGAGAGCACTCGCTCCTCACGGGGAGTGAGGGTCTTGAGCACATGGGCAAGCTCCTCCTTGAGCAGGGTCGCCGAAGCGGCGTCTGCCGGGGCGGGAGCATCGTCATCGGGGATGAAGTCGCCGAGATGGCTGTCCTCCTCCTCGCCGATGGGGGTCTCAAGGGAGACGGGCTCCTGAGCCACGCGCATTATCTCGCGCACCTTGTCAACGGGCATATCGAGTACCTCAGCGATTTCCTCCGCCGTGGGGTCTCTGCCGTTCTTATGCAGCAGCTGGCTGTTGGTCTTTTTGACCTTGTTTATGGTCTCGACCATGTGAACGGGGATTCTTATCGTCCTCGCCTGGTCGGCTATGGCGCGGGTTATCGCCTGCCTTATCCACCATGTGGCGTAGGTTGAGAACTTGAATCCCTTTGTGTAATCGAACTTGTCAACAGCCTTGATAAGTCCGAGGTTGCCCTCCTGAATAAGATCGAGGAACTGCATGCCCCTGCCGACATAGCGCTTTGCGATGCTGACGACGAGTCTGAGGTTCGCCTCGGTCAGTCTGCGCTTTGCGGCGGGGTCGTTGTCGCCGATTCTGATGGCGAGTTCGATCTCCTCCTCGGGGGTGAGCAACGGAACCTTGCCTATCTCCTTGAGATAGACCTTGACGGGGTCGTCGATAGTGATGTTCTTGTCATCAGTGACCCCCGCGGTGTCAGCGGTCGGCTTGGGCGTCTCGCCCAGATCGAAGTTGACATCGTCCACATCCAGCATCGACAGGTCGTCGATTATCTCGATATTCTGCGCCTCGATAGACTCATAGAGCTTATCAAGATCCTCGATATCAAGATCCATGTCGACTATTACCGTGTAGATCTCCTGGGTCGTCAGTTTGCTTGCGGCTTTACCCTTTTCAATAAGGGTTTTCACCGCCGGTCTTTTTTCAATACCATCCATTACTTCTCTGTCTCCTTCTCTTTATGTTGCATATTGAGTCGGTCTTTTATGTCATGACCCAAAACAGAATATCAATCCTGTTTATCGGGTCTGAACAGCTTTGCGAAATCGTCGTCGCTCAGTTCGGAGGCTTTTATGCTCTCCGGCTTATTTTTTTCCTCTTTGAGTATTTTTATACAGTCGGCGCACTCTTCGACGGTGTTGCTCAGCTGAGCCGCAGAGCGGAATATGCGCTCGACCTCGTCCATCTCATCGGGAGTGAACTCGGACGAGAGGAAATACGGTTCGGTGTTGCCGCCCTCGTCAAGGCGCGAAAGAATGACTGAAAAGATGCGTCTGTTGAGCGCGGTAACAAAATAATCCGCAGACAGCTCGTCCTTGAGCTTGTTATAGAAATCCGGGTTCCGCATGAGCGAGGCTATCAGCGTCTCCTCCGCCTTTGCGGCGCGCAGATGCTGGGAGCGCTCCGGGTTCTTTGTGTTCTGTCCGTTTATCAGCAGGCGCTTCTGATCCTGCTCGCGCTGAGCCATGCGGCGTTTTCTGAGCCCCTCGCGCTTATTATATTTCACCTGCGATTCGATAGCGAGCTTGTCCACGCCGAGCTCATTCGCAAGGCGCGAGGCATAGACATCGACTTCGACAGGGCTCGGTATCCCCGCGAGCACCTCCGTCGCCGCGGAAAGATATTTCACCTTTCCGTCGTCGGTGGACAGGTCTATCCCCTGACGCGCCCGAAGGAGTCTGTACTCAGTGTCGTTTGCCGCGCCGTTTATGATATCGCGGAAGCGCTGAGCGCCGTATTTTTTGATTATCTCGTCGGGATCCTTGCCGCCGGTCAGACGCAGAACTTTTATCTCCATACCCGTGGTGCCGAATATTCCGAGCGCACGGGCGGTAGCCTTCTGACCCGCCTCATCGGCGTCATACGAGAGGATTATCTCATCCGCATAGCGTGAGAGCAGATTCGCCTGCTCTTTTGTCAGCGCGGTACCGAGGCAGGCGACGGCATTTGTGAAGCCCGCCTGATGCAGGGCTATGACATCCATATAGCCCTCGGCGATAATAAGCTTGCCGTCGTTTCCTTTCTTTGCAAAATTCAATGCAAAGACGCCGTTGCTCTTTTTATAAACGAGCGTGTCCGAAGTGTTTATGTATTTCGGCTTCGAGTCATCGAGCACTCTGCCGCCGAACGCTATGACATTGCCGCGCGGGTCGATTATCGGAAACATCACGCGGTTGCGGAAGTTGTCGTAATAAGATACTTTTCCGTTTTTGTCGCTGCGGCGCAGGAGATTCGCACTCTCGAGCAAAATATCGTCAAAGCCCTGTTCGTTGAGGTGATTTTTAAGCGCGCGCCAATCGTCCGGGGCAAAGCCCAAACCGAAGTGGCGAATAGTCTCCATAGTCAGCCCGCGGTCAAGGAAATAGTTGAGGGCATGTCTGCCTCTGTCGGTGAAAAGCTGAGAGTGAAAAAACTTCGCCGCCGCGCGGTTCGCCGCCAAAACGGCGGTGCGCTTCTTGGCGAGGGTATCGTCATAGCCGTCCTCCGGCAGAGCCATTCCCGCTCTGTCCGCAAGCTGCTTGACCGCCTCCATATAGTCGAGATTTTCCATTCGGCGCACGAAAGTTATCACATCGCCGCCGACTCCGCAGCCGAAGCAATAGAAGCTACCGTTTTCGGGATAAACAGTAAATGACGGAGTCTTTTCGTTGTGAAACGGGCAGAGTCCGACAAGGTTCTTGCCCCTTCGGCGCAGGTTGACATAGGGAGAAATGACGCTCTCTATATCCGTATTTGCGCGCAGCTGTTCGAGAAAACTGTCGCTGAGTCTCATCCGTTCTCACCCCTTTCAATAATATATACGCAAAAAATCCTGTTTTCCCTACAAAGTTATCAAAAAATTTAAAAATTTTTGCGCTCGGCTTTGCATCAGATAAATCGGCGTTAAACAAAGCGACGGCGAAAAGCGCCTTTGCACTCTCCGCCGCCGCTGCAATTTTCAATTCCTTTTTTGAAAAGTTTACTTCGTTTTTCCGTCGTTCGTCTCGAGGAGCGTATTCTCCCTGAAAAACAGCGAGATGCACCAGATGCCTGCGAGCGCCACGAGCGTATATATGATCCTCGCGACTATCGATCCCTGGCCGCCGCATATCCACGCGACGATATCGAATTTGAACAGGCCTATGCTGCCCCAGTTGAGCGCGCCGATTATTACTAAAATAAGCGATATTCTGTCGATCATTTTTCTCACTCCTTTTGCGATTAGTATCGCCGGAGCGTCGGTTTTTATTCGCTCATAAACGAAATTTTGCAGTCCAAAAAATATTTCCTTTTATGAACCTTGTCATTTTTGTCACAGGAGTTTGACATTTTTGTAACAATGCTAAAAAATGTATAAAACCGTCTTTTTAAAAAATTGAAAGTCGACGGTATTTTTATAATACGTAATTTTACCTTTTGATTGATACGATAAGCTTTTATATGTAATAATATAGGAGGAATTTTGATGAAAGCGAAAATCGTTAAACGCACACTGAGCCTGATAACAGTTCTGGCGCTCATATTCACTCTCGCCGTGCAGGGAGCCGGTGCGATTCAGTCAGCCGATGTCAACAAATACCCCTATGTATATGTCCACGGCCTTTTCGGCTGGGGCGCAGACGAGGGAATCGACGACACGCTCCCCTACTGGGGCTCGGCATCATGCTCGCTCATGGACGAGATGAACAAGAGCCGCTATGAGAGCTACGCCGCATCCGTCGGTCCGATGTCGAGCAACTGGGACAGAGTATGCGAGCTCTACGCACAGATAACCGGCACTCGCGTTGACTACGGCAAGGCGCACTCCGAGAAATTCAACCACAGCCGCTACGGCAGAACCTACACAAAGCCCATGATTGAGGGCTGGGGCGAGCCAGACGCGGACGGCAATATAAAGAAGATAAATCTCGTCGGTCACTCGTTCGGCGGCGCGACGGTCAGAACGCTCACGGCTCTGCTCGCATACGGCAGCGAAGAGGAGCAGGCGGCGACCTCGCCCGACGACATCTCCCCGCTGTTCACCGGCGGCAAGGGCAACTACATAAACTCCGTCACAACGCTCTGCGCCCCGCACAACGGCACGACGCTCGCATATATCATCGACGGCATGAACATGGCCGAGCTGGGCAAAGCAGCATGCTACGCCTACGCCGGCTTAATGGGTCGCTCGAAGCTCAACGGCTATGTTGACTTTCACCTCGAGCAGTTCGGTCTGACCCCCATACCGGGCGACGGCTCGACCCCCGAGGAGGCGTTCATAAAGGCTTTCATGACTATTATGACCCACACCGACACCGCGGCGGACGATATGTATCCCGAGAGAGCCGAGGAGATAAACAAGCTCTCAAAGCCGGTAGACGGAGTCTACTATTTCTCCTATTCGTATCAGACCACGCGCAAGACGCTTGCGGGAACCCAGGTTCCGAAGATAAAGACGCTCGTTGTTCTGCGCCCGTCAGCCACTCTTCTCGGCGCATACTCGAAGAACCTGTTCTCCGACTACAAGATAGACGCATCGTGGCTTCCGAATGACGGACTTGTAAACGTCGTATCGGCGCGCTACCCGTTCACCGACGAGCATGAGGACTACACCCCCGGCATGGAGCTCGAGACCGCCAAATGGTACGTCATGCCCACGCGCGAGGGCGACCACGGCACGGTCATCGGAATGCAGTGCACGAAGAGTCAGACACTCAAATTCTACTATGAGCTGACCGATCTTATAGAGAGCCTGCCCGTAACGGATTGATAAACCCGCAAGGAACAAATAATATGTATGTACCCCCCAATCGCAGCTGTTGCGGTTGGGGGTTGTTTTGTGGTGGAGATATAAATTTGGATTTATCTATCACTTTAGCTATAGCA
>ERZ773158.2742-NODE-2742-length-12196-cov-3.081460_pt1 | contig 12196 bp, 9 predicted proteins | sample MGYA00511918_ERZ773158 | MGnify/ENA primary metagenome ERZ773158 (study PRJEB29015, sample SAMEA2737876) | human gut metagenome | biome: human gut; feature: human-associated habitat; material: faeces | place: China | collected 2012 ...
TGGGATGTTCACCTGCAGGGCAACGTCGAAGGGGGGGAGCGGATCAGCAACGGATCACGCTTCAACGCTAACGGCGCCTACGGTGCGGTGAAGTTCTGGAACCAGTGGCTCTCCTTCGGTCAGGTACCCCAATGGTGGGGACCGGGCTATGAAGGGAGCCTGATCCGCGGGGATGCCATGCGGCCAATGACTGGCTTCCTGATGCAGCGGGCCGAGCAGGCGGCACCAGAGACTTGGTGGCTGCGCTGGGTGGGGCCATGGCAGTACCAGATCTCCGCCAGCCAAATGAATCAGTACACCGCTGTGCCACATACTAAAATTATCGGCGGCCGTTTCACCTTCACGCCATTCCAGTCGTTAGAATTAGGTGCGTCTCGCATTATGCAGTGGGGGGGGGAAGGTCGACCAGAATCTTTTAGTAGCTTTTGGGATGGTTTGACTGGCAAAGATAATACCGGGACAGAGAATGAGCCGGGAAACCAGTTGGCAGGCTTTGATTTTAAATTCAAGCTGGAGCCGACCTTGGGTTGGCCAGTTAGCTTCTATGGGCAGATGGTTGGCGAGGATGAATCTGGCTACTTACCATCGGCGAATATGTTCCTGGGAGGGGTGGAAGGACACCACGGTTGGGGTAAAGATGCGGTGAACTGGTATATTGAAGCGCATGATACTCGTACGAATATGAACAGAACAGGGTATAGTTATTGGCATCATATCTATACGGATGGTTATTATCAGCAGGGCTATTCACTAGGTGATGCCATGGGTGGGGATGGCCAATTATTTGCCGGAAAAATTGAGATCATAACGGAGGATAACCAGCGCTGGAGCACGCGTCTGGTATACGCCAAAGTTAACCCAGAAAATCAATTGATTAATAAAGCATTCCCTCAATCTGATACCCTAAAGGGAGTACAGCTAGGCTGGAGTGGGGATGTTTATCAATCGGTTCGACTAAACACTTCTTTGTGGTACACCAACGCTAACAACAGCGACAGCGATGACGTTGGCGCCAGCGCAGGGATAGAAATACCGTTTAGTTTATAAGGCTGAATGCTGAAAACAGGGGAGAGAGTGTGATAGCGCTGCAGGACGCAGTCAGTTTTTCTCTCCATAAGCCGGCATGGAAGCAACGGCGATGACAGCTGCTCAGGAATTGGCAATCTTGGTTTACTAATGATGTGACATTATGAAGAAAAAAATTGTTAAAATTTCGGCATTAGCGTTGGTAATCGGCTTTTTATCGGGCTGTACCATTATCCCGGGTCAGGGATTGAATAGTTTACGTAAGAACGTGGTTGAGCTACCGGATAGCGATTACGATCTGGATAAATTGGTCAATGTCTATCCTATGACACCTGGGTTAATTGATCAGCTTCGTCCTGAATCTGTGTTAGCACGACCAAACCCGCAATTGGATAATTTATTGCGTAGCTATGAATATCGTATTGGGGTTGGCGATGTACTTATGGTAACCGTATGGGATCACCCGGAATTGACTACTCCGGCAGGCCAGTACCGTAGCGCGAGCGATACTGGTAACTGGGTTAATTCTGACGGAACTATTTTCTACCCCTATGTCGGTAAGGTGCAAGTAGCTGGAAAAACCCTCAGTCAGGTACGCCAGGATATCGCCAGCAGATTAACGACTTATATTGAAAGCCCTCAGGTTGATGTAAGCATAGCATCTTTTAGATCGCAAAAAACCTATGTTACAGGTGAAGTTGTTAAATCTGGTCAACAACCAATCACTAATATCCCGTTGACTGTAATGGATGCTATTAATGCCGCGGGTGGCTTGGCTCCTGACGCTGATTGGAGAAATGTCGTTCTCACGCATAACGGTAAAGATACTAAGATCTCCTTATATGCCTTAATGCAAAAAGGTGATCTCACACAAAATCACTTGCTTTATCCGGGTGATATTTTATTTGTACCACGAAATGATGATCTGAAAGTGTTTGTCATGGGCGAGGTAGGTAAACAAAGCACCATGAAAATGGATCGCAGTGGGATGACGTTAGCTGAAGCTATAGGTAATGCTGAAGGAATGTCACAAGCATTGAGTGATGCGACAGGTGTATTTGTAATAAGACAGCTCAAAGGTGATAAGCAAGGTAAAATCGCTAATGTTTACCAATTGAATGCGAAAGATGCATCTGCCATGGTACTAAGCACCGAATTTGCTTTACAACCTTACGACATTGTTTACGTTACAGCTGCTCCAGTAGTACGTTGGAACCGTGTAGTCTCTCAATTGGTTCCAACTATTACCGGGGTACATGATATGACAGAAGCCGCGAGATATGTAAGGAACTGGTAACCATATGTTTAAATCAGTTTTAGTTGTTTGTATTGGAAATGTTTGCAGATCACCAACTGGCGAAATGTTGCTGAAAAAAAGACTGAAAGATTTCAAGATCGGTTCTGCAGGACTCGGTGCTTTAGTTAACCATCCAGCGGACGCTACAGCAAAAAAGGTCGCCTTTGAGAACAATTTAGATCTTGATCAACACATTGCAAGACAAGTAACTAAAGATATTTGTAAAGAATATGATTTAATACTTGTTATGGAAAAAAAACATATAGACCTAATATGTAAACTAGCTCCGGAATTACGTGGCAAAACTATGTTATTCGGACATTGGATAGGGCAACGAGAAATAGCCGATCCATATATGAAAAGTAAAGAAGCGTTCGAATCTGTATATAAACTTCTCGACGAATCAGCTCAAAAATGGGCAGACGTCTTAATTAAATAGTGCAGGGTATCAGATGACTGATAAACTTAATTCAATGTCTACAGGAAGCCAAGAAAGTGACGGGATCGATCTAGGTCGTTTAATTGGTGAAGTTATTGATCATAAAGGATTGATAATTTCTGTAACTTTCTTTTTTATGGGGCTAGGTTTTTTATATGCATTTTTAGCTCCACCCGTATATGAAGCAGATTCATTAGTGCAGGTTGAACAAAATGCAGGAAATAATTTTTTATCGAGCCTTTCTGACGTTCTTCCAACAACACCGCCTCAATCAGCAGCTGAAATTGAACTAATTAAATCTAGGATGGTGCTTGGTAAAACTATCAATGATTTAAATCTGAGCGTAGTAATTGAAGAGAAAACTACGCCTATTATAGGTCAGTTTTTAAAGAAAATACGTGGTGATGACGGCAGTAAAATAAATGTAAAATATTTTAATGTCCCTCATGATGCGTTAGACACGAAGTTTACAATCAAAATAACTGGTAAAGACAGCTATACCATTAATCTTGATGATGCCGGCGAATTGAAAGGTCAAGTTAATGAGCCCGTATCGAAAAATGGATTCGAAATATTGCTGACGCAAATTGAGTCTCCGCCAGGTACTGAATTTAGTATAAAACGCAAAGATACTCTTCAAGTACTCAGTGATCTTAATGACGCATTCACTGTCGCAGATACTGGAAAAGATACAGGTGTATTGTCGCTATCATTAACAGGAAATGATCCTGAAAAAATAAAGACGATACTTCAAAGTATTACTGATAATTATTTGTTACAGAATATTGAGAGAAAATCGGAAGAGGCAGCAAAAAGTTTAAACTTTTTGGATCGAAAAATCCCTGATGTAAAAAATGAGCTTAATGCTGCAGAAAATAAGCTAAATTATTACAGACAGCAAAATAGTTCTGTTGATTTAACTATGGAGGCAAAATCTCTTCTGGATACAATGGTTCAATTAGATGCGCAGATTAATCAACTAACATTTTCTGAGGCCGAAGTATCCAAACTATATACAAAAGAGCATCCAACATATAGAGCTCTTTTAGAAAAAAGAAAAACTCTGGAAGAAGAAAAAAATAATCTTAAGAAAAAGATTAATAATCTTCCAGAAACACAACAAGAAGTATTACGTTTAACTCGTGATGTCCAGGTTGGGCAAGATGTCTATTTACAACTATTAAACAAAGAACAAGAATTGAGCATTACTAAAGCAAGTACAGTGGGTAATGTTCGAATAATTGATAATGCCGTAACACAGCCCGATCCAATCAAACCTAAAAAGCTGCTTGTAATAGTCGTTCTAACGGTGTTTGGAACAATGCTGTCCTTGATGTATGTCATAGTTAAGGTTGCGTTCCATAAAGGTGTTCAAAGTGCCGAACAACTTGAAGAAAATGGTTTGAATGTGTACGCGAGTATCCCTTTATCTGACTGGCAGTTGAAAAATGTAAACAACAGCAGGAAAAAGGATAAGAAAAAATTTGATGTATTAATTAAGGAGAATGGTGCAGATTTAGCTATTGAAGCTATTAGAGGGTTACGGACGCGTTTATATTTCGCAATGTTAGAAGCGAAAAATAATATTTTAATGATATCAGGTCCAAGTCCTGAAATAGGCAAAACCTTCGTCAGTACTAACCTTGCAGGGGTAGTTGCTCAGGCAGGACAAAAAGTTTTATTAATTGATGCAGATATGCGACGAGGATATATGCATCACTACTTTGGCGGTTTGCCCAACAATGGCTTGTCAGAGATACTCACAGGTAGGGTAGATTACGAGAAGGCTGTTGTTCATACTGATATAGCTGGCTTAGATTACATTGGTCGTGGTGAAATACCACCAAATCCAGCGGAGCTATTAATGGGGAGTCGCATTGAAAAGTTCCTTGAGTGGGCAAGTGGAAAGTATGATCTTGTATTAGTAGACACTCCGCCAATTTTAGCAGTGACCGATGCTGCAATAATTGGTCGCCATGTAGGAACCACATTATTAGTTGCTCGCTTTGAAAAAAACACTGTCAAAGAAATCGATGTTGCTAAAAATAGATTGGAACATAGCGGTGTTATAGTTAAAGGCGTAATATTAAATGCTGTGACCAGAAAAGCTAGTAATAAATATGGTGAATATGCGTATTATGAATACGAGTATAAATCGAAAGAATAGATAAGCTAAATTAATTTCCCGGGTTTAATACAAACCCGGGTAAATTTAATTTACTTAAGGACTGGGTGTGAATAAAAGAATACTAAGCATGCTATTATCACAAGGATTTGGCCTTGCGATTAATGTTATAGAAAAACTACTTATAGTACCATTATTTATTCATTCATGGGGATTGGCTAAGTTTGGTGAGTGGATATTAATTAGGACGATACCTAATTTATTATTAACTACAGATGTAGGTATTGCAAGCCATGCAGGAAACGCAATCAGTGTAGCGATAATAAAAAAAGAATATAATGCAGCTGCTCATGTAATAAAACTAAGTGTTTTTTTGATATTTTTATTATTAAGTATCATTTTGGTTTTTGGAATAGGACAGTTTTTTTTTGATTTAAGAAGTTTTTTAGGTATAGCCGATTCTGATGTAAATTTAATAACCTATTCCGTTTTATTTATGTCTCTACATGCAGGCATGATACTATGCTCTCAAATATTATGCTCGCTTGGACGTGCAACAGAAAGATATCATATATATAATGCATTGGCACAATTTACACGCTTTTTAGAAATAGCCTTTGTATGTATAGTATTAATAACAGGTGGAGATATCGTTGAAGCATCTATTGCTTATTTACTCGCGAGATTAATAGTTATAACTATTATGATAAGCCTTTTGATAAAACAATTAAAATTTATTAAGATTGAAATATTTAATGCAAAAGTTTCATTAGGACAGTTTTTTACTTTTATTAAGCAATCTATTCCATATGCAGGAATACCTTTCAGTCAAGCTGTATTTCTTCAGGGTAGTTCAGTTATTATATCATCATTTTACGGTCCGGCGGTTTTAGCTTTTGTTACTGTTATACGAAATACATCTCGTTTTATGGTAATGTTCTCCTCATTATTAGGTAAAAGTATCTGGGCTGAACTTTCGAGGTTATGGGCAGAAGAGAAATATAAAGAATTCAATAGGGTGTTTTTAAAGTTTAATGTTGTGAATTTTGCCATATTATTTATGGCAAGTGTTATTCTTGTATTTGGTTATGACTATTTCTGTCAATGGTTTCAATTGAAGGATGTAGCAACGAAGCAAGATTATATTCTTTATTTAGTTGTATCGTTGCATTCATTGTTGATCGCTATTTCATATTATAATAGTGTCTCTTTATTATCGACTGAAAGGCATCAAAAATATGCTAAGATAATAATGTTAAATGCAATTTTGACAACTGCTTTGTTTTGGTTGCTATCAGTTTTAACGGATTCATTAACCTGGGCATATGTTCTGGCATTTTGTATAACAGAAATGGTCATAGCATTATGGTTGTTATTAATTAGTCTCAATAAAAACTATTTACGGGAACGAGAAATTTAATATGTTTTTATTTTATAAACCAACAACACAATACGAAAATCTTGGCGATGCATTAATTGCAAAAAATCTATTAGATATATTAAGTAAAAAAGGTACTATTTTTTTGCTAACAGAAGACATCCCTAAAGGATTTGTCGATATCATTAAAAATGATAATTGTGTCGGAATTAGCAAAGTTAAATTTGCCCTGATGCCTTTAGTTTATCGTCTATTAAATAGAGATGTTGCCTTTATATATAAACCGGGGCATCTGTTTGGGGGTAGCAAGGAATATGGAACCGGCATCAAGGCGCTTTTAAAAATAAGTTATGTCAATGTATTGCACTTCATAGGTGTGAAGATTATTAAGACAGGTGTTTCTGTAGGCCCACTAAGTGGTTCTTTTTTAAAAGCGGAAATGAATATTAGTGCTAAATCTTATATATATGGTGTTCGAGAAGATTATTCATTGAAGTTTGTGGAGGGTAACTCATTTAAAAAATATAAGAGAGTTTCAGATTTAGCTTATTACTCTATTTTAAAAAATAGAGAGAAATATTTAGATGAAAAAAGAGATACAATAAGTTATTCATTTCGTCCGTATAAGCAATCTAATCTGCCACCTGAGTTACAAGCGAAAAAGATAGCATCGGCAATACTAGACGTAGCTACAAAGAATAGTATTAAAATTGTAAACAATGTAACACAGGTTCAAACTGATATAGTATTTAACAATTTAATTGAAAAAGAACTTGTTGCAAATGGGTTAATTGTCACAAAGTATTATTATGATATAACAAAAACAAGTTTCGAAGCTCTTGGTGATATTTATAAAAAAACAAAAATTATTCTTTCCAATAGATTGCATAGCCTCTTATTTGCTTTCGAATATGGAGCGTATCCAATTGCCATAGGGGATAAGGATGAAAATTTTAAGGTGTTTCATGTATTGAATGATCTTAAAATGGATCATATCATCGTAAATATTGAAAACGATGATGTAAACCGTTACGAACTTGAACGAGCAATTCAATCCCAACTATTAAATTCAAATAAATGGAATGGTAATGATGCAATGTGTGATTTTATTTGAATTTTAATATCTCATAAAGGGATGAAAAACAATGATATCAGGTGCTCTTTACATCATTGCTGTACTAAGTCTGTCATGGCTTAGACCGATGGTTGGGTTAGCTTTAGCATCAAATGCATACTTATTTAATGCTATGATAAGTGGCGGAGATTCTGATTCTCCTGTATTTAATGTGTTAGGACCGTTAATTTGCTTTGTCACAATTTTCAGCAAAGTCATTCTTAAAGATAAAGTTTCATTAGTTAGGTTTAAATTCGCAGATGGAATAATATTTGGATTCTTTTTACTCTATATATTATCTGCTTTTTTCTCAAATGACTTAGTCATAGGGCTAGAATTTTCGTTAAGATATCTTTTCCTTGGTGCTTCATTTTATTTCTTCGCACGATTTAGTTATGTATTGTACTTAGATAAAGGTAAGTTTATTAATGATTACATGCATGGAATTTTAATAACTGGCTTTATTGTTGCTGTGACAGCATTAATGCAAAATAATAGCTCTTCGCAATATACAATGCGCCTTACAGTAGGTGATTCAAGCACTATACCTCTTGCTATTACTTTAGGTCAGGCAGCTGTTGTGAACGTGTACTATATAATGACTCAAAAGGGCAAAAAAAGTATTCCTTATTTAATATCATTCCTTCCTATCGTTTATGCATTTCTCGCCGCAAATACGAGAAGTGTAGTTATTGGATTTATTTTGGCTTTATTGCTTCTTTTATCGTCAGATAAATTTTCTATTGTAAGAAAGAATTTTGGTAAAGTGTTACTAGCTATAAGTGGAATGGCAGTTTTTATAGGGTATATTATAACCAATAATGCAGAATTAGTAGCTCGTTTATTTTCAACTTTCGGTCATATTGCAACGGAGCAATATGGCCAGTCCGAAAGTGAACGAATTGATGCTTGGCATCATGCAATAGCCACGTTTTATGAGCATCCAATACTTGGAGAGGGAGTGGGAATATTCATTCAAAGATTCAACATGTACCCTCATAATATATTCTTCGAATCTGCAGCAGAAACGGGAATTGTTGGCATATTATTAACCGTAGTACTTATAGGAAGTTGTTTTTATAGCATTATTACAAATAAAGGGGATGTCAAAACTCCTGTAGTAGCGGCAATGTTCATTTTCTTATTTTTTGTTTCACTTGTAAGCTTATCGTTTTGGATGCATAAAGCACTCTTCACTTCGATTGCATTAATTTTCATTACATATGGTAATTTAGAAAAGGGACAGAATAATTTTTAATGCAAAAAGATTTAAAATAATAGAGGAAGAACAATGCTAATTGTACTAACGCAAATGGCCATTGCAGATTATAGAAATCAGTTTATTCGTCATCTTGTTGATGTAATGAATGATCGTGATATGCAATTTAAAATCGTAGTTGGTGAAGAGTATTTTGAAGAATCCACCAAAACAAGCAAACTTGTCCTCTCGCTAGATGAAACAACGGTAATAAAAAATTCTTTTTTCTTTAAAAGAAAATTGGCATTTCAACACCTTCCTTGGAGGACTGTCCTTAAAGCTGATATTCTTATATGTGAACTTAATCCTAGAATCCTTTCAGTTTGGCTTGTTTTGTGTTTACGTAAAATTCTTAATAAAAAAACAGTCTTTTGGGGGCATGTTTGGGCAAGGAAAGGTAAAGAAAGCAAAACAGAAAAGATTAGAAACTTAATGAGAAAAGCGTCAAGCTCATTATTATTGTATACCAATAATCAGAAACAAGAATTACTTAATGCTTATGGCGAAAAATGTAAAAAAGAGAATGAAATTTTTGTTGCTCCAAACTCTCTTTATTACAGAAATGACATGATGAATGTTTTGTCCTCTAAATCCACTGGTGTAATATATGTAGGACGTTTAGTTTCAAGTAAAAAAGTTGATGTGTTAATTAAAGCAATTCCGTTAGTTTGTAAAGTCGAACCGAGTATTGTTTTTCATATTGTTGGCGATGGCGAACAATCGAATGAATTAAAAAAAATATCGCGTGATCTCGGCATCGATGAAAATGTTATGTTTTACGGACATATCGCAGATCATTCAAAACTGAAGGAGATTTATTCAAAAAGCTTTGTATCAATATCTCCGGGATATGTTGGTCTCTCAATAACCCAAAGTCTTTCATTTGGTGTGCCTATGTTGGTTTCAAAGGATGAAAACCATTCTCCTGAACTTGAGGCATTACAGACCGGGTTGAATGGAGGATTCTTTAATACGAATGATCCTCAGTCATTAGCAGATGAAATCTTAAAGTATTTTCACGGGCGTCAATATAATATGTTTGACGGAGAAAAAATAGTTAATGATTGTAAACATAGGTATTCAGTTGAGACTATGGTTGATGGGGTAATTGAAAGTGTCACGCAAACAAGATAATCCCGATGTTCAAAGGAGTTTTTTAGTTTCCTTAATCAGATCCTTTATAAGAAATTGGAGATTTCAATTAATTAGATTTAAAAATAGAGGGAAAATTTCGCGGGGAAAAAATGCTTATGTTGGCCCAGGTGCAAATGTTTATATCCCTAATTTTGTAAAAATGGGTGATAACGTATCTATTGGTGCTGATTTTATTTCACAAGTGAATCTGACTATTGGAAATGATAGTTTAATATCCTCACGTGTATCATTTATTGGTAACGACCATGATTTATTCAATGAGTCATCTTCAGCATATTTCTCTGGAAGAAACAAGCCTGCCACTATAGTACTGGAAGGAGATAATTTTATCGGATTTGGTTCGGTTATTTTGGGAAATGTCACGATAGGGAAAGGTGCTATTGTTGCAGCCTGTTCATTTGTTAATAAAGATGTCCCACCTAATTCTGTAGTAGGTGGGGTACCTGCAAAAGTATTAAGAAATCGTTATTGATTATAATTAATAGGAAACAAGAAATGACTAATGTAAAAAAAGCTCTGATTACCGGTATCACTGGGCAAGATGGTTCATATCTCGCAGAATTTCTGTTAGAAAAGGGATATGAAGTTCACGGGATTAAAAGACGTTCTTCTTCTTTTAACACTGATCGCGTAGATCATATTTATCAAGATCCACATTCATCAAACCCAAAATTTCATTTACACTATGGTGATTTATCAGACACATCAAACTTAACTCGTTTGATCTCCGAGATTCAACCCGATGAAGTGTATAACTTGGGGGCTATGAGTCATGTCGCTGTGTCTTTCGAATCTCCTGAATACACAGCGGACGTCGATGCTATTGGCACATTACGTCTTTTAGAGGCTATTCGTTTTCTGGGACTAGAGAAGAAAACTCGTTTCTATCAAGCATCAACTTCTGAACTTTATGGTTTAGTGCAGGAAATTCCGCAAAAAGAGACAACTCCATTCTATCCGCGTTCTCCGTACGCAGTTGCCAAGCTTTATGCATATTGGATTACTGTTAACTATCGTGAGTCATATGGAATGTACGCGTGTAATGGTATTCTGTTTAACCATGAATCGCCACGCCGTGGTGAAACGTTTGTAACAAGAAAAATTACACGTGGGCTTTCCAATATTGCTCAAGGATTAGAAAAATGTCTTTATCTTGGTAACATGGATTCTTTGCGAGATTGGGGTCATGCGAAAGATTACGTTAAAATGCAATGGCTAATGCTTCAACAAGAACAACCGGAAGATTATGTTATTGCGACCGGCGTCCAATACTCTGTACGTCAATTCGTAGATTTTGCTGCATCAGAGTTGGGTATTAAATTGCGTTTTGAGGGGCATGGCGTTGATGAAGTGGGGATTGTAGAAAGTGTTTCTGGTGAAGACGCACCTGCAGTTAAAGTAGGTGATATAATTGTAGCTGTTGATCCACGATATTTCCGTCCTGCTGAAGTGGAAACCTTGCTTGGAGACCCTTCGAAAGCCCACGATAAATTAGGATGGAAACCTGAAACAACATTACAAGAAATGGTTGTCGAAATGGTAAGAAAGGATCTTGAGGCAGCTAAAAAGCATTCTCTTCTCAAATCACATGGTTACGAGGTTTCAATTTCTCTGGAGTAAAGAAATGACTATTAAGAAGAGAGTTTTTGTTGCTGGGCATAATGGTATGGTTGGTTCAGCAATCGTAAGACAATTGAAAAATAGAGACGACATTGAACTCGTACTGCGTTCACGTCAGGAGCTCAACCTGCTTAATGCTCAAGACGTAAATCATTTTTTCGCTAATGAGCGTATTAATGAAGTATATTTAGCTGCTGCAAAAGTTGGCGGAATAGTCGCGAATAACACTTATCCAGCTGATTTTATTTATGAAAATATTCTTATTGAAGCAAACATCATACATGCTGCACATGTTAATGATGTAAATAAAATAATGTTTTTAGGCTCATCATGTATATACCCTAAATTTGCTAAGCAACCGATAAGCGAGTCTGAATTACTGCAAGGAACACTTGAATCTACAAATGAGCCGTATGCTATAGCAAAAATTGCCGGTATAAAACTCTGCGAGTCTTATAATCGGCAACATAATAGAGATTATCGTTCAGTAATGCCAACTAATTTATATGGAGAAAATGATAATTTCCATCCTTCTAACTCGCATGTAATTCCTGCATTATTGCGGCGCTTTCATGAGGCAAAGTTAGAAGGACTACCACAAGTCGTTGTTTGGGGTAGTGGAACGCCGATGCGTGAGTTTCTACATGTTGATGACATGGCTGCTGCATCTATTTATGTCATGGACCTTGATAAATCTATTTGGCAGGAGCAAACACAACCAATGTTGTCACATATTATCGTTGGTACTGGAGTTGATTGTTCTATTAGGGAATTAGCCGAAACC
>ERZ773158.2747-NODE-2747-length-12177-cov-2.555766_pt1 | contig 12177 bp, 14 predicted proteins | sample MGYA00511918_ERZ773158 | MGnify/ENA primary metagenome ERZ773158 (study PRJEB29015, sample SAMEA2737876) | human gut metagenome | biome: human gut; feature: human-associated habitat; material: faeces | place: China | collected 2012 ...
GCCGTACCGCCGTATTTTTTTGTTGAGTGCGTACCGGCAGGAATAAACCGGCAGACAAGGAACATGATGAATAAATCATGCAGTGTTCTGATTACCTATGTGCAGAAGATCCCGGATCAAGTGGATAATCTTCTGAAAGCGGAAACATTGTGTGAGAAACTTGGAATGGTGCTCAAGATAAGAAACAGGAGCCTGCGGATACTCAGATACGATCATGAGTACATTGGAGAAAAGAATAACATTCTCCAGATTTCGTTCGGTCTTGATTGGTGGGAGGACACCCAGAAACAGCCGGATGAAGAGACAATGGAACATTTACACGCAGAGATAAGTGCGAAAGGAGACTAAATGGCTAAATTAACATCACCGAGCATTTCGATCACGTTTGCTGAGAAGGCGGCCAGTTTAATCGAAAGAGGCTCAAGAGGAATTGTTGCATTGGTGCTGAAAGATGCCAGTGCAAAAAGCGATCCGGAAGTCTACACGATTCGCGATGTGACTGACATTCCGGTCGGTTGGACGGATGCCAATAAGCGCTATGTGAAAGATTGCCTGAAAGGCTACAGCAAATCACCGCTTAAGATTATTGCTTATATTATGCCGACAACCGGTGAAACGGATCGTTATACAGACATGCTTGCACATCTGGAAACAGAAACATTTCAGTGGCTTGCAATCCCGACTGTTGAGACAGATTCAAAGACTGCGGATGTCGTTGCCTGGGTAAAGAAGCAGCGTGAAAACGATATCATGATCAAAGCGGTGCTTCCGAATGCGGATGCTGCAGATTGTGAAGGTATTATTAACTGGGCTTCTACCCTGTCCTACGAAGAAGTAGTTAGCGGTAGTGGCGATAATGTGACAGTTGCCACTAAAACTTACACGGCAGAGCAGGGAACTCCGAGAATTGCCGGCATTCTGGCTGGTACAGATGTCACAATTTCCGCAACCTATGCGCCGATGAAGGATTTTAGCGACACTTCAAGGCTCAGTAAGAGCGATAGAGATACTGCAGTAGGAGCAGGAAAACTGATTGCTCTTTGGGATGGCGAAAAAGTAAAACTGGATCGCGCTGTTACATCCTTTGTGACCACAACCGGAAATAAGGGAGAGAGCTTTAAGAAAATCAAATTGGTTGAGGACATGGACATGATTAAAACTGATATCCAGTCCACTATTCAGGATGATTATATCGGTAAATTTGCGAACAGCTATGACAATAAGTGTCTTCTGATTACGGCGATCAATGGCTATTTTAAAACGCTTGCGAGCGAGGGTGTGATTGAATCCGGAACGGCAGAGATTGACATTGCATCTCAGAGAACTTATCTGGAAAGCCTTGGCAAAGAAGTCACTGTAAATGGAACAACAAAGAAGCCGGCAGATTTATCAGATGACGAGGTTAAGATTGCAAGCACAGGTTCTCATGTCTTCCTGAAGGCTACGGTGGTGCTCTTGGACGCAATCGAAGATGTTAACCTGACAATCAATGTTTAAAGCGTTGCGATGTCGCAACGGAAAGGAGCAGCATGAAAGAATTTGATGCGAATCGAACGATCAATGGAACCTATGGAGAAGCGTGGTTTGATGATGATTACCTCGCTGAGGTGACATCTGGAAAAGCAGAAGTTGACGTTACGTATACAGATATCCAGAGAACTCGACATATCATCAACGGTAAAAAGATGATCAAGGCGGAAGGAAAAGGATCTATTAAGCTCAATCATGTCCGCAGTAATATCGCCGCAAAGGTGTCAGATGCGGTAAAAACCGGAAAGACCCCAAGCTTTAAGATTGTCATGAATCTGGATGATCCGGATGCGTATGGCTCTGAAAGGGTTGTCCTGTATGGATGCAAGTTCAGTAAGGCAATCCTGATGGATTGGGAAGGTGGAAAGGTAACGGAAGAGTCATATGATTTCACGTTCGAGGACTGGGATTTTATCGATTCAATCACTATGTAGGAGGGTAAACGATGGGAGTAGTATCGATTAGCGAATTAATGAAGATGGATCGCGGACTTGTGAAGGAAGTCCCGACAAAAGAGGTGTATGCAAAACACCTTTCTAAAATCTTAGGAAAAAGAGTGACAGTAAAGGTTAAAGCACTGCCTGGAAACACTTACTGTAGTTTGGTTGGAGTATCTAAAAATAAAAAAGGCGATCTCGACATGACAAAGTTGTACAAGGCTCAGAGCTTGATTGTCGTAGAAGGAATGGTTGAGCCGTCACTGAAGGATAAGGAACTGCAGGAACATTTTGGCGCTGTGAGTCCCACAGATTTGGCAGCGATGTTTTTCCCAGGCGGTGAAATGGTTGATGTGTACGATGAGATTGCAACGCTTTCCGGGTACGGAGACGAAGATGATGTGGATGAAGAAGTAAAAAACTCGTAGAGACTGACGCTGACTTCCAGTTGATGTATTACCTTTTTCGTAATCACAATTGGCCACCGTCAGTTTACTATGACGCGCACGAATCCGATAAGAGTGTGATCCATGCCTTTGTAAAAATGGAATCCGAATTTATTAAAGAGAACACGAGCAGATAAGAGGTACTGATATGGTAAGACTTGAATTTGAGGGCGCGGATGAGCTGATAGCGGATATGAAGGAACTTGTAGAGGAATCACCGAAAGAGATGCTGAATGCATTGTTTAACGTTGCTGAAAAATTTAATGAGGACGTAAATGCTAAAATACCGGGGAAATATGAAGCCCGAATGAAAAGATGGAATGTTAGAGGTGCAATAGGGACAAATGGTCCGTTTGTGACTAGCACGAACAAAGCACCTCATTTTCATTTAGTCGAAAACGGTCATGAAAAGTATGATTTTCACGGCCGTTATACTGGTGGCTTTGTTCCGGGGCGACATTATGCAGAACAAACTCGTCAAGAGTATCAAGAAAAATATCCGGAACTAATGTTGGATGAAATCAGTTATTTGCTCACACGGCGTTTCTTTAGAAGGTAGAGGGTAAAATATGGCTAAAAAGGATGTAGATGTACGGTTTAATTTAATAGACAATTTTACGGCATCTTTTAATAAAACGATCCAAACCATGACTGCTGGCACGAAGAAAGCGCAGAATGCCTGGAAGAGCGTGTCTAAATTTGGAGACAGCATTACCGGCATGGGAACCAAAATGTCTGCCGTTGTGACTGCCCCTCTCGTAGGATTAGGAGCGATATCGGCATCGGAATTTGGAAGTGTAGATAAATCCTTGCGACTTGTAAAAGAGACGATGGGATCGACAGACGAGCAGGCAAAAGCACTGGAGGGTGCAATTAAAAAAGCTGCCGCCAACTCTGTCTTTGGAATGCAAGATGCAGCGGATGCCACATTGAACTTTGCAAGACAGGGCTGGGATGCCACGCAGGCTGCTAATATGATTTCCCCGGCGTTTGACCTTGCTGCAGGAACTGCAACGGATCTATCCACTGTAACCGGAGGACTTGGAAACACTCTGAAAGCATTTGGTGAAGATGCTGATAAGGCAACGAAATATACGGATATGATGGCAAAAGCACAGGCCCAGGCAAACACAGATGTCATGGGCCTGTTTGATGCAATGTCCATTGCCGGATCGACAGCCAATACGGTCGGCTGGGGATTCTCGGATCTTGCTACATTAACAGGAGTCTTCGGAGACCATTCAATCAGCGCGTCTGAGGGCGCAACGGCTCTCAATACCGGATTGATGCGGCTTGCATCTCCGGCCAAAGAGGGAGCTGACGCTTTAAAGGAACTTGGAATTAATGTCTTTGATGCGGATGGAAAGTTAAAATCAATGCCTGACACGATGAGCGAGCTCCAGAAGGGATTTTCAGGACTGTCAGATAAACAGCAGCTTGCTGCCGCATCTGCAATTTTTGGCAAAAACCAGGCTGCAAAGTGGATCACGCTTATCAATGGTCCTGGCGGTGATGCGCTGCAGGGCCTGAAAGACAACATCGAGGGAGCGACTGGAGCATCACACGACATGGCCAATGCGCTTTTGTCTGGTCCTGGAGGAGCGGTTGAAAAACTGAAATCGTCGTTCGATGTATTTAAATACACCGTCGGTGAAACGGTATCGGGAGCAATTACTCCATTTATCGAGAAGGCAACCGGATTGATTGATTCTTTCAACAATATGGACGAATCTCAGAGGAAACAGATTATTAAGTGGGCTGCAATGGCTGCGGCTGTCGGCCCTGCTTTAGTTGGATTTGGCAAGGTTGTGTCGACAATTGGAAAAGTCGGCGTCAATATCAATAAGTTTGTCGGAATTGCTTCCAGGGCGGCAGGTGGATTTAAAGCACTTAAAACAGGCGCCGGACTAGTCAAAGTGGGAATGGCTGCATTAACGTCTCCCTTTGCAGTTGTGCTTGGGGTGATTACTGCATTGATTGTGGTGGTTATTTCGGTCAGAAAACACTTTAATGTATTCAAAGCAATGGTTAATTCGACATCACCGGCCATGCAAAAGCTAAGAGCAAATTTTCAAAGGATTAGAACAGCACTGGCCCCAGTTGGTGCGGTGGTAAAAAAAGTCGGATCGATTTTTATGAATGTATTTGGGGGTGTGATTGCGGGAGCCTGTGGCCTTGCTGTGGCGACGCTGATAGAGATTGCATCAAAAATTTCTAGTATCGTAGTTGGCATTATTGACAAGATCAAAGAAATAGTTGCCTTTATTAAAGGCCCGTTTGCTGAAGGATGGTCGGCAGGATGGGAATCGGCAAAAGAAGTATTTAGCGGAATTATCGAAAAAATCAAAGGAATCATTAGTAAGGTAACAGGAACGATGGAAAAGCTCGCTAATGGAGTGAAGAAGATCTTCGGAACTGGCGGCTCGAATACTACGGCATCAGTTAATCCGGTACCAGGAAGAGCAATTGGAGACAGATCCTGGCGCGGCGGTCTTGTGCAGGTCCATGAGCGTGGTGGAGAGATTCTGGATCTCCCGCAGGGGACGCGAATCTATCCGCATGATGTGTCGATGCAGATGGCCAAAGCCGGACAGAGTCAGTCGGTAAGCATTGCGAAGCTGGCGGATCAGATTGTCGTAAGAGAGGATGCGGACATTGACCGGATTGCAAATGCGCTGCTTCGCAAAATCAAATCCGCATCCGGAAACATGGGAGGTGTTAGTGTTGCAGGTATGGCTTAAGGGTTCAGGCGGCCGGGTGCGAATCCCGGTCCTGCCGGCAGAATACACAGTAACTTCCGAGCAAGACAATACCTCTGTTACCGTGTGCAATCTTGGCGAGGTTACTCTGCGAGGAAAGCGAAAGTTGCAGCAGATTAGTTTTTCCAGCTTCTTTCCTGCGCACTACGACTCAAGCTATTGCGATGCCAGGTCGCAGAGTCCGATCTCGATGGTCAAGAAGATTGAGAAGATGAAGCGAGGCGGGCGTGTGAAACTCATCATAACCGGTGTTCTGTCCACGAAGGTGACAATTGAATCCTTTGAGTGGGGAGAGAATGACGGAACCGGGGATATCTCATACAGCTTGAGCCTAAAAGAGTATCGAACCGTCAGCATTTCGTCTTCAGTGCTTGTAAAAGAGCAGCCGGCACAGCCTGCACCTGCAGCTAGTGACACAGGTACAGCCGGCAGGGATCAGCCGGAGGCAACCAGCACACAGACCTATACAGTTAAGTCGGGCGATACCCTTAGCGGAATTGCCCGGAAAATGACTGGCTCAACCAACTGGCAGGCGATTTATCAACAGAATCAAGGTGTGATTGGCTCTAATCCGAATCTGATTAAGCCAGGGCAGGTACTTACAATACCAGGTGCAAAATCATGAAATTAGAACTGATTAAGCCAAAGGAAAATATGGTCTATGACATTTCGAATGCGGTTGAATCTGTGTCATGGTTTGGAAGCATCCTGAGTGCTGGGCGGTCGGTGGAATTTGCTTTGCTTAATGATCCATATGATTCGGCGCTTACCGTTCCGGCCGTCTGCACAGGGGACTACATTGCACTGACAGATGGAGATGAGCTCTTCTATGGGCAGCTCTTCGGGATCGAGCGGTCAACGGCAATCGGAACGATTACATTTACTGCCTACGACATGATGAAGAACCTGCTTGAATCCACTGGCAGATACAATTTTAAAAACGTCACTCCGGAGGCGATAGCGGCACAGGTTCTGGCTGACATCCAGGTACCGTACAATAACCTGGAACCGACCGGAATTAACATCAAGTCGATGATTTGCAACTCGTCATCCTACTACGACATTATCCTTGGAGCCTATACGCAGGCCTACCGGATGACTGGAAAAAGGTACCTGCCCATGATTTGGCAACGTGCTTTTGGCATCTGGCCCGCCGTCTATACGGTCGGTAATTTTACCTTGTCGGATAACTCCAACATCTTAGAGGCATCCTTGTCAGAGAGTATGGATGCCATCAAAAATGTGATTAAAATCTATGATGATAAGGGCAATCAGGTGGGCGAGGTAAAGGATGATGACAGCAAGCAGACATTTGGCACTTTTGCGGACGTGTACGAGGTCGAGGATGGAGTTGACCCGACAACGGCGGCCAATAACATGCTGACAGTTAAACCGGAGCAGAAGATTACAATATCTGTAGTTGGCGACCTAAACTGTTTGTCTGGCTACTCGGTTATGGTTAAGGATGCTGCTACTGGATTGTCCGGTAAATATTGGATCACGAGCGATAAGCACACATGGCAGGGCAATGTCCACACGATGGAGCTTGACTTATCATTTGAGCAGCTTATGGATGAGAAAGACATAGAAGAGGAGGGAGATGATGGCTGATGCATATGCAGGATTTGTGCAAATGATGCGCGAGCAGGGTGGTGGCGGCATGGCGATAGAGCTTGCCACGATGACAGGGCCAACAAGCTGTAAAATAGGAACTTTAGAGCTTTCCGGAGCTGATTTATACATTCCGGATCGTCTCCTTGCTCCAGCTTGCACCGGAGTCAAAGTGCCGGAACTTAACAAGGATAAAAGCTCTTACTCAGGGGCACTGAAAGCCGGTGACACAGTGGCGATCTGCAGGTTATCGGCAACAGCCTATCTTATATTGCAAAGGGTGGTGAGAGCAGGATGAGCATTTTACCGACATTTATGCAAAAGCAAATAGAAGAGCAGTCGCAGACTGCCAGAGTTGTCGAGATGCCGAAAGAGTACGGTATAAACTTTGAGACCGGTCAGCTGACAGGTGAGATTGTGGAGGGCATTGAGGCAGTCAAGGTATGGATCTGGATGTGCCTGCATACACAGCGCTTCCGGTATCCGTTGTACTCGTGGGATTATGGAGCGGACCTGGAGCAGTACATTGGACAGACAGTAACCGAGGAATTTCTCAATGCCGACTGCGAGGATGAGATAAGGGAGGCACTGCTTGTGAATCCTTATATTGAGGACATTGAGGGCTTTAAAGCATCTTTTGATAATGGATGCTTATACATCTCGTTTAAGGCTGTAACGAAATTTGGAGAAACGGAGGTGGAATACAATGTATGAGGATAAGACATACAGCTCACTCCTGCAGGATGCGCTGAGCGACGTGGGCGGCGGAGTCCAGACGGGCGAGGGGTATTTGGTATACAATGCATTGTCGGCCTTAGCCTATGAGATGGAAAAATTGTATATCCAGATGGACTACATCACAAGACAAGGTCATGCGGACACTGCCGATCTCGAAGAACTGATAGAGATTGCAAAAGACCGTGGTATTTATCAGAAAAAGGCATCCAATGCGTATGTTTCTGTGAAAGGAAATGCTCCGATCCCTATTGGTACGAGATTCTCACTTAAGTCCTTTAATTATAGGATTGTCGAAGCTATCAATGACAATACCTACACATATAAGGCGATGTGTGAGAAGACTGGATCCGGACCGAACAACCTGACCGGTGAGATGATAGCAATCGACCATGTAGACGGTCTTGAAAAAGCAGAAATCACAGAAGTGCTTGTAAATGGCGAAGAGGATGAGACAAGAGATGCACTCTATGAGAGGTACCTTGCCAGCTTTACATCAGAGTCATTTGGCGGCAATATCGCACAGTACAAGCAATATGTCAATGCGATTGCCGGAGTGGGCGGTTGTAAGGTGCAGCCGGTCTGGAACGGGGCTGGAACGGTCAAGATAGTGGCGATTAGCTCCGAGTCTGGCGCTTGCTCAGAATACCTCATCAAGCAGATACAGGATGCAGCTTGCCCGGAACAGGGCACCGGGTACGGATTTGCACCGATTGACCACGAGGTTACGGTTGAGTCGGTTGAGGCAGTAAAAGTCAATGTGACAGCCAAAATCTCCTACATGAGCGGTTACAATTGGAGCAGCCTAAAGGATGCTGTGACGGTCAAGATCTCCGGATATCTTAAGACACTTGCATCTGAGTGGACCGATGGTGATCCATCCACTAAGACGACGGTATACATTGCAAAACTGCAGGCAGCTGTGCTGGATGTACCTGGAGTTGTAGATATTACAGAGACACAGCTTAATGGATCGGCATCAAATCTGATTCTCGACTGGAATCAGATCCCGGTAGTAGGTGAGGTGAGTACAGCATGATCCAGATAGATACAATCAAATATTATCCGCCACACATCCAGAATATTGAGGAGTTTAAGCGGATTGCGGAAGTATACGACAAAAAGTTGCAGTTTGTCTGGGATCGCCTCGACCAGATGCGGACCAATAAGAGATTTGATCAGATGGATGAGGCAGAATGCGAGCATTGGGAGAAGATGCTCGGAATCAAGCTGACGGGTGAGGAAACACTGGATGACCGGAGACGAAATGTAAAGGGCATCTGGACTTCCGGACTTCCGTACACAGCAAAGAAATTCACAGAAGTTTTAGATGCAATGGTTGGTCCGGAATGCTATTTGCTGGACATCAATAAGAAAACCAAGACATTAAAAGTTGACCTTATGCTTGATGTAATCATGAAGGTTGATTACATCTACAACCTTATGCGGGCGATGGCGCCAGCTGATATGATTGTGATTGTGTCGATACTATTCAATCGGCATATAGCTCTCAAAACATATAAGAATAATGAATTAAGTGCATATACGAATCACGAGTTAAGAACATCGACAGTGTTTAAGAGAGAGCTTAACACGAACAAATATTTGCAATCATATACAAATCACGCTTTGTCATCATATATGCAAACTGCACTGATGAAAAAAAGAATAGGAGGCTAAAATGCTTAAAACAACTAAATATGAATTCGGAAAGCCAGAACAAAATGACTTCTACGACATTAACGTGCATAACAACAATATGGACGAAATCGAAAGAGCCCTGACGGAGTTTGACGACTCCGGTAAGGCAGAGGGGATCACAAGCTTTACAGACATGCTTACTAAGCTTGCTACAGGAAACAAACTGGCGGTTACTCTCCGCAACCTCAAAGCTGGACTGCAGTTTTGCCTGCATGTCGGATCGATCGTTAATAACTGTGTAACAGACAACGCAAGACTCCCTCTGTCAGCGGCGCAAGGCAAAGTGCTGATGGATGCAGTTACTAAGTTAAATAGCGAGGCTTCCACTCATCTAAAAGAAAGTGGTAGCGAAAATAGCTTTTGCGCTGCTTTTCAATCGAGATATCAATATCACACTAATGCTAATTACATGTTGGCGAGTGGAATCTACAAAACAGGCAAAACGGGTTTAAATCTTCCGTTTGAGGGCTATTGGATCATAATAACCTTTAACACATCCAACGACCTTGGAAATAGTTCGACCGCTTGGATCACGCAATTTGCCATTTCGACCGATTCGAGTGACAGAGCTATTTATTTTCGAAGAAACATAAACTACACCCCGACTACTTGGGAATCCTGGAATAGACTTGTAGCAAGTTAAATAGCGAGGCTTTTTTTGTTCCTGTATCCTATTTCAGAGACAAAATAAATAAAACCTATTCAAGAATAGAAGTTTTCATCTTCGGAAAACTTGTAGTGATAAGGGTTAACGTACTTGTTGATGATTTTGATAAATATTACGGTGAAGCAACGGATGACTTAAGAAATATCCCAGCTTTGGCACATTTAAGCGATACTCTTGAAGTTCGAACACCCGGAAGCGTTAGAACAAATGACAACGTTACCACCTTGAAACAATACGGAACCATCCTAATAAGTGGTGGAAAAATATTCGCCAATATGCCTGAAAAGACAATTTCATCAGGATATATAAGTGGTCAAATCATCACATATTTATTACAGTAAATAGCGAGGCTTCCACTCATATAACAGTAATTGACTCTTCCAAAATTCCAAATTATAAAACAGGAACACTATGCTATCTTACTATGGGTAAATTAGTGATTATCATTTGTCAGGCTCTCGGATTTACAGATCAAATAGTTGGATTTAAAGAAAGAACTTTAGATATCTTCCCACGTTCCATAAATAATGTGCTTATCAACTCATCTTGTATTAGTGGTAACCAAAGAGATGGAGAAATTTTTATTTGTGGAACCACTCTCACTATTCGAACCTTTACTACATCTAGTATATTCGGAACAATTTGTTACCTAACTGCCTAATATAATGAAGATTTAACTGAGTAAATTTTACGAAATCTCTCTAATCTGGTACTCTTGAAGCATCAGGAAGGAGAGATTTTTGTATGATTGAAGAATTGCTAATGAATGTTGTGAATGCGATGAGCAGTTGCCTGGATGAACAGCAACTGGACAAGCTTCAAAATATTCTCTACATCAACTTTCATAATGTGAAGATTGTAGAGGAAAAGAATGAACTTGCTGCCACCGGAACGGATGGAGACACGATGAAGATGCGCCTTTTTGTGGCATCTAAAAAAGTGTCTGGCAGGCAGGATAATACACTGGCTCAGTACATCAGAGAGATCACTAATTGCCGTAATGCGCTACGAAAAAATTTTGAGGATATTACCACGATGGATCTACGCTGGTACTTCGGGATGCTCCGGGAGCGGAACAAAATCAGTATGGTTACGCTGCAGGGGCGGATGCGGTATCTGAATAGTTTCTGGACGTTCCTGCAGAAAGAGAATCTTGTCAAAGATAACCCCGTGGCACGGATTGAGTCGCTCCGGATTGAGAGCACCATCAAAAAAGCATTTTCGGCGCAGGAACTGGAAGCACTCCGGATGGCTTGCGTCCGTCCACGGGATCGGGCGCTCATAGAGTTTTTATATGCCACGGGCGTTCGTGTGTCGGAGTTGTGCAGCCTTAATGTGGGCGATATTGATTTATATAAGCAGGAGTTTAAAGTGATGGGAAAGGGCAGGAAAGAACGCCGTCTGTATATATCAGACGGTGCGTGTTTTTATCTCTATCGTTATCTACGCTGGCGGATGAGTAAAGAAGGGTTAACGATGGAAGAGTTGGCGAGCAAGCCGCTCTTTGTATCAGCTAAGAAGCCGTACAGCCGCATGACGGTGGCGGGAGTGCAGTATCTTGTAAAGAATCTTGGCAAAAAGGCAGGCGTTGGAAACGTTCATCCGCACCGGTTCCGCCGGACTTTTGCCACGGACCTTTTAAACCGTGGCATGAGGATAGAAGAGGTTATGGTACTGATGGGGCATACCAAGATTGAGACGACTTTGATTTATTGCAATATAAAACAGGACAATGTCAGAGAGTCTTATCGTAAATATGCAGCGTAGGTAGGAGAGCGACACTGATTTTTTAGCCTGGCAGAGATGGCAGCTTTTTTGTTGTACACAAAAATAGGAGAGAGGGGAGGATGGGAGAGTAGGCAGCGGCTTGCGGAAAAAAAAGGGGAAGTTTTTCACAATTAAATCTTCATTAGATTAAATTGTTATTTTAGTAAGGTATCCGGAAATTCTGGTGCATTCTGGAATGACGGTATCTGACACTGAACCATCAGGGTTAAAGTTAATGGTCATTCCAGAAAAGGTTACAGTATCTCCGGAAATATCTAATCGAGACATTGATAATTGTGCACCCTGAGCACTAGCACCGCAAAAACCGGATTGAGTATCAGATAAAAACATAACTCTTTTATAACCCTGAATTGTTGCATAAATAGCCCGATATTTAGATATGCCTGGAACAGTTAGGCTTTGTCCTGATGACAAAGTTCCATTCCAAAGTTCGACATCGCTATTTAACTTAGTAACCGCATTCTCTGTCGCCACCAGCCTTTTATCCAGCGCCGCGCCCTGTG
>ERZ773158.2754-NODE-2754-length-12162-cov-4.610225_pt1 | contig 12162 bp, 10 predicted proteins | sample MGYA00511918_ERZ773158 | MGnify/ENA primary metagenome ERZ773158 (study PRJEB29015, sample SAMEA2737876) | human gut metagenome | biome: human gut; feature: human-associated habitat; material: faeces | place: China | collected 2012 ...
GTGCGATTGAATTGAGCGCATTTTCATGCTATGCCCGCGTGCTGATGCAGGGGATTTCGCCTCTGCGCTTTGCAAGTGAAAAAGTCTTTTTCTCCACCTTGACAAAGACAATAAATTGGGCTATACTGAACTCGTCCGAGATGACGGAGAAGAGTATCCTGCCGAAGGATGTCCAGAGAGGCGCGGTTTGGTGAAAAGCGCTGGTTCGGCGGCAGGGGAAGACCACCTCCCGATCGTACCGTGCGCCGCACGATAGCGCGGCAAAGAGAACCAATCAGGGTGGAACCACGGGCAGATTTTTCCGCTCGTCCCTCGAAACAACGCGAGGGACGAGCGTTTTTTCGTCCCAATCAATCAATCTGGAGGGAAAAAGCATGAAAATCATCTACAATGACGGTCATGTGGACGAATGCCCCGCTGACGACGAGCTGCATGTCATCCGCCACACGGCGGCGCACATCCTCGCGCAGGCAGTCAAGCACCTGTATCCGCAGGCGCATTTCGCCTATGGCCCGGCAACTGAAAAGGGCTTCCACTACGACGTCGATCTGGGCGACGTGAAGCTCTCCGACGAAGACCTCAAGACCATCGAGAAGGAAATGCAGGCCATCGTCAAGCAGAACCTGCCGATTAAGCCCTTCGCGCTTGGCCGCGAGGATGCCATCAAGCTCATGCAGGAGCGCGGCGAAATCTACAAGGTCGAACACATTGGCGACCTGCCCGAAGACGCGACGCTGACCTTCTACCAGCAGGGCGACTACATCGACATGTGCGTCGGCCCGCACCTGTGCTACACCAAGGCGCTCAAGGCATTCAAGCTGACCGCCCTGTCCGGCGCGTACTGGAAGAACGACAAGAACAACAAGATGCTCACCCGCATCGGCGGCATCGCCTTCCGCAATCAGGAGGAACTCAATGAGTACCTGAAGATGATGGAAGAAGCCGAAAAGCGCGACCACCGCAAAATCGGCAAGGAAATGGGGCTGTTCATGCTCTGCGACGAAGGCCCCGGCTTCCCGTTCTTCCTGCCCAAGGGAATGCAGCTGAAGAACGCGCTGATTGACTACTGGCGCGATATTCACTACGCAGCGGATTATGTGGAAGTGTCCACGCCCATGATTATGAGCCGTCACCTGTGGGAGACGTCCGGTCACTGGGATCACTACAAGGACAACATGTACTCCACCAAGATTGACGACGAGGACTACTGCATCAAGCCCATGAACTGCCCCGGCGGCGTGATGGTCTACCGCAGCCAGCCCCATTCCTACCGCGACCTGCCCCTGCGCGTGGGTGAACTCGGTCTGGTGCACCGCCACGAGCTGAAGGGTGCGCTGCACGGCCTGTTCCGCGTCCGCTGCTTCACGCAGGATGACGCCCATATCTTCATGACCCGCGAGCAGATTCCGGACGAAATCGCCGGCGTCGTACACCTCATCAATCAGGTGTACTCCAAGTTCGGCTTCGATTATTTCGTCGAACTTTCCACCCGTCCGGCGGACTCGATGGGTTCGGACGAGGATTGGGAGGATGCGACCAACGGCCTCAAAACCGCGCTGGAAAAGCTCGGTATGCCCTACATCGTCAACGAGGGCGACGGTGCGTTCTACGGCCCGAAGATTGACTTCCACCTGCGCGACTGCCTCGGCCGTACCTGGCAGTGCGGCACGATTCAGCTGGACTTCCAGATGCCGCTGAACTTCAACCTGGAGTATGTGGATGTGGACGGCAGCCGAAAGCGCCCGATTATGATTCACCGCGTCTGCTATGGCTCCATCGAACGCTTCATCGGCATCCTGACCGAGCACTTCGCGGGCAAGTTCCCGACGTGGATGGCGCCGGTTCAGGTGAAGGTGCTGCCCGTGTCCGACAAGTCGATGGATTACGCCAAGACGGTGTACGCTGCCCTGCGCGCGAAGAAGATTCGCTGCGAGCTGGACGACCGCAACGAGAAGATTGGCTACAAGATTCGCGAAGCGCGTCAGGTAGACCGCGTGCCGTACATGCTGATTCTCGGCGGTCAGGAAGTGGAGAACAACACCGTCTCCGTCCGCGACCGTGCGACCGACCAGACGGTTACTTGCACGCTGGATGAATTCATCGCAAAGATTTCTAAGGAAATCGCCGACCGCGTGTAATTTCATAGGGACTGTTTGCCCCGCTTGCATGGGATTTTCCCTGCAAGCGGGGTTTTTGTCTATGCGTTCTATTACAATTTTCGGATGAGAATGCGCCAAGATGCGCCGCGAATTTTTCACGTTGGCTAACGCGAATGAAACGCAGCGTAGCAGCGCTACGCTAAGTGGAATGAGCGGACGCCAACGGGGAAAAGGCGCAAGCAGATGGTGCAGACGAATCCGAAAATTGTAATATCCTTTACAGTTCGTTCATGCTTTTTTGTGCGCTTTCTGCTATAATACTCATGCTATTGCCAGACAGTCTGCTCCGACAGATGCGTGCAATCGTATATTCCAAGGGAGGTATGCTCCATGATTGAACTCAGGCATGTCACGAAGCGCTACGGTGCGGTCGAAGCCCTGCATGACGTCTCTTTCCGCGCCCCGGAAGGGCAGATTGTCGGTCTGCTCGGGCAGAACGGCGCGGGCAAGAGCACCACGCTCAATATCCTCACGGGCTATCTGCCGCCGACGTCGGGGCAGGTGCTGGTGGATGGCATGGATCTCCTCCAAAACGCGCGCGAGTGCAAGCGGCTGATTGGCTATCTGCCGGAAAAACCGCCGCTGTATGACGAAATGACCGTTCGGGCCTACCTGCGGTTCGTGTGCGAGCTAAAGGAAGTGCAGAAATCGGCGATTGCGGCGCATGTGGAGGACATTATCCGCACCTGCGGGCTGTCCGAAGTGGCGTACCGCCTGATTGGGCATTTGTCGAAGGGCTACCGACAGCGTGTCGGCGTAGCGCAGTCGCTATGCGGCAATCCGAAGGTGCTGGTGCTGGATGAACCGACCGTCGGGCTTGACCCGCGTCAGGTGGTGGAGATTCGCGCGCTGATTGCCGACCTCGGCAAAACGCACACGGTCATTTTTTCCTCGCACCTCCTGTCGGAGATCCAGCAGCTCTGCCAGCGGGTACTCATCCTGAACCGCGGGCATTTGGAATACGAAGCAGACATGCAGGAATTAGCCGAAACGGGCGAAACGCTGCGGCTTCGGGCAAGCATTGCCATGCGGGAGAAGCAGCTGATTCCGGCTTTGCGGTCACTGCCGTGCGTGCGGCGGGTGAAAGCGCTGCCGACGCGGACGATTGAGGTCAGCGAGGTATTGCTGGAATGCGACGCCTCCGCCGTGCCGGATGCGCAGACGCAGCTATTCCGCCTGCTCTGCGGACTGGATGCCCCGATTCGGATGCTGGTGGAGGAACACGATTCGCTGGAAACGGTGTTCCTCCGCGCGACGGATGAAGGCACGAAAGTTCCTTCGTAATCTTCTTTGTTCTTATTGCAGAAGGGTGCTTCTATCACAGAAGTTTTTCCCGATGCGCAGGGATTTCGCCTCTGCGGAGGCGACAAGGGGGCTTTGCGGTCGCCCCCTTGACCCCTTCGCATTGCACACCCATGTTTCTTGATTTTGATTGTTGCAGGGGGATTCGCGCCTGTGGGCGCGACAAGGGGGCAGCGACGGCGTTACCCCTTCCTTAAATACAGTCCCCTCTGCTGCACAATCCCGTCCGCCTTCTGCACAATCGCGGGGCGGCGCTGCTGGGTGATGTCCGCGTCCATCACGTCATAAAACATCGCCGTTTCCGGCGCGTAGTCCACCGCTTCGCAGCCGACTGCGTTCAGCAGGCGCTTCGCATTCGACAGCGGCCACGAGAGCGCTTTTTCCTGACTTGAGTTGCCGTCCAGCCGGGCATCCTGTGCCATTTCGTACAGTGAGGCATATAGCTCTGCTGCCGTTTCCGCGCCTGTGCTGATGATGGTAACAGATTCCTGCGCAAAAAGCGCTTCGATGGTCTGCGCGTCCAAAGCGATTCGCCCTTCTGCTTCCACCAAACGGCGGCGGAATTCAGTCTCATCCGCCACCACAACAGGCTTGGGAGGCTTGCGGCGCATGGCGCTCACAATGCTCCCGATGGCGGCGCAGAGCGATACCGACTGCGCAACGATGCACAGCGCGAATCGCCCCATCCAGCCGCTGTTTTCCGGCGTCACGCAGTTGGGCAGCGTCAGCCAGAGCGCCAGCGCACCCAGATTCAGCACCGCGGCGGCGAGCGGGAGAATCAGCGGCTTCCAGTCCCGCTTTTGGGCGGCGGGGATTTCAGCGCGTATCAGTGTCATGGATTGCAGCGCGGCGGCTTCCCGCGCATAGAGCAGATGCAGCAGCTGCCGGCGCGCAGGGTCGGTTTCACTGGTCAGGCGCGCCTGCTCCGCGGTTTGCAGCTGCTGTACAGCGGCTTGCAGCATTTCTTCGGTCGATTTCATGTCGATTTTCTGCCTTTCGGGGGATGCTCTCCCCAATACAAGGGTACTGCATCTGACTTTCTTTGTCAAGTGCGGCGAAAAAAACAAGGATTTTCGGGATTTTTGCAGAATATTTCATTCGGTATGCTCTGAAAGGGCTTCCATGCGTAGAGAGAATGAGAAAGGCAGGGCAAATCCTATGGCGATGAGCGCCGAAGAGAGACAGCAAATGCTCCTGACGCAGCCGGTGGAGAAGATTATCCCGAAAATGGCGCTTCCCACCATCTGCTCAATGCTGATTACCTCCATTTATAATATGGCGGACACCTATTTCGTCAGCCAAATTGGCACGGCGGAAGCCACCGCAAGCGGCACATCCGCCTCCGCCGCCGTCGGCATTGTCTTTTCCGTGATGGCGATGATTCAGGCGCTGGCGTTCATGTTCGGCATGGGCAGCGGCACGAACGTCAGCCACCTGCTGGGCATGGGCAAGCGCAAGGAGGCGGAAGTGTACAGCGCGGTCGGCTTCTTTTCCGCAGTGGCGGCGGGCGTGCTGATTGCGGTGCTGGGCAATGCGTTCAATGAGCCGCTGATGCGCCTGCTCGGCGCGACAGAGACCGCCATGCCATATGCGCTGGATTACGCACGGTATATTTTCCTCGCCGCGCCGTTCATGATGGGGTCGCTGTCAATGAACAACCTCCTGCGCTTCCAAGGCTTAGCGACGTATGGCATGGTCGGCATCATTTCCGGCGGCGTGCTGAATATGCTCCTTGACCCGCTGCTGATTTTCGTGTTCGACATGGGCATTGCGGGCGCATCGATTGCGACGGCAATTTCGCAGCTGACGAGCTTTGTCATCCTGCTGGTGATGTGCGGCACGCACGCCGACGCCATCACGATTCATCCGCGCAACTACCGCCCAACGAAGCAGATGTACGCCAAAATCCTGAACAACGGTCTGCCGTCGCTGGGGCGGCAGGGCATCATGAGCGTGTCGACGTCGCTGCTCAACAATGCCGCGGCGGTCTATGGAGACCCTGCGATTGCGGCGTTCGCGATTGTCAGCCGCTGCCTGAATTTCGTCAACTCCACCGTCGTCGGCTTCGGGCAGGGCTTCCAGCCGGTCTGCGGCTTCAATTACGGCGCGAGAAAATATGACCGGATGCACCGTGCGTTTTCCTTCAGCGTCAAGGTAACGACGATTGTGCTGCTGGTGCTGGGCGCGGCGGGATTCGCCTTTGCCGAGCCGGTCGTCACGCTGTTCCGCCGCTCCGACCCGGAGGTCATCCGCATCGGCACGGAAACCTTCCGCGTTCAGATTCTGACCGTGTGGACGTGGGGCTTTATTACGCTGAGCAACATGTACACGCAGGCGATTGGCTACGGCATCCGCTCGACGATTCTGGCGGCGGCGCGTCAGGGCTTGTTCCTGATTCCGACGCTGCTGGTGCTGCCGAACGTGTGGGGGCTGCGCGGGCTGGAAGTCTGCCAGCCGCTGGCGGATGTGCTGACGCTTGCCCTCGCCGTTTGGATGATGACGAAGGTCATTCGTACGCAGAAGGCGCAAATGGCGCAGGAAACCGCGTGAAGCCCTTGCAAATCGCATGACAGAATGGTATAATAGCCCTTGCGATTGACCCCATTTTGTGCGAATTTGAAGGGAGCAGCCTTTATGAAGCAGATTACATCCGCCCAGCTGCGGGAAATGTTCCAGCAGTTCATGGAGTCCAAGGGACATCATCGGATTCCCTCCGCCTCCGTTATTCCGGAAAATGACCCGACCGTCCTGTTCACCACCGCCGGTATGCACCCGCTCGTGCCGTACCTGATGGGTACGCCCCACCCCGCCGGCACGCGCCTGACCGACGTGCAGAAGTGCATCCGCACGGGTGATATTGACGACGTGGGCGACCCCAGCCACCTGACCTTCTTTGAAATGCTGGGCAACTGGTCGCTGGGCGACTATTTCAAGAAGGAAATGATTCCGTGGAGCTGGGAGTTCCTGACGAGCGAAAAATACCTCGGTCTGGATCCCGACAAGCTGGCGTTCACCGTCTTTGAGGGCGACGAGGACTGCCCCCGCGACGAGGAAGCCGCCAATCTCTGGCGCAGCTGCGGCGTGAAGGATGACCACCTGTTCTATCTGCCGAAGGAGCACAACTGGTGGGGCCCGGCGGGCATCACCGGCCCGTGCGGCCCGGATACCGAGATGTTCATCATCACCAAAAAGCCCTGCGGCCCGAACTGCTCGCCTGCCTGCCACTGCGGCGCGTATCTGGAAATCTGGAACGACGTGTTCATGCAGTACAACAAGCAGAAGGACGGCACGTTCATTCCGCTCAAGCAGAAGAACGTCGATACCGGCATGGGTCTGGAACGCACGATTTGTGTGCTGACGGGCAAAAAGACCGTCTACGAGACGGACGCCTTCACCGACATTCTGGCGAAGATTGCCGAACTGTCTGGCAAGGAGTACGGCGCAGATGAGGAAACGACCAAGGCGTTCCGCATCATTGCCGACCACATGCGCACGTCCACCTTTATTCTGGGCGACGACCGCGGTGTGTCCCCGTCCAACACGGATCAGGGCTATATTCTCCGCCGCCTGATTCGCCGCGCAGTGCGCTACGGGATGCAGCTTGGTATGCCCGACGGCTTCACCTGCGAAATCGCGAAGGTTATCATCAACCAGTACAAGAATGCGTATCCGGAGCTGGAGCGCAACGCGGCGTTCGTCATCGATCAGCTGACGCTGGAGGAAGGCCGCTTTGCCCGCACGCTGAAGCAGGGCAACAAGGAGTTCGACAAGGTGGCGTCCCGCGCGGCGGATGGCAAGATTGACGGCGAGACGGCGTTCCACCTCTACGACACCTACGGTTTCCCGATTGAGATGACCGTGGAACTGGCGAAGGAGCGCAATCTGACGGTGGATACCGCCGGATTTGAGGAAGCGTTCCGCAAGCATCAGGAGCTGAGCCATCAGGGCGCTGAGCAGAAGTTCAAGGGCGGTCTGGCGGACACGAGCGAGGAAACCGCACGCCTGCACACCGCGACCCACCTGCTGCACGCGGCGCTGCGCAAGGTGCTCGGCGACGAAGTGGCGCAGAAGGGCTCGAACATCACGGCGGAACGTCTGCGCTTCGACTTCTCCTTCGGCCGCAAGGTGACCAAGGATGAACTGGCGCAGGTCGAAAAGATGGTCAATGAAGCGATTCAGGCGAAAGTGCCGGTTGTGTGCGAAGAGATGACCGTGCCGGAAGCGAAGGAGAAGGGCGCAATCGGCCTGTTCGAGTCCAAGTACGGCGAGAAGGTTCGCACCTACAAGATGGGCGATTACTCCTTTGAAATCTGCGGCGGCCCCCACGCGCAGAACACCGGCGATCTGGGCACGTTCAAGATTCAGAAGGAAGAATCCTCTTCCGCTGGCGTCCGCCGCATCAAGGCGGTTCTGATTCCCGACCAGAAGTAACCAGAGGCGCTGCCTCTGGACTTCGCCAAAGGGTCTTCGACCCTCTGGACTCCCTTTCGCGCGATTCAGTTGGTGACGCTTTCAGGCTATGCCCGCGTGTTTATTGAGGGAGACGAACGTCAGCTGAAACTTTCGCGCAGTGATCGAGGTACAAAACGCACCCCTCTTTCGGTGATTTGCCGAAGGAGGGGTGCTTGCTATCAGAAATCAGCAGTATCAGTAGTTTTCCGCCTTGACCATGAAGTAGCTCTGCGGATGCGCGCACACCGGGCAGATTTCCGGCGCTTTCTTGCCCACAACGATATGGCCGCAGTTCGCGCATTCCCAAATCACGTCGCCGTCCTTGGAGAACACAAGGTCATTTTCCACGTTCGCCAGCAGGCGGCGATAGCGTTCCTCATGCGCCTTCTCGATGGCGGCGACCATGCGGAATTTATGCGCAATCGCCGGGAAACCCTCGGCGTCCGCTTCCTCTGCCATGCGGACGTACATGTCTGTCCACTCGGCGTTCTCGCCCTCGGCTGCGTGCAGCAGGTTCGCTGCGGTATCCTTGATTTCGCCGCCCTCCAGCAGCTTGAACCACATTTTGGCGTGTTACTTCTCGTTCGCCGCGGTTGCCTCGAAGAGTTCGGCAATCTGCACATAGCCGTCCTTGCGCGCCTTCGATGCGAAGTAGGTGTACTTATTGCGCGCCATAGATTCTCCCGCGAAGGCTTCCAGCAGGTTTTGTTCGGTTTTCGTGCCCTTAAGTTCCTTAGCCATGGTGAAAAATCCTCCTAATCGTTGGTTTGACGTGCATTTTGCAGAAGTCTGCTGGAATCATTATACCACAAAATTGAGGAATTTGAAACAGGATTTTTGCCTCCGCAGAGGCGAAATCCCTGCGCTGCACGCGCATATAGCATATAAGTATGAAAGCAAAGTCAACTGAATCGCGAAAACTTGACATTGACGCGGCATGGAGTTCGTGGTATAATTCACAATGTATTCATATGCCAAGATAAAGGAGCAGTATGGATAAGAAGAACTATTGGGTCATTGCGCTGATGGTCGCACTTGCCATCGGGCTGCTGGCGGCGGTAACGCTGCTGCGTCCGAGCGGGGGTCAAAATGGCGAAATCGTCGTGACGGTGGATGGCGCGGAGTACGCCCGTGTGCCGCTGGGGCAGAAGCAGACATTGACCGTCACGCAGGAGGACGGCAGCGTCAACGTGATTGAGATCAGCGAGCGCGGCGCAGTGATGGCATCCTCAACATGCCATAATCAGCTGTGCGTCCAAATGGGCGAAGTGACGCTGGACAACTGGGAGACGCGCCCCAATCAGCAATTCATTATCTGTCTGCCCAATCGGGTAAGTGTGGAATTGGTGGTGAAGGAATGAAAAAAACAGCGGTGCTTTCGGGGCTGATGGCGTTGACGCTGCTGCTGGGCGGATGCAGTGCGCAGCAGGCAGGCGGCGAAACCCCGACGACACCCCCCGCCGCGGCCGCCACGGTTGACCCGGCAGAAAAAACAACGGGTGTGGGTTTCTACTTCGACACAGTTGTGACCATCACGCTCTATGGCGCGGACGATGCCCTGATGGAGGACATCTGGGCGGCTTGCAAGCGCTATGAGAACATGCTCTCCAAAACGGTGGAGGGCAGCGACGTCAGCCGCATCAACAACGCTCATGGGCAGACCGTGACCGTTGATGCGGAAACGTGGAACGTCCTCAGCGAAGCGAAGAAGCTCAACCGCTTGACCGGCGGCGCGTTCGCCATCACGATTGCGCCCCTGACCGCGCAGTGGGACTTCACCGGCGGCACGAACCGTATGCCGACCGATGAGGAGCGAATCGCCGCCCTGCCGCTGGTGGACGACGAGCAGCTCACGCTGGGCGAGAACAACACGGTTACGCTGCCCGCTGGAATGCAAATTGACCTCGGCGGCATCGCCAAGGGCTACATTGCAGACCAATTGGCGGCACTGGTGCGTGGGCGGTGCAGCGGCGCAATGCTGAATTTCGGCGGCAATGTCTACGCCGTTGGGACGAAGCCGGATGGATCGGCATACCGCGTCGGCGTACAGGATCCGGACGAGCCGAACAGCAGCATCCCCACCGGCCTCATGTCCGTCACGAACAGCAGCAGTCCTATCGGCGTCGTATCCGTCATCGACCGCAGCGTCGTGACCAGCGGCATCTACGAGCGCGGCTTTACCATCGACGGCGTGCGGTATCATCATATCCTTTCGCCATGGACGGGACTGCCGTCTGATTCTGATTTGGCGTCGGCCACCATCATTGCGGAAAGCTCCATGGACGCGGACGCGCTGGCGACGGCGTGCATCGTCCTCGGCAGCGAGAAGGCACTCCAGCTCACGCAGGAGAACGGATATCCCGCGCTGATGATTCTGCGCGACGGCACGGTGATGATGAACGACCTGATGAAGCAATGGGGCTACACGTCCCTGCGATGATACGCTATTTTCCTCTGAAAATAGTATCAGCTTTCAATTTCACTTTTTCATAGTTCTCAGGAGGAGGCAATAAACCATGAGTGAAACCAAAACAACTCGGAAACAGCTTCCGGCGTACCTGATTCTGGCGCTGATTGCGCTGGCGGCGGCGCTGCTGCTGGCGGTGACGAATGCGATTACGGCGGGTCCCATCAAGGCGCATGAGGAAGCGGCGCAGAACGCGGCGTTCCAGAGCGTCATGGAGGCGGATTCCTTCAGCACCATGAGCATTCCGGATGGCTGCAATGTTACATCGCTGGTGGAAGCGAAGAAGGACGGCAAGACCATCGGCTACTGCGCGGTGTCCTCCGCCAAGGGCTACGGCGGCAATGTCGCTGTGACGCTGGGCGTTGATATGGATGGCAAAATCGTCGGCTGCCAGATCGGCGACACGAACTTTGCCGAGACGGACGGCTTCGGCGCACGTTGGAAAGAACCGGCTCGTGCGGAGGCGTTCATTGGTCTGAGCGCGTTCGGCGGCGACACCATCGAAGCGATTACCGGCGCGACCGTCACCTCCAAGGCGGTGCTGGCGGCGTCCAATGATGTGCTGAAGTGCATCAGCCATGTGCTGGGCAAGGACGTCGAAGGCGACGTGCTGGCGTTCGGCGTGAAGGAAGAAAAGCCTGCGCAGACGGTTGAGCTGACAGGCGACGTGCATCAGGGCAAGGCTGTTGGCTTTGGCAACGGCGAAGTGACCGCGCGCCTGACGCTGAATGACGACGGCACGATTGCGGCGCTGGTTATCGACGCTTCCACGCAGACGCCCGGCTTCGGCACGCGCTGCGCGGACGAAGAGTTCACGGCGCAGTTCATCGGCAAGAGCGGCCCGTTTACCCTGAATGAAAATGTGGACGGGCTGACCGGCGCGACCATCACCTCGACGGCGGCAGTGGAAGCCATCAACGCGGCGCTGACTTCGCCCGCCATGGCGGCGGAGGATCTCGAACCTGTGGCGACGGAAGCACCTGCTGCGACGGAAGCGCCCATGGTGCTGGAAAACGCGAAGACCGCGACGATTGCGGGCTTCGGCGGCGCGGAGATCACGGTGCAGGTGACGGACGAGAACGGTGTGATTACGGCACTGGTGGTGGATGCGTCCACGCAGACGCCAGGTCTGGGTCAGAAGTGCGCGGAGGAAGCGTTCACGAGCCAGTTCATCGGCAAGAGTGCGCCGCTGACGCTGGGCGAAGGCATCGACGCGGTTGCAAGCGCGACGATTACGTCTCAGGCGGTTGTAGACGCGGTGAATAGCCTGTATGCGGAAGCGCCCGCGAAGGTGCTGACCACGAAGGTCAAGGGCTGGCACGAGGGCGTGGCCGTGACGGTGGAAATTGACAAGAATCATGTCATCACGGCGCTGACGGTGGATGCTTCCGGCGAATTCTACGCGCTGGGCGGCAAGTGTGCCGATGAAGCGTTCACGGCGCAGTTCATCGGCAAGAGTGCGCCGCTGACGCTGGGCGTGGACATCGACGCGGTGACGGGCGCGACGCTGACCTCTCAGGCGGTTGTCGATGCGGTCAACCAGCTGGCGAAGTAATACATGAAGAACGGGCAGGACGTGTGTGATGCGTCCTGCCCGTTTTGTGTTGCGGTGATATGCGGTTATCAGGCTATTTGGTCGCGCCTATCTGGCGCGACACAGCATAGGTGATGGAAAGAGTGGCTTGGGGGCGCGTCCGAGGAACGGTTGGGGCGTTGCCCCAAACCCCACCAGAGGCGCTGCCTCTGGACTCCGCAAGGGGCATTGCCCCTTGACCCTTTTTT
>ERZ773158.2765-NODE-2765-length-12128-cov-3.715481_pt1 | contig 12128 bp, 8 predicted proteins | sample MGYA00511918_ERZ773158 | MGnify/ENA primary metagenome ERZ773158 (study PRJEB29015, sample SAMEA2737876) | human gut metagenome | biome: human gut; feature: human-associated habitat; material: faeces | place: China | collected 2012 ...
GCGGGGATAGTCCCACTCGCGCTCGGCTCGGACACGGGCGGCTCGGTCAGACAGCCCGCAGCGTTCTGCGGGGTATTCGGCTTCAAGCCGACCTACGGCACCGTCTCCCGAAACGGGCTTGTCGCCTATGCCTCGTCCTTTGACCAGATAGGCGCGATAGCAAGAAATGCCTCCGACTGCGCGGCTCTCGCGGCGATAATATCCGGGCGCGACTGCGGTGATTCTACAACAGAGGATACTGCTCCCGTCCGTTCGGATTTTGTCGAGTCCTATTCGCTCTGCGGTAAAATTATAGGCGTGCCGAATGAATTTATTGATAATTGCGGCGAAGATATCCGCAGTGCGGTGAATAATGCGCTCAAAAAAGCTGAATCGCTCGGCGCGAGGGTTGAATATTTCTCGCTTCCGCCGCTCAAATTTGCCGTGCCCGCCTATTATATAATCGCCTGCGCGCAGGCAAGCTCGAATCTTGCACGGTATGACGGGGTTCGCTTCGGGCGGCGCGCGCAAAATACAGACGACCTGATAAAAATGTATGTCAAAAGCCGCTCCGAGGGCTTCGGGCGCGAGGTCAGGCGCAGGATAATGCTCGGTAATTTCGTGCTCAGTGCGGGATACTACGACGCATATTACAACAAGGCGCTGAGAGCGCGCAGGGTTATACGCGACACGCTTTCGGACGCTTTCAAAAAATATGATTTCATCGCGGGCGCTGTTTATCCGTCAACTGCGCCGAAGCTCGGTGAGAGCCTTGACGACCCGCTGAAAACTTATATCGGCGACGCATACACCGTCCCGGCTAACCTCGCTGGACTCCCGGCGATAAGCGTGCCGTGCGGAAAAACAGCCGCGCTTCAGCTCATGGCGGCACCGTTCGCGGACGAGAATCTTTTGGGCGCGGCAAGATGTCTGACCCTGTAACATTTAAAAATTTACAGAGTATGATCGTGTTGAACAAGTTTGAAGACACAGCTAAACGCAGTCGGACGGCGCAATGCTTGTAAAGTTTTAGGTGTTACAGGGTACTATGGGAGGCTTTCAAATGAGATACGAAACTGTTATCGGGCTCGAGGTCCACATAGAGCTGCTGACTGAGACAAAGATATTCTGCTCCTGCCCGACTGAGTTCGGCGGCGAGCCGAACACGCATGTCTGCCCGGTATGTCTCGGACTGCCCGGCACTCTGCCGACGCTGAACAAAAAAGCTGTTGAGCTTTCCGTCCGCGCGGGTCTCGCGGCGGGCTGCGAGATAACACCGATAAGCCGCTTCGACCGCAAAAATTATTTTTACCCCGACCTGCCGAAGGCTTATCAGATATCCCAGTTATATCTGCCGCTGTGCCGAAACGGCTCGGTCACACTCGACAGCGGCAAAATTATACGCATAAAAGAGATGCACATGGAGGAGGACGCGGGGAAGCTCATGCACTCCCCCGACGACAACCGCACGCTCATCGACTGCAACCGATGCGGAGTGCCGCTGCTTGAGATAGTCAGCGAGCCGGATATGCGAAGCGCCGAGGAGGCGGTCGAATATCTCGAAAAGCTGCGCGAGCTGATGCGCTTTTCCGGCGTTTCGGACTGTCGGATGCAGGAGGGCTCGCTGAGAGCGGATATAAATCTCTCCGTCCGCCCGGAGGGTGAAATAGAACTCGGAACGCGCACGGAGATGAAAAATCTCAACTCGTTCAGAGCCGCCGAGCGCGCGATAAAAAGCGAGAGCGCGCGGCAAATCTCGCTGATTGAAAACGGTGAAAGTATTATTCAGGAGACCCGGCGCTGGGACGACGGCGCGGGTATGAGCTATGCTATGCGCTCGAAAGAGGACACGAGCGACTACAAATATTTTCCCGAGCCGGACATTCCGCCGGTAGTCGTTTCAACCCCCGACATTGAGAAAATCAAAAATCAGATGCCCGAACTGCCGCAGGCGAAGCGCCGTCGCTGGAGCGAAGAATATAATCTCGGCAGAGCGGACATTGACACACTGATGTCCTCGCCGTTCACGGCGGAGCTCTTCGACCGCACGGTTATGCTCTGCAAGAGCGCAAAGGACGCCGCATCGTGGATAAATGTTGAGCTCCCAGCCGTACTTCGCGGCGCGGGAATGAGCATTGAAGATGCAAAATTCAGCCCCGACTCGTTGGGCGGGCTCATAAATATGCTCTCATCAGGGGAGATAAACCGCGGCACGGCGAAAAAAGTCTTTGCAAAAATAGTGACCGAAAACGCCGACCCGGCGGAATATGTCCGAAAAAACGGACTTTCTCTGATGACCGACGCGGCGGCGATAGAGGACGCGGTAAAACGCGTTATCGCCGAAAACGAAAAGAGCGTCTCGCAGTACAAAGACGGCAAGACGCAGGCGTTTCAGTATCTTATCGGGCAGTGTATGCGTGCGCTCGGCGGCAAAGCCCCGGCGGCAGCAGTCACGGAAACGCTCAAAAGGCTGATATAAAAAATAAAACTTCCGTTTTGCGGAAGTTCATATAAACAGCAAAGGACTGCCGTTACCCGGCAGTCCCGTTTTGTTTTCAGCTTTATGCCTCGACTTCGGTGAGGTTCAGAGTGCCCCAGCTGTCGTTATTGAGCGTGAGCATCTTGTTGTCTTTATTATACGACGCGGTGAAGGTTATCTCCGTGCCCGCCTTGAAGCCTGCGATAGCTATCTCGGGGACTATGGTCACGGTCGCGGGGTCAGCCTCGGTGTCGACCTTGTATGTACCGGAGACCGAAGTGCCGACGGAAATGCCCAGGATATTGAGGTTGCTCGACTCATACTGGAAAGTGCCGTCCTCTTTGAACTCGATAGTAGCGTTGTTCTGCGAGTCGCTCCACTTGCCGACTATAAGCTTGTCAATTTTCGCTCCGCAGCCCGCAAAGGCGCAGACGATTATCGCGACAGCCATAACGAGAGCCGTCAGTCTGAGAGTCTTTTTCATTGGTGATTACCATCCTTTCTGTTTTGCCGCTTTTCTTCCATGCTCATTATATCACACTTCGCTCAATTTTGTCCATAGGTGTTACAGGGTACCATTGTGTCGAAAAAAGGTATAAACATATTATTTACAATTTTGTAAAAATAATGTATAATTTTCCTGTTGCACATATGTGCTTGCGAAAGGAGAATACAAAAATGAAGAAAAATCCGTTCAAGCGGATACTCTGCATTGTCATCGCCGCAGTGATGCTCTGCTCGGTATTTGCTTCGACCGCGGCGGCCGCCACCAAGTGCGCCTGCGGTCACTCGCCCGTTGTTATGATTTCCGGATTCGGCGCGACGATCCTCTCGGAGAAGCAGGAGGACGGCTCATTGAAGCGCGTTTTCCCGCCCGACACCAAAGAGATTCTCAAGCTCCTCGGAGTCAATGCCCCCGACCTCATCACGGGCATAATCGAGCTCATCGCCCAGAAGGGCACGGACGGTATTGAAAAGCCGATGCGCGAGATAATAACTTCTATTGTCGAGCCGCTGAGAATGAACGACGACGGCACTTCCTATTACGACATCGTGCCCATACTCAGCGGCGCTAAAAACACGAGCCTTGAGGCGTTCACGAAGAACGACCAGCTCGACCTCGTCCCCTACACGGGCTCCGAGTTCCTCGACATGGAGGTCATCGGCGACGAGATAGGCGACGACCATGTTTTCAACTTCCTCTATGACTGGAGACTCAGCCACGCCGATGTTGCGGCTCAGCTCCACGATTATCTCGCAGAGGTCTGCGCCCTCACCGGACACGACAAGGTCAGCGTATACAGCATCAGCCAGGGCAGCCTGCTGCTGGGCGTGTATATGTACGAATATCCCGACGACAACTATATCGACCGCGCGGTGTTCGACACTCCGCTTCTCGCGGGTAGCAACCTTGTCTCCGATCTCTACACTGACAAGCCCCTTGCACTGAACTTCGACACCACCCTCGATATTCTCAGAGCTATCCTGCACACCGAGGCGGACTTCTCGTTTGTCATGGACATAATCCCCGCCGACGGCGCGAACAACATCGCCGACTACGGTCTCAAGAGCATGGTTCTCCCGAGCGTCATAAACATCCCCGCATTCTGGGAGATGTGCGATCCGGAGAATTACGAATATATCAAGTCCCTGCGCCTCGATTCCGTCAAGAACGCAAAGCTCATTGAAAAAGTCGAGAAAGTCAGAAACGGCTTCATGTCCCACATTTCCGAGACCCTGTATGCTCAGCAGAAGAAGGGCGTCAGCGTTTCGATAAAGGCTTGCTCCGGCGTTCCGCTCGCATCGGGCACCGTTGACAACAGCGACGGCATAGTCAACATGAAGTATTCCTGCGGCGCCGTCTGCGCGCCCTTCGGCGAGACTTTCCCCGCCGACTACAAGCAGGCTGTCAAGACCGGCAAGAACAACATCTCGCCCGACAGAACAGTTGACCTCTCGACCGGCTATATGCCCGAGCGCACATGGGTAGTCAACCGCCACTACCACGGTCAGGCGGAGTGGGATCCCCGCACCTACTCCCTGCTCATGGATCTCCTGCTCACCGACAACATCAAGGACGCATATTCGCACATCGAATATCCCCAATTCATGGAGAGCCTCTCTCCGACGAGCGACGTAGTCGTTCTCTTCAAGAGCACGAACTCCTCGTTCCTGCCGACTCTCTCGAAGCACCTCTTCTCCTGCAACTCCGTCATGGTCAAGAACCTGTCGAAGAAGGACAAGATAAAGATCTCTTCGATAACCTCGGAGAACGGCACGCTGAACTTCGCCCTGCCCTATCCGATAGTCCTTGAAGCAGGCGAGAGCGCCGAGATAGCCTTCACCGGAAAGGTTCCCGCGACCGAGAGCTACGACAAGATAACCGTAGCCTACAAGCGCATGACCGTCACCGGCAAGGACGCGACCCGCGACTTCGGCTTCACCGTCACCCGCAGCTATTCGGGCGTCACGAAGATCGATCTCACCCCCGCTTATATCATCACCGCTATACGAATAGCGCACGATATACGCGATATCCTTGCGCGGATAGATGCGATCTTCTCGTTCATCAACGGGATAAAATAAAATATAAAATTAAAGCGAGCGACATAACCGAGATTATGCCGCCCGCTTTTTGTTATGCTCTTTTATCCTATAAGCTCCGCAACATACAGGCTCTCGTATATGCTCCCGTCGGAGGGAGATACATATTTCCCGAGGTCAACGAGTATCGCGTCTGCCTTTCCTTTAAATTCATAGCACTTCACACCGTTGACTTCGCCTAAATACTTGCCCTTTTCGGGAACGGGCCAGATATAAGCCGTTTCGCTCACTATCCCGTATTTTTTTCCGCGAAGCTCAAAAATGCCGTCCAATATGCAGTCATAGCGCAGGACAATACCGTTTTTCTTGTCCCCTATGCTCTGTTCCATGGGGATATTTTTCAGCGAATAGACGGCGATTTCCGTGCCGTTTATTTTTTCGCGGTGCAGCGGACCTAAATCGGAATCCGTCAGCGCGAGGTTGTCGCTCGCATACCCGTAAAGCCTGTGATTCCAGACCTTGTATGTCGGGATGAAAACACCCGCCACGCTGCCGCCGTGGGAAACGGCCGATGTCGTTCTCTCCGTAGCCTGCGGAATCGTTTCGCCGATAACACTTTCGGGCTCTCCCGCTCTGTCTGTCACAATTTGAGCATCCTGTTCCGCATCGTTTTCGGTGTTCAGAAGCGAATCGGAAGCGGGAAGCTTCGGGCTTTTGTTGACTGCTAAAGCACAGACGAGAACCACGCAAGCCGCAATGCACGCCGCTGCGGCATACCAAGCCGTTTTCGGTCGCCTTTCGGGTTTGCCGCTCCGAGCATTTTGAATCGGCTGATTTTTAATTTTGTCCCACACCTCTTCCGGGGCAGTAAAATCCATTGATTTTTTTATGAAATCTTCCGTTGATTTACGCCTCATCCGTATGCACTCCTTTTCGTTCGAAATAACGCTTCAGTTTTCTGATGGCGTATCCGTATTTTGAACGGACGGACAAATAAGGGATGTTCAAAACCTTGGCTATCTCTGTCTGCTTCAGACCCGAATACAGATACAGCGACACTATCATCTGCTCCGTTTCGCTCAATGCTTTCATGGCTTCCAGAACAAGCAGCGCATTTTCGGTCTGTTCAAGCCCGTTTGCATCGGTCGGCAGCAAATCAAGGCTATCATTATCGACGACCAAAAATTTTGCGTTTGCTTTCATGCAGTCCATGCAGCAATTGCGCGCAATGGCGAAAATCCACGCCCTCGCATTTGTGCCGGGCTTATAGCCGCAGGCTGACTGAATAATGTTCAAAAAAGTCTCCGCTTCGATATCCTCCGCGAGATGGCGGCTGCGAACCAATGACAGCGCAAACCTAAAGACCTGGTCTTTCATTTCAACATATAATTGGCTCAGGGCTTCTCTGTTTCCCGCAGCGATCTCGCAAATACACAGATCCAACTGCTTGCCTGTCATCGAATTCACTTCCCTTCTTTGCCTTTCACCTATATATCCGTTTGAACGGTCGGAATGCATAAAATTTTTACCTTTTCTTTTGGCACAAGCATAAAATTATCCCGCCGAAAAACTCGACGGGATTTCTCTTTTTCCGTTACGGGGTGAGTCTGTTCGGGCCTCTGAAGAGGAACATCGCTTCCTTGATGTGCAGTCCGAGCATGAGCATGGTCAGGCGGTCGATACCGATTCCGAAGCCGCCGTGGGGCGGGCAGCCGTATTTGAAGAATTCGAGATAGAATTCAACATCCTTGTCGAGACCCTTCTCCTGCGCCTGGCTCTTGAGCACATCGTATCTGTGCTCGCGCTGCGCGCCGGTGGTTATCTCGACGCCGCGCCAGATGAGGTCATAGCCCTGCGGCACGCCGTTCTCGTCGCGCATATGGTAGAACGCGCGCTTCTCTGCGCTGTAGTCGGTGATGAACAGGAACTCGTGACCGTATTTCTTCATGACCCAGTCGTAGCTCAGACGCTCGGCGTCGGTCGTGAGGTCGCCCTTTTCGCTGTCGGGCACGGTATAGCCGAACTCCTTTTCGAGCTCGTCATAGAGATCGGCAAGCTTTATGACCGGGAACGGGGTCGTCGGGACGATAACCTCCTTGCCGAACAGCTCCTTTATCTCCTCGCCGTACTTCTCCTTGACCGCTTTGAGCATGTAGGTCAGCAGCTCCTCCTCCATCTTCATGACATCTTTGAAAGAGGTGATGTAGCTGAACTCGAGGTCGAAACCGGAGAACTCGGTGGTGTGCTTGTTGGTGTATGACTTCTCGGCTCTGAAAACGGGGCCGACTTCAAATATGCGCTCGAAGCCGCTCGCCATTGCCATCTGCTTATAGAACTGGGGGCTCTGCGCAAGATAAGCGAGGCGGTCAAAATACTTGACCTCAAAGACCTCGGCTCCGCTCTCGCTCGCCGCGCCGATGAGCTTCGGAGTGTGAATCTCGATGAAATTATGGTCTATCAGGAACTGACGCATGGCGTTGACCATGACGGTCTGAACCTTGAACATGAGCTGATTTTCGTCGGTGCGAAGGTCGATCCAGCGGTAGTCAATGCGCTGGTCGATGCTCGAACGCTCGACACCCGGGCGCTTCTTGGTCGCAGGGATCTCCTTGCGCACTATCGGCAGCGCGTCGGCTATCGACTCTGCGGTTATCGACTCGGGGATAATCTCAATTCCGCCCATCTTGACGAAATCGTTCTCGACGGCAGTGCCGACGACCGAGATAACGGAATCCTGAGTCAGAGTCGCTATCACGGGGCAGAGCTCCGGCAGCTTCTCTTTCTCGACGGTTATCTGGATTTTTCCGGTGATATCCTTGAGCACGATAAAAGCCATATACTTGCTGTCGCGCAGGTTCTCGACGAAGCCCTGAACGAGCACGGGTTTGCCGAGATTATTTTTGATGTCCGCAATGTAAGTTCTCTCCATTATCTGAGCCCTCCAAAGAGATTTGATATATCGGCAGCGTTGAGATCTCCGTCGTTGATGCTGTCCGCAAAGGCGTTTGCCGCAGCCTGAACGAGAGCCGACGAGAATTCATCGCTGAAGTTTTCGATTGAGAAAGCGGTCTTTTCGCCGTTTTCCATGTTCTTGACGAGGACTTCGCCCTTGGCGATATCGTCGTCGCCGATAACGCAGGTGAAGCGCGCGCCCAGTTTGTCAGCGTATTTCATCTGAGCCTTGACCGAGCGTCCCGCGACGTCAAACTGCGCGCTGACCCCGTCCGAGCGGAGATCCGTGCAGAGCTTCGCCGCAACGAGCGAAGCGGCGTCGCCGATTGAGCCGATATAGATATCGCACTTCTGGTCGCCGGGCAGCTCAATGCCCTGCGCCTCGATAACGCTGAGCAGGCGCTCGAGTCCCATTGCGAAGCCGAGCGACGGGGTGTGCTGACCGCCGAGCTCTTCAATGAGTCCGTCATAGCGTCCGCCGCCGCCGCAGACAAGTCCGTCGGTCTTTTCATTGTGCGAGACGAATTCGAAAACGGTCTTTGTATAGTAATCAAGTCCGCGCACGATGTGCGGGTTGACAACATAGTCTATCATCAGCGCGTCAAGATAGCTCTTGACTTTCTCGAAATGCTCGCGGCACTCGTCGCAGAGATAGTCGAGCATAACGGGCGCGCCCTCGGCTATCTTCGAGCAGACGGGGCTCTTGCAGTCGAGAATACGCATAGGGTTTCTCTCGAGCCTGTCGAGGCAGGTGCCGCACAGCTCGTCTTTATACTGCTCAAAATATGCCTTGAGCGCCTTGTGATACTCGGCGCGGCAGGTCGGGCAGCCGATCGAGTTTTTCTCGAGCGTCAAGTCCTCGATTCCGAGGAAAGCGAATATTTCGGCAGCGAGGGAAATTATCTCGGCATCGGCGGCGGGAGCCGGAGTGCCGAAGACCTCAACGCCGAACTGGTGGAACTCTCTGTATCTGCCGGACTGCGGCTTCTCGTAGCGATAGCACGAGGTTATATAGCAGGTCTTCTGCGGCAGGGGCTCGTTGAAAAGCCCGTGCTCCAGGAATGCGCGCGCAGCGCCCGCAGTGCCCTCGGGTCGGAGCGTTATAGAACGTCCGCCCTTGTCGAGGAAAGTGTACATCTCCTTCTGCACGACATCGGTGGTGTCGCCGACGCCGCGGGCAAACAGCTCCGTATGCTCGAACACGGGAGTGCGAATCTCCTTGAAGCCGAAACGCGAGGCTATATCGAGCAGGGTATTTTCAAGAAAGCGGTTTTTATAGCTCGCCGCGGGCAGCACATCCTGAGTGCCCTTGACAGCTTTCGTAAAAAGAGCCATGTTTTCGTTCCTTCCATAAAAACATTAAATCCCGCCGTTGGCGGGATGAGCGAAAAAGCTCCGGAAAAAGCCGCCCGGCGGGAAATACCGCCGGGGCGGGTCAAAGCTTATTTCGGGTTGACTATATCGCGCCAATCAAGGTCGCCGCGCGCAAGGCTGTGAATAAGAGCCTCGGCGGTGGCTATATTGGTGGCAACGGGGATGTTGTGCACGTCGCAGAGTCTGAGAAGATTTGCTTCGTTGGGCTCGTGCGGCTTGGGTGTGAGCGGATCTCTGAACATGAGCAGAAGATCGATCTCGTTGCAGGCTATTCTGGAAGCTATCTGCTGGTCGCCGCCCTGACTTCCGCTGAGGAAGCGCTGAATCTCAAGTCCCGTTGCCTCGGCTACGAGCTTGCCCGTAGTGCCGGTCGCGCACAGGGAATGGCGGCTCAGGATACCGCAATAAGCTATACAGAACTGGGTCATAAGTTCTTTTTTTGAGTCGTGAGCCATGAGAGCGATGTTCATTGTGTATCCCCCTTTTCCGAGTTGTTGACTTCGCTGGTCATGTTAATATCATATCAGAGAAACCGGGTTATGACAAGAGTTATTTGTAACTTCTTACAAAATTTTAATAAAAACCCGACCGATTATTCCTCTGTTTCGGAATTTTCGCTGTCTTCGGCAGGTGACACTTCCTCAGCCGCGGTTTCTTCCGACTTTTCCTGATCTTCCTCGCTCGGAGTGCAAGCGACGGTAACCAACTGCTCGCCCTCGGACACACGCATGACTCTGACGCCCTTGGAGGGTCTTGCAAATGTGCTTATCTGTGAGACAGGGATGCGGATTATAATGCCGTCGGACGAGATGAAAATGACATCCTCGCTCTCGTCAACGACCGCTATCGCGGCAACGTCGCCGTAGGTCTCGGTGCGGTAGTTTATCGTGCCCTTGCCGCCTCTCGACTGGAGTCTGTAGTCGGAGGGCTCGCTGCGTCTGCCGTAGCCGGTGGTACTGACTGTGAGGACAGCCTTTGCATCGTCGAGTACTTCCATGCCGACGACCTCGTCGCCCTCGCGCAGCTCAATCGCCTTGACGCCGCGCGCCGTTCTGCCGAGCGGTCTCGCGTCGTTTTCATTGAAGCGGATGCCCATGCCCTTGCGCGTGGCTATGAGCAGGTCGTCGTTGCCGGAGGTCAGGCGCACCCATGCGAGCTCGTCGTCATCGTCGAGATTTATCGCGATAACGCCGTTCTTGCGGACGTTGCGGTAAGCGTCGAGGCTCGTGCGCTTGATGATACCCTTGCGCGTGACCATGCAGAGGAACGCATCGGGGTCATATTCGGGCACTCTTATCATCGCCGACACCTTCTCGCCCGCTTCGAGGGGCAGGAGGTTGACTATATTCATGCCCTTGCTGTTTCTCGAGCCCTCGGGCACTTCGTAGCCCTTGAGACGGTAAGTCCTGCCGCGGGTGGTGAAGAACATGACATAATCGTGGGTCGAGCAGGTAAACATGGTCTTTGCCACATCCTCCTCGCGCCTTGTCATGCCCTTGACGCCTCTGCCGCCGCGGTGCTGAATCGTGTATGCGTCGGCGGGGATACGCTTGATATAGCCGAGGTTCGTCATGGTGAACACGCAGGTCTCCTCGGGGATAAGATCCTCGATATCGACCTCGCCGCTAACATTTTCAATGACGGTGCGGCGGTCGTCGCCGAACTTCTCGGCGATGGCGCCGGTCTCCTCGCGGACTATAGTAAGTATTCTCGACTCGTTCGAGAGAATATCTATAAAGTCGGCTATCTTCGCCTTGAGCTGAGCCATCTCGTCCTCGACCTTTATGCGCTCGAGTCCGGTCAGCTGGCCGAGTCTCATCTGGACTATCGCCTGCGCCTGAATCTCATCGAGACCGAAGCGGTTCATGAGCGCTTCGCGTCCCTCGGGGATGCTCTTTGACGCGCGCAGAATAGCTATGACCTCGTCGATGAAATCAAGCGCCGTGAGCAAGCCCTCGAGTATATGGGCGCGCTCCTGAGCTTTTTTCAGATCGTACCTTGTGCGGCGGGTGACTATCTCGCACTGGTAGTCGATATACTGCTGAAGAATCTGCTTAAGGGTGAGTATCTTCGGCTCGCCGTTTACGAGGGCGAGCATAATCACGCCGAAAGTAGACTGGAGCTGAGTGTAGGTATAGAGCTGATTCAAAACTACCTGCGGATTCGCGTCGCGCTTCAAGGTGATGTCGATGTGCATACCGGAGCGCGAGGAATAGTCGTGGATATCGGATATGCCCTCGATGCGCTTATCCTTGACGAGATCCGCCATGCTCTCTATGAGCTTCGCCTTGTTGACGCCGTAGGGTATCTCGGTGACAACTATCTTGTGGCGATCGCCCTTTGTCTCGACTATCTCGGCGCGGGCGCGGACTATAATTTTGCCGCGGCCTGTGCCGTAGGCGGCGCGTATGCCCGCTCTGCCCATGATTATTCCGCGGGTCGGGAAATCGGGGCCTGGCAGATAAGTCATAAGCTCCTCGAGCGTCGCGTCGGGGTTATCTATCAGGCAGTTCATGGCGGCAACGACCTCACGCAGATTGTGCGGAGGGATATTTGTCGCCATACCAACCGCTATACCGACGGAGCCGTTTACAAGCAGGTTCGGAATTTTGGATGTCAGAAATTTTCACAGCGAGCTCACGTATCGTCTCAAGAATTGAGGATGATTCCAATTACTTGGTCGTTTGCAGTCTGGGGGCTTGACATGGTTGGACCCCTTAAAGGAGGAACCCACAAGCAAAGATACCTACTGGTCATGGTGGATAAGTTCACCAAATGGATAGAAGCCAAGCCTGTTAAG
>ERZ773158.2766-NODE-2766-length-12128-cov-3.369999_pt1 | contig 12128 bp, 12 predicted proteins | sample MGYA00511918_ERZ773158 | MGnify/ENA primary metagenome ERZ773158 (study PRJEB29015, sample SAMEA2737876) | human gut metagenome | biome: human gut; feature: human-associated habitat; material: faeces | place: China | collected 2012 ...
CCTTAAAGCTTACTTATACAGGCTGACGCTGTCAGCAACGGTCTGACCGAAGTACTTCACCGTCAGGTTGTAGAGGGTCTTGTCCTTGATCATCTCGCCGATGATCTCGGAGACCTTATCGCACAGAGCCTGATCGTCCTTGCGGAACATGGCAGCGGACTCGACCATGTATTTCTGATCGGCAGCGGGCTCATAGATGGCAGCGATCTTCACATTGACATCGGGACGGCTCTTCATGTACTCATCCACGGCGGCGACATTGTTGATGTGGCCATCCACACGCTTGGTGTTCAGCATATCCATAGCGCCGGTGAGGTCGGTGTCAGCGGTGGTGGCACCGTAGCTCTGGGCGATCTGACCAGCGGTGGAGGAGGGGGAGTTAGCGCAGACCTTGCCGTCCAGATCCTCGAAGGACTTGATCTCCTCGTTGTCACCGTTCACCACCAGGCAGAAGGGGTTCTCTGCATAGGAGGCAGACACGGCGTACTTCTCCTGACGCTCGGGCTTGGGGTTCACGCCGCAGATAACCACATCGTAGCGGGCGGCGTCCAGCCATAACGGGATCCCAGCTGTCGGAGATGTTGAACTCAGCGGTAACACCCAGACGCTTGGCGATCTCCTTGGCGACCTCTACCTCAAAGCCGGTGAGATCACCGGTTCCCTCATCGTTGTAGACGTAGGGGATCCAGTTGCCCTCGGCGCCGATGGACAGCTTGCCGGCGTCCAGCACACGCTGCAGGGAGTTGTCGGTGTTGTTGTCACCGTTGTTGTCGTCGGCCTTTTTGCCGCAGGCAGCCAGGGAGGCGATCATCATCAGAGCGAGGACCGCTGCAAGAATCTTTTTCACTTTCATTCGTTTCACCTTTTCCTCTTTTTTATTTATTTTTCAGCTGACGCTGAGAAATACGTTGGTTCAGTCCTCCAGAAAACGTTCCAATACCCGGAAGTTTCTGCGGTCTGCGCTGAAGGGGTCGGTAAAGTAGTGTTCGTCGGCCACCTCCTGCACCAGATAGCCGGTGAAGTGGTGGGCCTGCATGATCTGAAGCTGGCGGGACAGGGACGTGTTGCCGTCGCCCCATACGTTGTGGAGCCAAGGGTCGCCATCCAGAAAGTGCATATGGATCAGGTCGTCGCCGAAGGCGGCGAACCAGTCCTCCAGCGTCTCACCGGCGGCACCGGTGGCGATGTTGTCCACCATCATCTTCAGGTTGGGGTGGCCGATCTGCCGGTACATCTCACGGGCACGGGGCAGGTCGTAGACCAGATTGCTCTCGTCGTCCCGCAGGGATTCCATTACCAGAAGAATGCCTTCCGCCTCCGCCACACGGCACAGGCGGTACAGATGATCCCGACAGCGGTTCCACATGGTACTCTCGTCCTCGCCGGTGTAACCCCAGCCGGAGTTCACCACCACCCGGTCGGCCCCCAGTTGGGCGGCCAGACGAATGGCGTTGGAGAAGTAGCGGAAGGAGTACTCCAGCAGCTCCGGCTCCTGCGAGGCGTACTGATACTGGTAGGCGATGCTGGGGGCGGTGACGGACACCACCCGGACATCGTGATCCAGAAGCTTCTGTTTCAGAGCGGGGACGTCGCCGGTGCCCTCGTGGTCCAGCCAGAAGTGGGAGGCACCGCACCAAAGCTCGATCTGGCGGATGCCCAGCCGCTGCTGACAGTCCAGAAAATAGTCCAGAGAGAAGCGGCGGTAGTGCTGGTTCATGTTCACCAGCTGACTGCGGCGGATGCCCATTACGCCAGCACCTCCTTCACAGCGGCCACGGCCTTTTCATCAGGATAGGCGGGAGAGCCGATGTAGTGCTCACCGGGGAGATACAGGGAGAAATCGCCCTGATAGCCGCCCTCTGTCAGCTGGCAGAGGTAGCGGTCCACCGGCAGAACGCCGTCGCCCCACGCCCGCCAGCCGTGCCAGTTGCCGTCGCACAGCCGCACCAGATCGATGCGGCCGGGGAAGAGAGAGAGCCAATCGGCCACGGTATCGCCGTTGGCGCTCATGACGTTGGTATCCAGACACACGCCCAGCGCCGGGGAATCGACCCACGCCAGCATCTGGGAGAGCTGCCGGGCGGTATTCAGTACCGGGGCCTCGGCAATGAGGGGCGTTTCAGCGCCCATCACCGGGGCCAGCAGCAGCGTCACGCCCTCCACCTGCGCCGTATGGCACAGGTGGGTCAGCATGGCGGCTGCGTGTTCCGCCAGTTCCTGTGGCGGGATGTCCCAGCAGGCCCCGGCGGCGCTCAGCACCAGCCGATGGCAGTCCAGCTCCGCCGCCAGACGGATGCAGCTGTCGTAGTAACCGATGGTGGCGTCCCGCTGCTCACCTGCCGGGGCGGTAAGAGAACAGCGATAGGGAGGCGGCGTTAGGACGCTGACCCGAAGGTCTGCCCCTTGCAGGGCGGCTCGCAGGGGGGCAACGTCGGCGTGGCCCCGGTAACCACAGAAAAAGTGCGGCACCTGCGGCACAAAGTCCAGCCGCCGGAGGGCCAGACGCTGCATGGACTCCAGAAAGACCGGCAGGGGGAAGCGGTTATATTGCCCATTGGAGCCTAAAAGCCGATCCATTTCTTACTTGATCTCGCCGGGATAACCGTTCTCGCACAGCTCAAACCACACATAGGCGAACTTCTCGCCGTCGGCGCACTCGCTGCCGTGGTGGGAGCCGTGGGGGGTGTAGGTGATGTCGCCGCCCTGCACGTGGATCTTCTCGTTTTCGGCGGTGTAGGTGAAGGATGCACCGGGCAGCATGATGTACCACTGCTCCAGCTCATTGTGGATGTGCTGGCCGATGTAGTTGGGGCCGGTGCCGAAGTTGGCACCCATGGACAGGCGGCCCAGATTGCGGTGCTCCAGCAGCATCATCTGCTGAATGTCGGCGCCGGTGAAGTCCTCCTTGTAGTGCCATGCACCGGACACACCACGGAAGCGGGGCAGGCTCATGTGGGCTTCCTTCAGGCAGGTCTTGTCATAGTCGTTGAGCTCGGTGACAAAGTGGACGATCTCCATGGTCTCCTTGGCATCGGCGGCGCAGTGGAAGGTGACGCTCTCCTTGTCGAAGTCGGGGACAAAGACGGAGACCTCGGTGATGTTGAATACACGGCGGGGGGTGACGATGTAGCCCTTGCCGGCGGTGATGAGGAACACCTGATTGTGCTGCTCACGGGTATACAGCTCGGCGGAGAAGTCCGCACCGGGCTGCAGGGAGATGCGCTCCACGGTGGCATCCTTATAAGCGCCCTCCAGAATGCTCACACGGGAGACGCCGTTGACATAGTTGTGCTGGATATCAGCACCTCTCGAAATCTTGACCAGAGCCATGATAAATTCTCCTTTACAGTATGGAAATATCGGTATCTGCGCCTAAAAGAGGCGTGGAAAGCGTTTTTACTTGATCTCGCCGGGATAGCCCTCGATGCACATCTCGAACCAGATGTAGTCGCACTTCTTGCCAGCCTCTACACGGCTGCCGTGCCAGAAGCCGGTGGGGGTGTAGGACAGGTCGCCGCCGGTCATATGGACCTCCTCACCGCCTGCGGTATAGATGAAGTCGGAGCCGGGCAGGGGGAAGTACCACTGGGCCAGCTCGTTGTGGATGTGCTGACCGATCTCGATGGGGCCGGTGCCCTTGACGCAACCCATGGACAGGCGGCCCAGATTGCGGTGCTCCAGCAGCATCATGGAGGTGGTGACGGAGTTGTCCTTGAAGTCCTCGTCATAGGTCCAGCCCTGAGAGATGGTGCGGAAGCGGGGCAGCACCATGCGGGACTCTACCAGACAGGTCTTGTCGTAGTCGTTGAGCTCAGTGACGATGTGCAGGAACTCCAGAGGCTCCTTGCTGTCGGCGGAGCAGGTGATGGTGAAGCGCTCGGTGTCGAACTCCGGGACGAACACGCCGGGCTCGTTGATGTTCCATGCCTGACGGGGCGTGGTGATATAGCCCTTGCCCTTGGTGAAGAAGAACAGCTGGTTGTGTTCGGTGACGGAGTAGACGTCGGGGGTGATGGAGTGGCCGGGCTGCAGGGCGCAATGGGCGAAGCAGGCCTGATCAAAGGCGTTCTCCAGCACGGGTACACGGGCGAAGCCGTCCTTGAAATCGTACTTGACGTCGCTGTACCGGGCTACCTGAATGAGAGACATAGTAGGTTCCTCCTGTTTGTTTAAGTCTGTTTTTATCAAAGCATCTTGCTGAGAAAATCCTGCAGACGCTTGTTCTTGGGATGTGCGAAGAATTCCTGAGGCTCGCTGTCCTCCACGATGACGCCGCCGTCGATGAAGATGACCCGGTCGGCTGCCTCACGGGCAAAGCCCATCTCGTGGGTTACCACCAGCATGGTCATACCTTCAGCGGCCAGCTTCTTCATAACGTCCAGCTCCTCGCCCACCATTTCAGGGTCCAGAGCGGAGGTGGGTTCGTCGAAGAGCATGACCTCCGGCTGCAGAGCCAGCGAGCGGGCGATGGCGATGCGCTGCTGCTGACCGCCGGAGAGCTGATTGGGATAAGCGTCACGCTTGTCTGCCAGTCCCACAGTCTGGAGCAGAGCCATGGCACGCTCCTCGGCGGTTTTCTTATTCACGCCCTGCACCTTCACAGGCGCCAGCATGATGTTGTCCAGCACGGTCTTGTGGGGGAAAAGATTGAACTGCTGGAACACCATGCCCATACCCAGCAGGAGCTTGGTGCTCTCCTTGGGCGGGGCGGTGACCAGATCGGTGCCGTGATAGATGATGCTGCCGCCGGTGGGCTTTTCCAGCAGGTTCAGACACCGCAGGAAGGTGGACTTGCCGCAGCCGGAGGGGCCAACGATGGCCACCACCTCACCGGGCTGGATCTCAATATCTACGCCCTTGAGGACCTCGTTCTTGCCGAAGGTCTTTCGCAGGCCCTTAACGCTGATCATACTCATTTTTCATACCCCCGTAAGTGATGGTGCTGGAATCCGAAATAGGAAACGCTGTTGCGGTAGCAGATATCGGCCACCATCTCCTCCAGCAGGGGACGGTCGTCCGGGTATTGGCCCTCCTCCACCCAGCGGCCCAGCAGACCGCACAGGATGCGGCGGAAGTACTCGTGCCGGGTGTAGGAGAGGAAGCTGCGGGAATCGGTGAGCATTCCCACGAAGTTCCCCAGCACGCCTCCGGCAGCCAGACCCTTCAGCTGGGCCTCCATGCCGTCCTTGCAGTCATTGAACCACCAGGCAGAGCCGTGCTGCAGCTTACTGCGGACTCCCTCGCCCTGATAGCAGCCCATAAGGGTCACCAGAGCGGCGTTGTCGTTGGGATCCAGCGAATAGAGGATGGTCTTGGGCAGGGCCTCCTCGGCCTCCAGCGTATCCAGCAGCCGTGCCAGATCCGGCAGGTTTACCGCCGGGCCGATGCTGTCATAGCCGGTATCGGGCCCCAGCTGGCGGAACATCCGGGTATTATTGTTGCGCTGGGCGGCGAAGTGCAGCTGCATGACCCAGCCCCGCCGGGCATAGCCACGTCCAAAGTACAGCAGCAACGCCGTCTTATACTGCCACAGCTCCTCCTCGGTGATGGTCAGGCCGGTCAGCCGCTTTTGCAGGATGGCATCCAGCGCCGCCGTGTCCGCCGTGCGGAACACGATGTTGTCCAGCCCGTGGTCGGCTACGGCGCAGCCGTGAGCGGCGAAGTAGTCCATCCGGTGTTCCAGTGCCGCCAGCAGGGTGTCCATGTTCTGGATCTCCGTCCCGGCAGACTGAGAGAGTTTAGCAATGTAATCGGCAAAGTCTGGCTTTTCCAGATTTACCGCCTTGTCCGGGCGGAAGGCCGGTAACACCACGGTCTCCAGCGTATCATCGGCGGCCAGCTGTTCGTGCCAGCAGAGGTCATCTGCCGGGTCGTCGGTGGTACACAGCAGAGAGACGTTGGACTTCTTCAGAATGTCCCGCACCCGCATCCCGTCGCCGATGACCTTCTGGCAGTGTTCCCACACCGCATCGGCGTTGCGGGAGGTGAGATAGCCGTCAAAGCCGAAGTAACGCTTTAGCTCCAGATGGCTCCAGTGGTAAATGGGGTTGCCCACAGCCCGCTCCAGTGTGGCGGCCCATGCCCGGAACTTCTCCTGATCCGGTGCATCGCCGGTAATGAGATGCTCCGGCACACCGCAGGCCCGCATCAGGCGCCATTTGTAGTGGTCGCCCTCCAGCCACAGCTGGGTGAGGTTGGCAAAGGAGCGGTTTTCTGCGATCTCCTTGGGGCTGACGTGGCAATGATAATCCATGATGGGCTGCTTCTCCGCCACACCGTGGTACAGCTCACGGGCCGTCTGGGTATCCAGCAGAAACTCCTCGTCCATAAAATGCTTCATTTTCAGTGACCTCCGTCCGAAGGACAGCGTGATCTTGCATCGCACTGACGTTATTTATATATCATCGATATATCTGTGATATATTTCTTGATTACGAGGATACCATAGTTTAGGAGGGGTGTCAAGTTGAAAATGCAGCCATTTGCCTAAAAAGCACCGATTTTTGCCGTTTTTAATGTACAAATTTTACGAGTAAATCTTGTGCAAAGTGACAAAGAGGGTTGACAAATGCAGGAAGGAATAGTAATATAAGGGCTATCTGATATATTATATGATTTGAAATAATGGGCTAGTGATATATTACACGCTGGCCCGGGAGGTACCTATGCCACGCATTGCCGCTGAAAAACAAAAATGCCTGTCCCGTGTCGCCTACGACCGCATCAAAACCATGATCCTGCAAAAGGAATTGATGCCGGGGCAGTTTATCAATGAGTCACAGCTGCAGGAAACACTGGAGCTGGGAAGGACACCGGTGCGGGAGGCCGTGCTGGCGCTGGCCGATCTGGTGACCATCCATCCCCGCAAGGGCATCGAGGTCACACGCCCCACACCCAAGGATATCCACGACATCTTCGAGATTCGTGGGATCATGGAGCCTGCCATTCTGCGCCAGTGCTGCGGCATGGTGGATCCACAGTGGGCTGTGGATATGCGGGCGCTGCTGCAGGGTCATGCCGATGATACGGCCTCCAACGCCGGCGAGACAGCGGCACCGCTGATCGATTTGGATAACCGGTTCCATCTGGAGCTGGTGGACGTGTTTCACAACCAGTATGCTTCCAACCTCATGCGGAGTCTGGTAGACTTCCTGAACCTGATCCGGGTCACGGCATGGAGGGCTGACCGCTATCAGATCAGTAACCGGGAGCATATCGACATTCTGGATGCCATTCTGGAGAAGGATGTGGATCGGGCCTGCCGTCTGATGGAGGAGCACATCCAGCTGTCGTATCAGGAGGCCATCCACACGATGATGCACGCATCCTTTTAAGAAAAGCAAAGAGAGGGGACAGCCCATTGGGCTGTCCCCTCTTTCGTTCTATGTTCTTTGGTAGGCTGTGTTTACAGGGTAACGCCGTCCTTCCAGATGGCCAGTTCCCGGTAGCCCAGATTTTCGGAGCAGGTGGCCAGACCGGAGGCTGTGGCCATCACCCGGTCCAGCAGAGTCTCTGCGGCATCATCCCAAGAGTCCCCCTGCACCAGCGTACCGGCGTTGAAGTCGATCCATCGGGGCTTGCGCTGGGCCAGGGCGGTGTTGGTGGAGATCTTCAGCGTGGGGACAGGCCCGGCAAAGGGCGTTCCCCGTCCAGTGGTGAAGAGCACCATGTGCGCTCCCGCCGCCGCCAGAGCGGTGGTGGATACCAGATCGTTACCGGGGGTCTGGAGTACGGTCAGGCCTCTGTTCTGTACCCGCTGACCGTAGGACAGTACCCCACAGATAGGAGAACTGCCGCCCTTCTGGACACAGCCCAGAGACTTCTCCTCCAGTGTGGTGATGCCGCCGGCCTTGTTGCCGGGGGAGGGATTTTCATACACCACCTGCCCGTGGCGGACGAAGTAGTCCTTGAAATCCGCCACCAATGCCGGCAGTTCCTTTTGTACTGTTTCGTCGGCACAGCGGCGGAACAGCACCCCCTCGGCGCCGAACATCTCCGGCACCTCCGCCAGCAGAGCCGTACCGCCCATGGCCACCAGTCGGTCGGCAATGCGGCCCACCAGCGGATTGGCGGTGATGCCCGACAGACCGTCGGAGCCGCCGCACTTGAGACCGATGACCAGCTCACTGGCGGGGATACTGCACCGAACATCCTTAGCAGCGTGGTCGATGAGCTGACGCAGCAGAACCTTGCCGGCCTCCAGCTCATCCGGGACGGACTGGCACTCCAGAAACGCTATTCGCTCCGGGTCCCAGTCCCCCAGCAGCTTTTTCAGCTCCCCGATGTTGCTGTTTTCACAGCCCAGCCCCAGCACCAGTACACCGCCTGCATTGGGATGGCAGATCAGATCACAAAGGATACGACGGGTATGCTCCTGATCGTCTCCCGTTTGGGAACAGCCATAGGGATGGGGCCAGGCGTAAACACCGGTGACGCTGCCTCGGATATCGTGGGAGACTATCCGTGCCAGCGTTTCGGCCACGCTGTTGACACAGCCCACGGTGGGAATGATCCAGATCTCATTGCGGATGCCCACACCTCCCTTGCGGCGAAAGCCCTGAAAGGTGCGGGAGGCAGGGACCACTGATTGCGTCGGGACGGCGATGGACGCCGAGGTAACGGCCTCTCCGTCGAGGGAGGTGGCCAGATCGTGGCTGTGGACCCAGTCGCCCACATGGATGGCTTGGGTAGCGTGGCCAATGGGAAAGCCGTATTTCACTACGACGGCCCCGGAGGGGATATCCGTCAGCGCCAGCTTGTGGCCCTGAGGAATGTCCTGCCGCAGAGTCACGGCTCCGGCGGAGGTCTCCACGACCTCTCCAGCCTTCAAGGGCTCCAGCGCCACGGCCACGTTGTCGTCGGGATGAATTTGCAGGATGCGGCTCATAGCGCAGCCTCCTTCCGGCAGGCCTCCATGGCGGCGGCCATGCCGTCCCGGCGGATGCGCTGCAGATCATCCGCTGCGGCGGCAGTAAAGCCGGGCAGTTGGTTCAGATCCTGCCCCCAGAAGTTCTCCTGTGCGGCCAACGCCGTTATCAGCATCTGCGACGTATCCTCTGCATGGGCGGCAAAGAACTCCAGCACGGCCGCCTCGTCCCGCACAGGGTATGTCTCACCGCTGCGCTGACCTTGGGTATAGAAGGCGCACAGAGCGGCAAAGGAGAAGGTCAGTCGCACCGGCAGCCTCCCCGTCCTTTCCAGATAGGCGGTGACACTGGGCAGCACCCGTGCCCGCCACTTGGAGACGGAGTTCAGGGCGATATCCAGCAGCCGGTGATCGATGTAGGGATTGGCAAACCGCTCCTCCACTGCACGGGCAAAGGTTTCGCAGTCCTCACGGGACAGGGATAGGGTGGGGATGATCTCCTGAAACAGCGCCCCCTCCAGATAGCTCCGGATCACATCGTCCTCCATGCAGTCCCGGACGATGTCGTGGCCCGCCAGATACGCCGCCAGCACCATGCTGGTGTGGCCACCGTTCAGGATACGGACTTTCTGCTCCTTATAGGGATGGTGGTCCGTCACAAACTTCACCGGAAGTCCCGCCTGCTGGGCGGGAAACTCCCGGCTCAGGGCCTCGCCTCCCTCGATGACCCACAGCCCGAAGGGCTCTGCGGTATCCAGCAGGGCATCCTCATAGCCGTTTTCAGCGTTGAGCCGGGGAGCCTGAGCGGCAGGATATCCGGTGACGATGCGATCCACCAGCGTATTGCAAAAATGGTTCTCCTCCCGGAGCCAGTGCAGGAAGTCCTCCTCCAGCGCCCAGTCGGCGGCGTGGCGCAGCACGGTGTCCCGCAGGACGGTGCCGTTGTCGGCAATGAGCTCACAGGGCAGGAGGATCAGCCCCGGCTTTCCGGCGTGCCAGCGCTGCCACAGCAGCCGGGTCAGCTTGGCGGGGAAGGAGGCGGGCGGGCAGTCGTCAAAGCGGCAGGTGGGGTCATAGACGATGCCTGCCTCCGTGGTGTTGGAGATCACAAACCGTAGCTCGTCGCCGCATACAAAATCCAGCAGCTCCTGCCATTGAGTGAACACGTCCAGCGCACGACTGACGCACCGGATGAGCCGCCGCTGGTTGACCACCTGACCGTTGAGCTTTCCCCGCAGGTACAGCTGGTATAGTCCGTCCTGCCGGTTGATGCGCCCCGTCTTGCCGGTGGAGGCCGGGGGCACGATTACCACGCTGCTGTCAAAGTCCGCCTTTTCGTTCATCTGATCGATGAAATCATCCACAAAGCCCCGCAGGAAGTTGCCGTCCCCGAATTGCAGGACACGCTCCGGCATCCGCCGGGACAGGGGCGCCTCTGCGCCCAAGGTCCGATAGCTGAGCAGTTCCATAGCCCTACCTCCATGATATATCTGTAATATATCATACTCTGCGTTGCGTGGACTGTCAATGCTCATTTTCACCGCCATAGGCGATGGAGGGAACATTTTCCGGCCCATTGCCGTCCTATAAAAGGAAAGACCGGCGGCGCAAGGAGCCGTTTGGGCAAAACTCAGTGAAATTAAAGGAGAAATGACCATGAAAAAGATGGCACTGCTTTTAGCGGCGCTGTTGCTGCTGAGCAGCTTGGCGGGCTGTGGAAAAAGCAGCAAAGGCGAGGCGTCGGTGGAATCCGTATCCATGATCTGCGGCCTGAGCGGTGTGGGACAGGTGGATCGCTTCGCTGGAGTCGTCAGCGCTCAGGGCGAGACAAAGATCGCAAAGGACGAGAACCGGCAGGTGGCCTCCGTGGCCGTGAAGGCCGGGGATGAGGTGAAAAAGGGCCAGACCCTCTTTACCTACGACCAGACGCAGGCCCAGTTGGATCTGGAGAAAGCCCAGCTGGAGCTGGACCAGATGAAGAGCACCCTCAGCGCCAAGCAGGAGGAGAAGGCCCGGCTGGAGCGGGACAAGAGCAACGTCTCCCCGGACCAGCAGCTGCAATACGATCTGGAGATCCGGGAGGCCACGGCGGCCATTCTGGAGCAGCAGTATAACATCTCCCTGAAGGAGAAGGAGGTGCAGCGCCTTACCGACAGCGTCGGCAAGGCCGAGATCGCCTCTCCGGTAGACGGTCGGGTGCAGACGGTGAACGAAAACGGCGGCACTGACAGCAATGGCAACCAGCTGCCCTTCATGACCATCGTGGAGACGGCGGGCTTCCGAGTGAAGGGCTATGTCAACGAGAGTAACGCCGCCGCTCTTTCCGATGGGACACAGGTGCTGATCCGCTCCCGTGTGGGCAGCGACGTCTGGAAGGGCAGCGTCACCTCCATCGACTGGAAAAACCCTGTCTCCGGCGGCAATCAGAGCACCATGGACGGCGGCAGCGACGTGTCCACCGCCAGCAAGTACCCCTTCTATGTGACGCTGGACAGCAGCGATGGTCTGCTGATGGGCCAGCACGTTTACATCGAGCCGGATCACGGTCAGGGTCAGAAGCAGGAGGGCATCCATCTGCCTGCCTACTACATCAATGATGCCGACACCTCCCCGTGGGTGTGGGCACAGGATAAGAACGGGAAGCTGGAAAAGCGCAGTCTGACCCTGGGGACCTATGAGGAGGACTTGGCCACCTATCCCGTGGAGAGCGGCTTGGCGGCGGAGGACTACATCGCCTTCCCCGACGAAACACTGGCGGTGGGTATGACCTGCGTCCCCTATGACCAGAGTACCTTCGAGCCGGACGGCAGCAAAACCCCGGACGGCAGCAAAACCCCGGACGGCAGCAAAACCCCGGACGGCAGCATTGACCAGCCCGCTATGGACGGCGGCTTAGATCTGCCGGAGGGCGGCGACGGTGCCGTAACGGACGGCGCCGCGACGGAGGGCTGAGCATGATCCTTGAAATGCGGAATATCTGCAAGGACTACCCCATGGGCAAGACCGTGACCCGTGTGCTGCGGGACGTGAGTCTGAATGTGTCCGAGGGGGAGTACCTTGCCATCATGGGACCCTCCGGCAGCGGCAAGACCACGCTGATGAACATCATCGGCTGTTTGGATGAGCCCACCAGCGGTAGCTATCTCCTGTGCGGGCAGGATATCACCGCCTGCACGGACCTACAGCTGGCGCAGGTGCGGAATCAGGAGTTGGGCTTCGTGTTCCAGTCCTTCCACCTGCTGCCCCGGTTGACGGCGCTGGA
>ERZ773158.2786-NODE-2786-length-12035-cov-16.533222_pt1 | contig 12035 bp, 10 predicted proteins | sample MGYA00511918_ERZ773158 | MGnify/ENA primary metagenome ERZ773158 (study PRJEB29015, sample SAMEA2737876) | human gut metagenome | biome: human gut; feature: human-associated habitat; material: faeces | place: China | collected 2012 ...
ATCGATGATTTTTACGATCTTCAACATCACATCATGCTGAAATTTTGACATAATACCCCAATAACTCCTTCAATTGTTTTCTTTGGTTCTCACTCAGCCATCCTGGTGCTGCCATGAGTCGAGCTTTTTCCACTGCATTTCAACAGCATCTAATAAAGCCATATACTCCTCCTGCCGCAATCAAGGAGTATCTTCCATTTGAATCATGGAAGATACCTCTTATTCTTCACCTTGTACCAATTCTCGTCTTATTTTATCATGAATTTACCAGCACTTCAATAGAAATACCTTGTATCATTCCAAATTGACGGAGAAAAAAAACAACATTCTAATGCGATTTCATCCGATTTTAGACAAGAAATGCAATTTATGGAAATTACGGAAGCGTTTCTTTGCTCACAAGGAGTCAGACAAGGGTCAAGTAAAGGGAGGCATTCAGATGGCAAAACGAGGAGAAAACATCCATAAGCGAAAGGACGGCCGCTGGGAGGGACGTTATATCAAAGGGCGCACCGCCGAAGGAAAGCCCGTATGGGGGTACCTGTATGGGTATGCGTACAGCGAAGTCCGGGAAGAACTGATCAAGCAGAAAGCTCTGTCCGGATTCTATCAGCTCTCCGGGAAGTCGATGCATTTTTCAGAACTGGCAGCGCTTTGGCTTACGGCTCTCAGGCAGAGTGTCAAAGAATCCACATATGCTCATTATCAGTACACTCTGCACAAATATTTTCTTCCTATTTTAGGCAGTCTGCCGGTCTCAAGTATGACAGATTCTTTGCTGGAACGTCTTTTTCTTCAAATTCTATCGCCCTCAGACCGGAGTCACAAGCCACTTGGCGCATCCTCGGCACAGGAATGTCTTGGGATGCTGCGGCGAATCTGCAAGTACGCTGCACATCTGCACCTCATGCTGCCCATCGAGATATTCGTCAAACTGCCACACACACAGAAACCAGAACCACAACCCTTGACCCGGACAGAACAGGATTCTCTCCGGGAATTTCTTTTATCAGAACCAACCACCCGTAAAATCGGGATGCTTTTGCAAATGGAACTTGGATTGCGAATCGGGGAGGTCTGCGGCCTGCAGTGGGGGGATTTTGATTTTGATGAAGGCACCGTAACGATCCGGCGCACTGTCTGCCGAATCTGTTGTGGGAATGGTCATACAAAAGTTGTGATTCAGACACCCAAAACACAGCATTCTAACCGTGAACTTCCGCTTCCGAAGCCGTTGCAGAGAACTTTACGCAAGTTACACAGAAAATACAGCGATACCACATGGTTTCTCTCCGGAAACGAGGAACGGCCTGTAGAACCACGCTGTTACCGCAAGAGTATCCAGTGCTACCTAAAACAGGCCAAAATCCGGAAGATCCACCCACATGTTCTGCGTCATACGTTCGCTACGACCTGCCTGCAGGCTGGATGTGATATCAAAACCTTGAGCGAACTGTTAGGCCATTCCAATGCAACGATCACGCTACAGCGATATGTCCACTCTGATCTGAACCGTAAGAGACAGGAGCTGGAGCGTATTACACGCTGGCTTCATAAAGGGTCAGACAGGAGTCACATGTCAGAATAAACTACGTAGTCACATAAAAAATCAGGCTATACCCTCAACGATTCAAATGGAGGATACTCCTTGATTGCGGCAGGAGTGTGCGTATGTGGCATTGCGGCTGTCTTGAGCATAATGAGAGGACCTCCCCAGCGGCGATAGAGCCGATAGAAGCAGTATGGCAAGACCACTGTCATTTATCCAGGCCAGCACCAGTAAGAGTCAATATTGCGTTCAAACTCACAGAGAACCACTCGGATGCGGTCATTTTTGACTGTCTCCCAGTGAGCATATCTTCAAAATGCAGACAGGAACTCAATTGGTAAAAATCGTTGCACAGGAATCTTCCTTATTATATAAGCGGAATAAAAACGTGTGAGGAAAAATGGTGAATTTAGAAGAAACGAAGTATCATGTGGATTTTGGTGAATATTATGTTCGGATGACGGATAAACAAAAGCGTTATCTTGTGGTGCGCTCAGTCATCGACCGGATTCTTGCGGGGATTGCTCTGGTAATACTTTCACCGCTGTTTTTGATCGTGAGCATTGCGCAGAAAATCAGTGCACCGGATGAGCCGATTTTCTTTTTGCAGAAGCGTGTTGGAAGAAACGCACATTGCTTCAACATTATTAAATTTCGGACAATGAAAAGCTCTGCACCAAAAAATGCGGCAACCGGCGACTTGGCCGACCCACAAATATATATTTCAAGACTTGGGCGCTTTCTGAGAGATACCAGCATTGATGAGCTCCCACAACTTGTGAATGTGGTCAATGGGGACATGAGCCTGATTGGCCCCCGCCCACTGGTATATACCGAGCGTGAGATTCGTTTTTTGCGTCGATGGTACGGTGTATATCAAGTGACACCGGGCATCACCGGCTGGGCACAGGTCAATGGTCGGGATACCGTGGATATCTACGATAAGGTCTATTATGACCGTGAGTATGTCCAGAATGTCAGCCTGAAGTTTGATTTGAAGGTCATCTGGAAAAGTGTTCTGGTCGTGTTGGGGCGAAAAGGTGTCGTGGATGGAAAGGTTGATCCGGAGTTCCGAAAAGAGAGCATTGTGCTACTCCGGGAAAGTCAGCTGGTGCAAAACAGGAAAGTTGAATGCACAGACGAGAATAAATTGCCTATGATGTGAGGAAATATGAAAAAGGTACTTTTTGTAACGCACAATGGACGTTTTTTAGTCCAGTTTGAATTGAATGATATCCAGATTCTGCAGGAACTTGGGTACGAGGTCCATTGCGCGACAAATTTTGAAGGCGAAACTATGCGAGCAGATGCCGAAAATACCTTGAAGGAACACGGTGTGATCTGCCACTCAATTCCGATTGAACGTTCACCTTTGCGATTGAGAGAAAACCTGAACGCATATCGGGCGCTGAAATCACTGCTAAAAAAAGAGCATTTTGCGGGTGTGCATTGTCATACCCCTATGGGTGGCGTTGTTGGCCGTCTGGCTGCCAATGCCGCACACACGGCACCGGTACTCTATACAGCCCATGGTTTCCACTTTTACAAGGGCTGTCCGTTGAAAAACCGGCTGATCTACCAGACCGCCGAGACTTTTTTGGCCCGCTATACCGATGCCCAGATCACCATCAATCAGGAGGATTACGCTGCCGCACAGAAATTTCCCCTGCGTGGCAAGGCGTACTATGTACCCGGAATCGGCGTGGATGTGAAGAAGATCTCTTCCGTGCAGGTGGATCGAGCCACAAAGCGGGCAGAACTGGGCATCCCGGAAGATGCGTTTGTGTTTGTGTCCGTTGGGGAGCTGAATGAAAACAAAAATCATAGAACTGTGATTCGGGCTTTTGCAAATACGGATATGACGAACAGCTACTACCTCATTTGCGGAGAGGGAGAGCTGAAGCAGGAACATTTGAAACTGGCAGAAGAGCTTGGAGTATCGGACAGAGTCCGTTTTCTTGGCTTTCGAACGGATGTCAGCGAAATCCTGCGAGCCTGCGACTGTTTCGTTTTTCCGTCCTTCCGGGAAGGGCTGTCTGTCTCCCTGATGGAAGCAATGGCCGCTGGCCTGCCCTGCATTGCAAGCCGCATCCGTGGAAATGTAGACCTGCTGCCAGACAGCCGGTATCTGTTTGAGTCATCGGATGAGGCCGCATTATGTCAGCTGATGTGCGATGTTGTGGACGGCGTTCAGGTCGGGCAGGAGTGTGCCCGGAACAAAAAGACACTGGAACAGTACGATGTACGGAACGTCAGTGAGCAGATGAAGAAGATCTATACGGAACTGCTGGGAGACTGAAAAAAATGAGGGTTCTTCACTTATTGAAAAGTACAAAATATTCTGGTGCCGAGAATGTAGTGCTTACGATTATGTCGCTCTTCCCGGAAGCAGAGATGATCTATGCCTCTCCGGATGGCCCGATCCGTAAAGTTGTGGAAGCCAGAGGTCAGAAGTTTTATCCGCTGGAAAACACCTCTGTCGGTGCCGTCCGGAGGGCAATCCGGGACTTGAAGCCCGACCTGATCCATGCACATGATTTCAGTATGGCGACCTGTGCCGCATGGGCGGCCGGAAAAACTCCGGTGGTGGCACATTTTCATAACAACCCGCTCTGGCTGAAGAAGGTCTGTCCGCAGTCTGTTGCGCTGGCACTGTCATTGCCCCGCATCCGAAATGTAATCAGCGTATCGAATTCCATTGAAGCGGAATATATCTTCCGGGGGCTTCTGAAACAAAAAAACACCGTGGTCGGCAATGTGGTAAACTGTGCCGACGTCCGGCAAAAGGCGCAGGAAACGTGCAATTGTGCACAGGTCGATCTGGTTTTTCTCGGACGGATGACCGATCCGAAGTGCCCCCTCCTGTTTTGCCAGATTGTGCAGAGGCTCCGGGAGAAGCGGCCACAGATTACTGCACGTATGATTGGTGATGGAGAGCTGACGCCGCAGGTAAAAAACTACATTCAGGAGCATGAATTGGAACACAACATCGAACTTGTGGGATTTCAGAGTAATCCGTATCCGTATCTGAATGCAGGAAAAATTATGGTCATGCCCTCTGCATGGGAAGGCTTTGGTCTGGCTGCCGTGGAAGGCATGTGCCTTGGCAAGCCTGTTGTGTGCAGCGGTGTCGGCGGGCTGGCAGATATTGTGGACGAAACCTGTGGAGCGGTTTGCAAAACGATCGACGAGTACTGCAGCGCTATCCTGAAACTGCTGCAGGATGAAAATGCTTATTGCCGCTGCTCCGCAAATGCGGTTGGAAAGAGCATGCAATATACGGATATGCAGCGCTATACCGCTACTATAAAGTCCATTTATGAATCAACTCTGGAGGGAAGCAGAAATGCTTAATTGTTTGATGGTAACGGTGCTGACCCCGACCTATAATCGTGTCAATACATTGCCCAAACTTGTCGACAGCCTTTGCAGACAGACCAGAACGGATTTCCAGTGGCTTGTCATCGATGATGGCAGCACAGATGATACCGAAGCGTATATGGAAACGTTAAAGCAGCAGAATCTTCCGTTTGAGTGGGAATACCACAAAAAGGAAAACGGCGGAAAGCATACCGCTCTGAATGCAGCTCATCCTTATATCAAGGGTGATGTTGTCCTCATTCTGGACAGCGACGACTACCTGACACCGGATGCAGTTGAAACAGTCGAGCGGGAATGGCCCTGTTATCGGAATCGACCCGATCTTTGCGGCATGAGCTATTTCAGAGGCAAGGAAGATGGCACACATTTAAGTGTTGCAAACCCAGCAGATTTTTATGTAGCTGACCATCTTCATTACCGGGTAAATCAGGGCATCAGGGGTGATCATTGTGAAATCGTGCGGGCTGACCTATTCAAGAAATATCCATTCCCAGTTTATCCGAACGAGCGCTTTATGGCGGAAAGCTGGCTTTGGAATACGATGGCCCTGAACTACAAGACGGTGTACCGCAATAAAACCATTTACATCTGCGAATATCTGGAAGGCGGACTGACAAAAAGCGGCCGTGCACTGCGAATGAAAAGCCCCCTTGGAATGATGGATGACTGCCGCAGCTACCTGAACGATGAAGTCTGCCTGAAAGTCCGGGTCAAAGAGATGTTGCTCTATTGGGTGTACGCAAGGTGCGCCGGCTATTCGTTTGCAAAAGCACTATCAACAAGCGGCAGACCCGTCGGGATGACTCTGACAGCGATCCCCGGTTGGATGCTGTACTTTTACTGGAAGAAAAAATATTTGAAATAATGAGGGTGTGCGGTGGTTTATTTTCTGGTCATTGATGCGGTACTGTTTCTTTCCGCATGGTGCAAGCCGAAACAGTCAAAAATTCTGTTTGGGGCATCAATTTTCATATTGTGGTTTGTGATGGCATTCCGTAATGTAAATCTTGGCGGAAGTGATGCCTATGTGTATCAGCAGTGGTTTTATACTGCGGTTCCAAAATTATCACAATTTGAGTTCAATCCGTTTGTGTTTCAACGAGACATTCAGGCTGAGTGGGGTTTCGGCTGGCTTTTCACATTGCTTGCTTCCTTCATCAAAACCTTTGCAGTTGATTACATCGTATTTCAGGTCTTTTATGTGACACTGAGCTTCCTCCTTCTGGCTGTGATTCTCCATGATATGGAACTCACTGTGCAGGAAAAATCGCTGTTCATGTTTTCCTATCTGTCGCAGCAGATGGTGTGGTTTTTCTGTGTCCTGCTTCGGCAAAATCTTGCAGACCTGCTGGTCTGGTATGTTTTGGAACATCCATTCAAACGCCACCCATGGTTGAAAAAAATTCTGCTCCTCTATCTTGCCACCTTACTGCATACTTCTGCCTATATTGCAATCGCTGTTATTCTTGCCTTGAAAATCATAAAACGGTTCCCGATCAAAAAAGTTGTCTCCGGGGCACTGCTTCTGGGAACAATTTTATTCTTTGCCGGAACAAAAATCATCTCATTTATGCTCGCTTTTATGGCTGCACTTGATCCGCGGTACGGCATGTATCTTAACGCTTCCGGTGAGCGTTCCAACATCGTCAATTTTGCATTGAGAGGTTTTTTTCTGGTTCTGCTGTACCTGGAATACCGGAAGAACGCTTCTCCGGAGGGAAGAAAATATCTTTATATCAGTGCTTTCTGCTTTTTAATTGGTTCTATTCCGCAGGCACTGGCAGTACGGATGACGGAATATTTTGTGATTGCAAATCACTATTCCATTGCCAAGTTCCCAGAACTTTTTGAATCAAAAAGTCGGAAGCTTGCTGCGATATTATGTTTTGCTTTCTTCTTCATGGTTTTTGTGCGATTTGCAAATGTAAATGCAACATTCCTGAAAATATACCAATTTAACTGGAATTAACTACTGGAGGAAAATATGGTCTCAGTCATCATTCCATGCTACAATAGCGAAAAAACAATTGGCTCCTGCCTTGAGAGTATTTTAAATCAAACATATTCTGATATTGAGGTTATTACTGTAGATGATGGTTCCACAGACAAAACCAGTGAAATCATTCAAACTTATTCAGATAGAGACAGTCGTATTCTTTTAATTAGAAAAGAAAATGGTGGTGTATCATCTGCAAGAAATCTTGGAATACATGTGGCTCATGGGGATTGGCTTCTTTTTGTTGATTCAGACGATACTATTTTAAATACGCACATTGAAACATTAATAAAAAATGCAGTTTCACCTAGTAGTATTGTTATTTCCGGGTTCAAAGAAGTGCGAGACGGTAAAATTCTCGATGGAATAAAAATGCCTACAGAAATTTATGAGCCAAAAGATGGCCTAGCCATTGGAATTGGCATGATTCCATACCCGATGAATTATAGGATCGCATTTGCAGGTCCTTGGGCGAAACTTATCCCTAAAAAAATTGTAGTTGAAAACAATATTTTCTTTCCAGAAGATCTTTCTTTGGGTGAGGATACTCTTTTTATTTATGAATGTTACAGCCACTGCGATAAGATCGTTATTGTACATGAGCACTTATATTTATATCATATAATATCTAATTCAGGCTCACTATCTTCTAAAGGTACAGTGGGGATGGAAATGACCATTGAAAGCCAACGAAGGCTTTATGCAAAAAAAGTATCGCTTTTACTGGAAAAAGGTATTTTAGATGACTATCCTCAAATATATCATGGAACATATATAGCTCTTTGGTGGTCTATCCGAAATACTGCATATGGAGAAAGAGTAAAATATTCTGATATCAAGCAGGCCTTTACAAAACTCATATCGGATAAAAATATTCAAAACGGTGCACTTTTTTGCAATCCAGAAGATATCAAAGAACGTGTTATCTGTTACTTGATTCGACACAAGAATATAACCTTTTTATGTTCAACCGTATACATATTGAATTTTTTCTTAGGCAAAAAGAGTTGATTTCTTTTCTTTAGAAAAAATATTTCAGAAAGATTCTTCGAAATCATGAACGAACGAAAAAAAGGCGCAATATTATCCTATATACAGGTGTTCCTGAGCGTAGTTGTCAGTATGATCTACGTCCCAGTTCTCCTGCACTTTCTCGGACAAAGTGAATACGGATTGTATCAGATCGTCGGCTCATTCTTTTCCTATGTCACTGTTTTTGAATCCTGTGTGTCGGCCGGTATTCTGAGAAACTACTGCAACGCCTTGGGGCGCAGCGACCATGAAGAAGCCGCTGTGACTCTGTCGCTGGCAAGAAACATCTATCGTTTTCTGGCTCTCATTCTGGATCTGGTCGGAATCGTCGTGGTGTTTGCCTTCCGGAGCTTCTACGCCGGTTCATTCAGTACCTCGGAACTGAACGAAAGCGTTGCCATTCTGATCCTGCTGTTCGTAAATATGACCTTCACCTTGCAGGGTTCGGTTTATCTGACTGTGCTTACCGGGCATGAGAAGTACACCTTTTTGCGGATATTATCCATCCTGATGCAGATCATACAACCGCTTCTGGTCATTTTGTGCGTCAGCCGGATCCCGTATGCGATCACAGTCTCGGTGGTGATCGTCCTTCTGAACCTCCTGACCATTGGAATTCGGTATGGCTATGTGACCCAAAAACTAAAAATACGGATCACAAAACAGCCCAAAGATTCCCGGATCGTGAAAAATATCCTTGGACTTTCTGCTGCCATCCTGCTTGGAAGCATTGCGGATCAGATCTTCTGGAAAACAGATCAGGTCATTCTGGGACGGATGTTCAACACCGCAGTCGTTGCCGTTTATTCTGTTGGCGCTCAAATTTACATGATGTATATGCAGTTCGGCACACAGGTCTCCGGTGTTTTTTATCCAAAAATCAGCGCTTTGTATCAGGAAGAAAACGGTCTGCAGAAAGTATCGGATTTGTTCATTCGGATAGGACGAATCACCTTCTACATCATCCTTCTGGTTTTATCCGGTTTCATCATTTTCGGACGTGAATTTCTGCTGCTGTGGGTCGGAGAAGGCTACGAAGAAGCCTATTGGGTTGCAATTATCGTTATGCTTCCATTTTCTATCGATCTGGCGCAGAATCTCGGGCTTTGCATTCTGCAGATCAAGGGACAGTATGGCTTTCGTGCAAAGATCTATTTTCTGAGCGCTGTCCTGAACATCCTGACGACCATTCTTTTCACAAAATGGATCGGAATCATCGGCGCTGCACTTTCTACCAGCATTTCGATGTTCCTGACCAGCGGCCTGATCATGAACTGGTACTTTCAAAAACGAGCCGGTCTCGACATCCGGAAATTCTGGAAGGAAACTTTGCCCATTATCATCGCTGCACTTTTGCTGACCACTGGGGCGCTCCTGCTCAAGCATTTTCTGGTATCCGAGCGCACAGGTTCCTTTCTGACGTTCGGGTTGGAAGTTATTCTTTACACCACACTCTACGGCATCGTCATGCTTAAAATCGTGGCAGACCGTTCCGAAAAGGAACAATTTCTTCAAATTGTCACAAGCTTGACCCTCACTCTAAAACGAAAATAAGTGCCCACCTAACGAAACCACATGCTTTTTAACATTTGGGGTTGTAATGCCGGGTGGCATTCGATTCGAACATCTGCCGGATATAGCGATTTTGACCCACCCGGAGCGCCTCAAGCAGATGCAGTCTTGAGGAAATCTCGTCTGGGAAAACTTTGCGTGACAAACAAAACGAGGCATCCGATTTCAACGTCGGGTGCCTTTTTCTTTGTGGCAACGTGTTTTCTCCGAACAGCCACCATATCTTGTCCTGGACTGGGGAGAACAGACAACCCTTCCGTTCAGCCGGAATGACCCCGGCTCCAGATTTTTAACCACCCCACCCCACTTCTGACTTCCGCCAAACAAAAAGCCAGCATATCATACGCAAATCGTACAATACACTGGCCATTCCGGTTATTCTCTTATCCGGCTTTCTGCGTGAGCCACTTTTCCACTGTCTCCATGCTGAAGCCAATCGCTCTTGCAATCTGCTCTATCGTCAGACCCTGCTCATAGAGGTTCTTCGCCGTCATCTGAGCCTGTTCTTCCCGACCCTCTGCATGACCTTCTGCGCGGCCCTCTGCATAGCTTTCATCTCTCAGGTCTTCCATCACTTTACACATTTCGCTCACTCCCTTCGGATTTTCCTTCAGATACCGGGTCTTTTCGGCAAGGATCTCAAAATTCATATCATCGGCACTGGTGCAGTTGAAGTCGTGCATCAGCTTGCCAATGTCAGAGTCATCCCGATATTCACCGTTTACATACAGGACTAAACCGGAATGTCCTACTCCATCCGCAGATGCCGCCACACCGCAGAACGACATTACATGATATTCAAAATAAGATGTTCAGATACTTTTCTGCTTCTGTGCGGATAATCTGCAAATCATCTTCATATCCCATGACTTTGCAAATGTAAAAAGCTTCCCGATATCGTTCGACACTCTCCTCCTTTTTTCCAAGAAAGAAGTCGCATTCAGCTTCGATTTCCAAACACGAGTGAAGCACCTGATAATGTCCATATTTTATACATGCTTCTTTTCCGTATCTTGCCACCTTTGCGCCTTCCTCATACTTTTGCGACAAATCCAACGATCTAGCAAAATTATACAAAACCAAGGGAAGCATCCTGTTTGAAGTAACCGTTTCCGGAAGATGCCTTCTTATATATTGAAGCAGTCGATAGAAAATATCGGCTGCTTTTTCATTGTCACCGCTCAAAGAATACGCATTTCCAATTTGATTGACCAGTTTCATTTCATCCAATGTAAAGAGAAAGTCTTCAATTTTGTCCAGTTGAAAATCCGGTATGGTCATCCGAATGGCTTGCAACAACATTTGAATCCGCTCGTCATTTGAATATCTTTTATCCAATCCTCCCAAAAGGACTTTCGATCGAAGAATAAACTGTTGTGTGATTTGATCATCCGGCTTTGCAATTTTCTCAAGCCGACTTATTTTGTCAAAGCCTTCCTCAACGCACTTTAGCGCATTACAGGAAACAATTTCCTTCTTGAGTGCTTCTATTTCCAGTTCTTCCGGTGTTACCAGCGCATAATATCGGTCATCCGGCAGACCAAGGCGCTGCAGAATCGCATTGATTCGGTTTCGGCTGGGGGTCTGTTTTCCGTTTTCAAATCTGGACAATGTAACGGATTCACAAATGCCTGCACAGACCTGCTCCTGTGTCAACCCGAGATCCAAACGCCGCTGGCGGATATACTCACCCAATTTGTAATTCTGCATTTAGCAACTCCCTCCAAACTTTAGTATTGCCATAATTGTAATATACTAGATTTTGTACATGTGTGCAAGCGTCTCTTGTGCAAACCTGTCGTCCCATGTAATTTTTTATTACACCAGACGATATGGTCAATCGAAACCTTTTGTGATAAGATACAGGCACATGAAATACATTCTAAGCTCTTTGACATACGCATGGAGGAAACAATGATACACTATCTGAAAAAGCAATGGAGGCTCAGTACCCTCACCTGCTTGTTTGCCATCATCGCCTATGGTGCTCAGGCTCTGATTCAGCTTGCCTTGATGAAGATTTTTGATGCCGTGGTATTGCTGGATCTGCGGAGTACTATCTTTTGGACGGCAGTTGATCTGACCTGCTGGGGAGGCTATTTTCTTTTTACTGCTTTACAGGAGCATTGTCAGGCCAAAACAATTCGCGCTTTGAACAATACGGTGCGAGATGGGCTGTATCACTCCTTCCTGCGCAAGAGCCATACCGATTTTCATCAGTCCGACACCGGAGAATATCTCGCCCGGCTGACCAATGATATGAAGCAATTAGAACAGCTTGCGTGGATTCCCTTCTTCGGCTGTGTAGGCAGAATTGCGCAGATCGTGTTCAGCATTTTGGGACTTGCCTTTTTGCATTGGTCGCTGGTTGTTTTTTCCGTGATCACAGCAGTTGTTCTTTGGCTTTCCCCAAAACTGTTCCAGAAGAAGCTGGAACTACTGGGGCAAAGCTGCGGTGTGCAGCAGACTGCCGCCATCAACCATTTGAAGGACCTTCTGACAGGC
>ERZ773158.2809-NODE-2809-length-11974-cov-2.982633_pt1 | contig 11974 bp, 10 predicted proteins | sample MGYA00511918_ERZ773158 | MGnify/ENA primary metagenome ERZ773158 (study PRJEB29015, sample SAMEA2737876) | human gut metagenome | biome: human gut; feature: human-associated habitat; material: faeces | place: China | collected 2012 ...
TGTGATACCAGAGTTGGCCGTGAAGGGTGACGGAGAAGAAAGGATGAAAGACGGAGGGTATTATACGGATGTGGTATGCGGAAAGAAATGCTTTTACATTTTGTCGCAGGGAGACGTGGAGACATCCGGATTGTCGGGAACATCTTCCATAGAGGTTTATGACTATGAGGGGAATCCTATGAAGAAAATAAACTTAGATATCATAGCGTCTCATATGGTTTACGATAAAATAAACAAAAGGGTTATTTTCAGTCCTTCAATGGATAATGATTTACACGTATTGGATTATGAGTTTGAATAGATAAATTATTATTACCACAAACCGGAAAACCATTGTGTTATGATTGGTTTTCCGGTTTGTGATGATTCGTTTCGGGTATATATGCGACGGTGTGCGCCGGAATGACACCCTACAAGAAACCTACAATTTCACGATGTCTTCTTTGGAGAGTCCGGTGGCGCGAGAAATATCTTCCATGGAAAGCCCCATGGCCTTCAAGTTTCGTGCCGTGGATAGGAGTGCTTCTTCCCGTCCTTCTGCTCGTCCTTCGGCCAGCCCCTTCGACCGTCCTTCCGTCAATCCTTCCAGTTTGGCTGTGCTCAACACGTCATTTTGTATCATGATGGCATTGAGATGCTCGTCGTAGGCGTATCGTTCGGCGGGAGCCATACTGTAATATTTCAGTTTCTCCCGTGCTTCGCTTAATCCCGGCACTTTAGTGTCGGGTTCGATTTCCCCGGTCTTTAGGTAGTTAACCCATTCTTCCAGTGGCGTCTTTGCTACCTTGTCGAACTCGTTTACGCGTATGATGTAATATTCCGGGAAAATCTCTCTTGGGTACTTGGGCAGGATGGCATTCTCCTGCTTGGTCGAGATTTGCAGTTCGTCGGAAGTGTGCACGCCTATAAAACGGTTCTGTCCGTGGTAGAGGTAATCGTTACCCTTGCCCAAATCGAAATAGACGATGCTGATGGAGTACACCTTCTTGATGTTTCCATAGCTTTCGCCTAATGAAATGTGTTTGGTGATGGTCTTGGCCACGCCGTAAAGTATGCGTTCCAGATAATAAACCTCCCGCGTGTTCTGCACCTCCACGAGTATGATTTCTCCCTTGCTGTTCTTGGCCTTGATGTCCACGCGGTTGAACTTGTCGGTCTCGGCCAACTGGTTCCCCTCACTTTCCAATATTTCCACGATTTGCGTCTTGTCCTCGAAGAGCACTGTGAGCAACCCTTCCAGCACGGCGAAGTTGGCCTTGTCGCGTAGCAGCCGCTTGATGGCCCAGTCGAATCGTATGTATCTGTCCTTGAGCTTGCCCATAAGATATTTATTTTAGGGTTTATGCAAATACAAAGAAAAGGAATTATTGCAAGAAATCAAAATGAAAGAGTATAAAATATTTTTTGATACTTTGGGAATGTTCCGTTGGCTCTTGAAGAGGGCGGGCAAGAGAGAAGTGGGCCTTTAGTTCTCCTTTTTCGTCTCTTATTTTTGCCGCAAATCGGAAAATCGTTGTGCTGTGATTGATTTTCCGGTTTGCGGTAATTGTTTTCGGCTTCTTAGTTTGTCTTTCTATGCCTCTTCCCTCCATACAAGGATATATGTGGAAAAATCCATTCGCATCCTTCAGACTTGTTGTTTTACAGATTGTTAAGGTGAACTTTCTTCATCTATAGGGTTCACCGGGTATTCACCGGAGAGGGTTATGAAGATGTCGGTCGGGGATGATTGCCGCTGAAAGAAGGCTGAAGGATGGATTAGTACATCCTTCACCGGAATCTATTGTGTTCCAAGAGATTGTAAACTATCCTGAAAGATGAAACATGTTTTTTGAAAACTTGCTGTGGAGAACAATCTTTGTGAATTTATAACGCTCTGAATGATGACTTTGTAATGTATGTAAAAGAAACTATGTGAAATTTAGCACCATTATAGTTTCTGTCTTTTATTTTTTGAAAAAAGCCGTATTTACTGATAAGTTCCTTATTCTGTGGCAGGAAGGCCTGCCAATATTCGCTCGGCAATATTTTTCAGATGCTTGGTGACCTAATCATAATCCGTTATATTCGTTTTAGAACAAGCTGAAAGTCATTATTTATTCTTTTGATATCGAAAGGAGTATTGCATAAAGCCTTTTTCATATTATGTTTGAGGGTATTTACGCGTTTTCGTGAGGAATCTGAACCATCGTAGTAGTTTTCTCCCAAGATGGAGTTTAGTTCCTCCACGTGTAAAGTGTGTGTATCCTTTTCTATCAGCTTCTCCAGTACAAGGATTACTTGCGTTCGGCTTTTTATCAATATGGTATCATTGTATGTGATAGTATGGTCGTTGATTTGTATTTTCAGTAATTCCTTTTCCAAATTATCCTCTTCCATTTGTATTGGGATTGATGATACTTGTCCTTTTGCTGTTCTTATTGTTCTATGCCACTTCTTTAGTAGAAAGATGGTAGTGATGCAACAAATTAAGATGATGAGTATTCCTTCAATATATGCGAACGGCAATACTTCTTGCAAAATGCTGTTAGGGATGGTTTTATTCATATAACTAAGTTCCAGGCCTGTATGCCATGATGGGATTTTGTTTATGTTCCATATAATAATTATAATAGCGATAATGGCTGATATAATGGCAGAAGTCAATATTTTGTTTTCTTTCTTCATATTTCGTATGAACAATGTCCTTTTTGCAAAATTAAATAAATTCTTTTGTTTCTACAACTAATACAAAGGGATAAAATATACTTAAATTTGGTGGTATTTGTCTTTTTCTATGTCCTTTGAAGGTTAAACACAATTGTACGTAGGTTGCACGGAATGTAACGTACGTTTCACCATAATAAAACTTAATGTGGGATGGAATGTTCGTTATCAAACTTTTTTTGATGATTATTCTACTGAAAATCAAATCTGTTTATAGTGTGTTTATTTTCCGTTTATAAATGTTTATTGCAAAAATTTGTTTTTTATTTAGCTATATTGTTACTTTGTATTGTTTCCCAATCAAGTAAGTGGAAAAATAATATGAAAGGCAGCATAAGGTTTCTTGTTCTATTTAGAGAAGATAAATTAGTAGAGAGATAATGTAAAATACCAAGAATATAAATATAAAATATTTTAATGAACTGTATGAAGGAGTATTTATTAAGTGTCGTAGGAGTATTAAGCATTTTAAGTGTGGGGTGTGTTCCAGACGAGGAAATGAAGGTACGTAATTTGGTATTGAGGGAAAATCCGGGATTACGGCATGTATTGCAGCTTTATGAAGGAGATTCTTTAAAATACAAGGCTGCTCTGTTTTTGATAGACAATTTACCTTATCACCAAGGTGTGGACAGCGGTGACTTGAGACCGATGTATAAATCCTACGAATTGTTCAGTACCGGTAAATTTTCTTATCAGGAGGCTTTGGATTCTGCAGCACGACAATATGGCTTTTCCGGTGTGGGAAAGATTGCCATGAAAAAAGATGTATATATCGACCCCGCCTATCTTGTGGGAAACATAGAGTGGGCGTTTAAAGTGTGGCGTGAACAGCCGTGGGGAAAAAATGTTTCATTTGAGCAGTTTTGTGAATACGTTTTGCCTTATCGTGTGGGTAATGAGAAACTTGAGCCTTGGCGCGAAAGATTGTATTACCAATTTATGCCTATCATAGAAAAACATAAGAACGATCCGGAAATAGAGAACCCCGTGCATGCCGCATTTGTCGTGCGCGACAGTTTGCTCAGGACACCACATTACTTTACCGGTGAAATGGGGACAAGCGTGCGTGTCGGGCCTCGGATTGCGGATTGGCGGAGTGGAAGTTGTCTGGATTTATGCGATGCATTGGTTTACATTTACAGGGCATTGGGTATTCCGTGCGGCATTGAAGAGCTTCCTTTGAGGGGAAACAACAACGTTCCTCATTATTGGATTTTTGTGGATGACCCTGAAGGGCAGACTTGGTTTTCTTCGATGTTTTACCGTCGTCCCCGTTTCCTGAAAGCGGAAGATTATGTGGATGTATATGGAAAGGTTTTCCGTCAGAAGTTCGGGCTTAATCGTCGGATAATAGAGGAAATGGATGTTGGGCCTAAAGATGTCCACCCGGTCTTCCGCTATCCTTGTTTCGAGGACGTGACCCGCATATATGGCAGAGAGCAAGCATATAAACTGTCTGTTGGGAAAGACCGTTTTATTCAGGAACCGAAGGAAGGCGAACCAGTTTATCTCTGCATGTCCGAAAGGTATTCATGGAAACCGGTCGGGTGGGATATTTATGACGGTATGGCGGCTGTTTTTGAAGATTGCCATGGCGGTACGGTATATTGCTTAGCCCTTTATGACCAAGAGAGTGGGGAACTGGAAATGATTTCCAATCCTTTTAGTGTAGATGTTGAAACTGGAAAAATGGCTTATTATGAGCCTGGACCGGAGACTGAGGATGTCGTTCAGTATGATGAGCAAGTTGTTGGGACTGATGGATGCGTTATTCAATCCTTCGAAAGCTAATCCTCCGGCAATGGATGCATCTCCGATGACAGCAATGACTTTTCTTTCTTTTTGTTCGTGTTTCAGTTGTGTAGCAATGGCCATGCCTAATGCTGCTGATATGGAATTAGATGCATGCCCGGCAATGAAAGCGTCGTATTCGCTTTCGGCTGGGTTTGGAAATCCACTCAATCCGTTGAGTTTACGACAAGTATAAAACCTGTCACGTCTTTCAGTTAAAATCTTATGCCCGTAGGCTTGATGTCCCACGTCCCAAACTATGCGGTCGTATGGAGTGTCGAATACATAGTGCAAGGCCACGGTCAGTTCCACGGCTCCCATGCTAGACCCAAAATGTCCCGGATTATGGGCAAGAGTATTGATAATGAAATGCCTGATTTCGTCACACACTTGGGGTAGCTCGCTAACCTGTAATTTTCGTAAATCGGCGGGTGTGTTTATTTGTTTCAGTAGTTCTGTATTGTCGGGGTTCATTTTTAGTCTCTTTTACGTAAATACACTGGTACTATTTACCTTTACTCTCTTGCTTCCATCGTTTGTAGAGCGGAACGAATACAATGATTCCCGAAGCAATGATAGCGAACAGTACTTGCCCGTCGATGCCTCTTCCCCTAATTAGAAGAACGCAGAAGAATGCCCATAATAAGGCTATGCATGAAATACGGAACGTATTATATTTTCTCATGTTAATCCATAGGTTTGTTAGTGCGCTTATATATACGCCTAAGTTAACCTACAAATATAAATATTCTTTTGCAATCCATGAAAATATTGTATCAATTTCATTTTATAAAGTTGGTAAGGCAGGGCGTGCGTGAAATGAAAAAGGCTTGTGTTAAGCAAGCCTTTTTCATGATTTTGAGCTATTCTATGTTTTTTCTCACTTGGGTGAGGTATTCTTTCATTTTTATGGAATCTTTACGCTCGATAATATCGAGGAGAGACGATAACTGCTTCTGTATTCCCCGCACTTGGTCGGGAGTATTGGGATTGAAAAGAATTTCGGTTAGCAGGTAGTCGTCTTCCGAAAGTAGCCCTCTTGCTATGTCCATGTGTTTTTTGAATGTCGTGCCGGGAGCCTCTTGATGTTTCATAATCGAGGCGAACACCAACGTCGAAGTGAATGGAACCGAGAGCGAATAAGCTATGGTTTCGTCATGCTCTTTAAAACTGTATTCGAATATATTCAATCTCAGGCGCTGGTAAATATCTTTGAAAAAGATTTTGCCCATGTGGTCGCCTTCGGTAATGATGATTGTATTTTGTGTGCTTAGGTCGCTCAAATTAGCGAATGTTGGTCCGAACATAGGGTGTGTCGATACGAATGGGTGTCGGGCTTGGGCATAAAATTCGGGTAATCCGGTCTTGACCGAAGCAATATCCGATAGGATTGTGTGAGCCGGTAAATAGGGAAGAACGGTTTGAAACGCTTCTATCGTATATTTTACGGTTGCCGCATTGATGACTAAGTCGGGCGTAAAATCTTGTATTTCTTCTGGCCGGGTCATTCGCAAAGTATTGAATGCGAATCTCAGTCGATGAGGATCTATGTCGTATAGGGCGATTTCATGGTCGAAACTGAGTACATCGGCAAAGAAAGAGCCCATTTTTCCGGCTCCGAGAATTACTATTTTCATCGTTTTTATTTATTAATAATATTCATTTGTTGATGTACCGATTCTTCGTGAATGGCTTGCATCACTTCTTTCATGAATTCTCCGCTCATTCCCAACTCAACAGCTTGTGCCATGCGTTTTTGTAGGATTTCGTCATAGCGGTTAGTTTGCAGCACGGGCATACTGTGCTCTTTTTTATATTGCCCGATTTCTCTGGATATGCGCATGCGTTTGGCTAACAGTTCGAGCAGTTGATTGTCGAGGTTGTCTATTTGGTGACGTAGTTCCGATAGGTTTTCTGTCGTCTGTGTGGTCTCTCGTATTACCAACATGTTGAGTATATAGTCCAGAGCGTCGGGGGTCACTTGCTGATTTTTATCGCTCCATGCACAATCGGGGTCGCAATGGGATTCAACGATTAGTCCGTCGAATCCCAGATCCATCGCCTGTTGGCTCAATGGAGCTACAAGTTCGCGTTTACCGCCGATGTGGCTAGGGTCGCAAAATATAGGAAGATTGGGGAGACGGCGACGTAGTTCGATGGGAATGTGCCATTGAGGCATATTGCGGTACAACTGTTTGTCGTAGCTGCTAAACCCCCGGTGTATGACTGCCAGTCGGTGGAGACCAGCGTTATAAATGCGTTCGACGGCTCCTATCCATAGTTCTAGGTCGGGATTTACCGGATTCTTGATGAGTACCGGAATGTCTACACCTTTCAGCGCGTTGGCTATTTCTTGAACCGCAAAAGGATTGGCGGTCGTGCGTGCTCCGATCCATAAAATGTCGATACCATGTTTTAATGCTTCGAATACGTGCCGTTCAGTGGCAACCTCTGTTGCCGTGTACATACCGGTTTCTTCTTTGACGTGTTTTAACCAAGCAAGGCCTTCTACTCCGACACCTTCGAATCCGCCCGGTTTGGTACGAGGCTTCCATATACCTGCACGAAATATTTTAATGCCGCGCTCGGCGAGGCTTTTCGCTGTGGTCATTACTTGCTCTTCGGTTTCGGCGCTACATGGGCCGGCTATGATAATAGGGCGTTTAGAGTCTATTCCGGGAAGTAAAATTGATTGTAAATCTTCCATAATGGTATTGTTATTTATTTGATTTGATTTTTTCTATACGGTGTAACGCTTCTTGCATCTTTTTTTCGGGGGCGCAAAGCGAAATGCGAATATATCTGTTCCCTCGACTTCCGAAAATGAATCCCGGAGTAATGAAGACGTGCGCATTGTATAATATTTCGTCGGCTAACGATTCGGCATCTGTTGCACTATCGGGAATTTTTCCCCATACGAACAATCCTGCTTGTGAAGGATCATAACTGCAACCGAGAGCTTTCATGATTTTTTCTGCGATATCACGTCGGTTACGGTACACTTCGTTTAATTGGTCATACCACTCTTGACCGCATAACAAAGCCTTTGTCGCAGCCGTTTGTAGCGGACGGAATATTCCTGAATCGATATTACTCTTCACTTTCAAAATCCATTCGATAAATTGAGGGTTGGAAGCGAGCATACCGATTCGCCAACCGGACATGTTGTGAGATTTGCTTAAAGAATTCATTTCGATACAAATGTCCTTAGACCCGGGGACAGCCAGTATACTCATCGGATTGTCGTTGAGAATGAAACTGTACGGGTTGTCGTTCACGATGATTATGTTGTGACGCTTCCCGAAATCCACCAGTTTGGTAAACAATTCCATAGATGCTTTGGCTCCCGTAGGCATATTGGGATAGTTGACCCACATTAACTTTATACGATCGAGCGGTAACGACTCTAATTGCTTGAAGTCGGGTTGCCAATGGTTATTTTCATCGAGGTCGTAGGTGAAAATTTCGGCTTCGGCCAGTCGGCTGACGGAACTGTATGTGGGGTATCCCGGATTGGGAACTAATACCCCGTCTCCGGCATTGAGAAATGCCAGACTGATGTGCAATATGCCCTCTTTGGACCCTATAAGGGGTTGTATTTCTTTTTGAGGATCGAGTGTTACATTGTACCATCTGTTATACCAATCGGCGAAGGCTCGGCGTAGTTCGGGTAGGCCTATGTAAGGTTGGTATCCGTGAACATCAGATTTCCGGCTCTCCGTACACAGGGTTTCAATCGTTTCGGGGTGGGGCGGCCTGTCAGGCCCGCCTATGCCCAGATTGATAATATCCAAACCGCGGGCATTTAGTTCGGCTATTTCTTTCAACTTTTTTGAGAAGTAGTATTCGCTTATGTTATTTACCCGATTAGCGGGTCTGATATTAAAGGGGTTGATTGAATTCTGCATATTCTCCAAGTATTTTAAAGTCTTTTGTTAGAGGTCTTATTGCTTCGAGGGATTGTTTGTATCGAGTGAAATTATCGAATGTAAGGTCTATATAAAATCGGTATTCCCATTCTTTCCCGATAATGGGCATGGACTGTATTTTGGACAAATTGATGTCATAGAAAGAAAGTATGGTGAGTACTTTTGATAAACTGCCTTGTGTATGTGGCAAACTGAAAACAAGTGAAGCCTTGTTTATGCGTTTGCCTGCTATTAAAATTTCACGGTGAGAAGGATCGGCAAGAATTAGAAAACGAGTGAAATTTCGTTTGTTGGTTTCGATACCTTCTGCCAAGATATTCATGTTATAAATTTCGGCGGCCAGTTTACCGCAAATGGCGGCATGGCCCGAAAGATGACGGTGCGAAATTTCTTGGGCACTACCGGCCGTATCGTCTTTTTCTACAACTTTCATTTTAGGGTGAGCTTGTAAAAAATCACCGCATTGCATTAATGCCATGGGGTGAGAATTCACTTCGAGTATATCGTCCATAGTTTCTCCCGGTAGTGCGGCCAGTACGTGAGAAATACGCAATTTATATTCTCCTATGATACTTAATTCACTTTTTCGTAATAGTTCGTGATTTTGTAAAAGGCTGCCTGCAATGGTGTTTTCAATGGCAATGATGCCCAATAAAGAACGGTCGTTATTCATGCGGTCGAACATTTCTGGAAATGTCGAGCAGGGAACCGTTTCTATTTCTTCTTCCCCGAAATAAGATCGGGCGGCGGCCTCGTGGTAGCAACCGGCTATGCCTTGTATGGTGACTTTTTTATTCATAAGCAAGATAAATAAAAAATCCCGTTCGTATTGAACGGGATTTTATCATAAGTTTCTTAGTTGTTTTCTATTTCTTTTTTTTGCATAAAACCCCGTTTCTATTTTTCTCCAAAATAAAAATAAAAGTAAAAGTAATATGCAAAATCAAAATTCTTCATTGCCTATCAAATATGAGTTTGATGTTGCAAATGTAATGAAATCATTTTTGAAACCAAACAAATAGTTATATATTTTTGAATAAAACGAGATTTTTTTTTATCACATCGTTTTGTGTATGGTATTTGAAACTTGCTTTGTATGTGACGAATAGGAGAAAATTTTGCATAACGGCGATGTCTACGGATTTTTTCGCTATCTTTGTCGTGAATGTAAAGGTAAGTTGAGCCGGGCATGACTAAATAAATTGGTTTCCATCTTCGGTTACACTATCTTTGAAGTACAAATAATTATGTATTTATGGAAACTTCGGAATTAACACTTTTTTCTGCAATGTGTGAGTCTTTTTGTACGGCAGTGGAGAAGGCTCGTGCAGAGGCGATGTCCTTGACCGATATGTATGTGCAGGTGAAATACGATGAACAGTTGTTTTCGGTATTTGATGATACTGAAAGTATATTGGTGCAATCGGTAATTGATGGATTGGACGAGTGGCGAGATTCCAGTGGAGAACGTTCGGATGCTGCGATAATTGCTTTTCTGAGGAAGGTGTTGAGTCATGAAGATGTGAATCTTGCTTTACATTCGCTGGATATTATACCACCTTTTTCTGTCGTGTTGGTAGATAATGAGATGGAGCCTGTCGCCGATTTGATTACATTGGACGATGAGAATATCTATTTGCACGATGATTTTTGGGAAAAAATGGATAAAGAGCTTGACGATTTTTTTGAACAATTGATGTCCGATACGAAGTAAGGTTGGGTATTGGAGTTCAAAGGAGGCTGCTCTTGCGGAGTGGAAAGTCTTTTCACGATATAGGTAGAAAGAAAAAAATTAATAATAATTTGATTATCGAAAGATAAGCACTAATTTTGCGCTCTCAAATTTGCACGCTTTTTGTGGAAAGTTGAGAATAAATTTGTGAGTCTAATTTAATAAAATCATAAGAATGAACGTTTCGCATCAAAACACTGACAACCTGAATGCCGTGATTTCGATTGAAATTTCAAAGGCTGACTATCAGGAAAAAGTAGACAAATCTCTTCGTGCTTATGGGCAAAAAGCGAATATTCCCGGATTCAGAAAAGGGAAAGTTCCTTTTAGTATGCTCATGAAGATGTTTGGAAAATCGGTTCGAGTTGAAGAAATTAATCGTTTGGTTTCCGAGTCTCTGTACAATTATATTCGTGATAATAAGCTCAATATCTTGGGCGAGCCGATGACCGCAGAAGATATGACTGTCGATTTGGATACACAAGACGATTTCACGTTCCGTTTTGATGTGGCATTAGCCCCCGAATTGAATGTAAAGGTCGATAAAAAAATAAAAGTACCTTACTATACGATTACTGTCGATGATGACATGGTAAAACGTCAGAATGAATCCTTTTTGTCACGTTTTGGTAAACAGATTTCGGTAGATGAGTCTACCGATGAAAGAGACCTTATCAAAGGTTCGATGGTAGAAATGGTAAAAAAAGGGACTCCGGTAGAAGGGGGAATTACGGTCGAAAGCACCATCGTTTCTCCTGCATACTTCAAGAATGACAAGGAAAAAGCTAAATTTGCCGGTGTGAAGAAGGGTGACAAAGTGATGTTCAATCCTTCGAAAAGTTGTGATGCTTCGGTCGCAGAACTGGCCTCTATGTTGAATATCGATAAGGAAAAAGCTGCCAATGTGACATCGAATTTCGAGATGACAGTGACAGATATCACACATTTGCAACCTGCCGAATTGAATCAAGAATTATTTGACAATGTATTCGGTAAAGATGTTGTAAAAACAGAAGAGGAATATTTTGCTAAACTTCGTGAAATGATAGCGCATCAATTGGTTCCTGAAAGCGATTATAAATTTTCGATTGATGCACGTGCTGCGATAGAAAAGGCAGTAGGTGAATTTGATTTGCCCGATGCATTTTTGAAACGTTGGTTGTTGGCTACCGATAAAAATCGTAAAGCTGAAAATATCGATGAGGATTTTGCGAAGATGGTTCCCGATTTGAAATGGCAGTTGATTAAAGAACAAATCGTAAAACAATTCGATATTCATGTCGATGATGCCGATTTATTGGCTTTGGCAAAACGGGTAGCGGCAAGTCAATTCGCACAATATGGTATGACGGGTGTTCCCGATGATGTTCTCGAACGTTATGCTAAGGAAATGTTATCGAGCAAAGAGTCTCGTTCGCGTCTTATTGACCAAGCTACGGAGCAGAAGATTCAAACTGCCATTAAGGAGTCTGTAACGCTTACGGCCAAAGAAGTGACGATGGATAAATTCCAGAAAATGTTTGAAGTTGCCGAGTAATAAAATCGATATAATTATCGATAGCCCCGAGACGTAATGGCTTCGGGGCTTTTCATTGTTTGAAATCTTCTAATATAGTTAATTGATGCTTGTAGTTCGGTTGATGTATTATTTTTTGTGAAGATATTGGCAAAAAAAGACCGGGCTGCAGAATTTTATTTGGGGTATAATTGTTTTTATTTATATCTTTGACTAAAAATAGGGATTAAAAAACAATCTAAAAACGATATGATTATGACTAATGATTTTAGAAAATATGCGGTAAAACATTTGGGT
>ERZ773158.2810-NODE-2810-length-11970-cov-4.790768_pt1 | contig 11970 bp, 10 predicted proteins | sample MGYA00511918_ERZ773158 | MGnify/ENA primary metagenome ERZ773158 (study PRJEB29015, sample SAMEA2737876) | human gut metagenome | biome: human gut; feature: human-associated habitat; material: faeces | place: China | collected 2012 ...
CCCGCCCTGCTGCTCAACCGCCCGTCGGCCTGCATCGCGGCCTGGCGGCGCACCCTGTTCACGGACACGGACATCCGCTTCCGCGCCTGCGGCTGGGGTGAGGATCTGTGCATGACGCGCAAGATGCTCACGGCGGCAAGATCCGTTGTGATCCTGCCGGACGTGCTCTACCTCTACCGGCAGCATGAGGGCTCCGTGACCAAGCGCGCGCTCGACGCCAACGCCGAGATCATGGACGCGATTGACGATGTGCTGACGTGGTATCAGGCGCGTGGCCTGTTCGAGCAGTATGAAAACGAGCTGGGCAAGCTCTGCGTGGACAACGTGCTCTACGATGCGTCCGTGCGCATTCTCAAGGCACAGAGCACGCACCCGCTGCTGCCGCAGCTGCTGGACTTCACCGCCACGCGCTTCCCCGACTACCGGCACAACCCCTATCTGAAAGGCTATCCGGCGCGCAAGAAGCTGGTGCTGTCCCTGCTCGGAAAGCAGCAATACCGGGCCGTGCACCTGCTGTTTGCCGCCGCCGGACACTGACACTATGAAGCATCACAATCAACTGCGTTCCGGCTCTCTGCTCACGTATGTGCAGATGACGCTCAACATCATCGTCTCCATCGCCTACACGCCGTTCATGCTGCGCATCCTCGGCAAGAGCGAGTACGGCCTGTACTCCACCGTCGCCTCGACGATCGCCATCTTGTCTGTGCTCAGTCTCGGCTTCGGCGGCAGCTACGTGCGCTACTACATCCTCTACCGCAAGGAAAAGGCGGACGACAAGATCGCGCGGCTCAACGGTCTGTTCCTGATCGTGTTTTCCGTCATCGGTCTGATCGCGCTCGCGTGCGGACTGTACCTGACGTTCCATCTGGAGATGGTGTTCAAGACCGGCCTGACGGACGCTGAGTATCACACGGCGCGCATCCTCATGCTGCTGCTGACGGCGAACCTCGCCGTGAGCTTCCCGATGAGCGTGTTCAGCAACATCATCAGCGCGCAGGAGCAGTTCGTGTTCCTGAAGGCGACGGAGATCCTGCGCACGGTCGTGTCCCCGCTCGTGACGCTGCCGGTGCTGCTGGCGGGCTACGGCTCGATCGGCATGGGCGTCGTCACGGTGACGATCTCCGTATTCGTGGACGTACTGCGGCTGATCTACTGCTTCGGCAAGCTGCACATTCGGGTCTCGTTCCGGAACTTTGACGGCGCCGTGCTCAAAGACATCGCTGTGTTCTCTGGCTTCATCGCCATCAACATGGTCGTCGACCAGGTCAACAACAACCTCGACAAGCTCATCATCACGCGCTTTTGCGGCACCGCCGCCACGGCGGTCTATGCCGTCGGTCAGCAGCTGCACACGTACTTCATCTCGTTTTCAACGGCGGTGTCGTCCGTGTTCACACCGCGCATCCACCAGCTCGTGCAGGATAACAAGGATGACAAGGCGCGCCTGCGCTCCGTGCTCACGGAGCTGTTCGTGCGCGTCGGGCGCATCCAGTTTCTGATCCTGTCGCTCGTGTGCACCGGCATCGTCTTCTTCGGCAAGCCGTTTATCTATTTCTGGGCCGGACCGGGCTATGACGATGCGTACATCATCGTGCTGCTGCTCATCATCCCCGGCATGGTGCCGCTGACGCAGAATCTCGGCATCGAGATGCAGCGCGCGCAGAACCTGCACAAATACCGCTCGATCATCTACGGAGCCATGGCCATCGGCAACCTCGCCATCAGCATCTGGCTTTGCCGGTATCTCGGCGCGATCGGCTGCGCGATCGGTACGGCCATTGCCGTTGCGCTGGCAAACGGGCTCGTGATGAACATCTTCTATCAGCGGCGGCTGAACATCGACGTGACCGTGTTCTGGAAAAACATCGGGCGCATGGCACTCGGCCTGCTGCCGCCCGCCGCGTGCGGCGTGCTGATGATGCGCTTTGTCAACCTCTACAGCATTCCGATGCTGCTCGGCGGCATCATCGTTTACACGGCTATTTACTGTGCCTTCGTGTGGCTGCTGAGCATGAACGGATATGAAAAAGCCCTCGTCGGCGGTATGGTGCGAAAGGTGCTGAGAAAATGAAACAACGCTTAAAACGCCTGCTTGTGCATCTGCTGAGCCTGCTGCCCGGCAAGCCGGTTATCCTGCTCGAGAGTGCGCCGCCCCTCGGCGACAACACCGGCGCCCTGTATCGTGAGCTGCTGGCCCAGGGCTGGAACGACCGGTACCGGCTCATATGGGTCGTGCCGGATCCGGCGGCATTCCGGGACGTGCATGAAAAGAACGTCGGCTTTGTCGGCACGCATGGCAAATGGGCACTGATGCGCCTGTTTGCGCTGCGCGCCCGCGCCGCCGCCATCGTGGACTGCAACGGCCAGATTCAGACGCTCCGGCCGGAGACCGTGCACCTGTACCTGACGCACGGCAGTCCGCTCAAGAGCGTGCACGACTATTATTTCTGCGACCCGACGACCGACTGGGCGCTGAGTCAGGCGCCGTTTTTTGACGCTGTCAACAGCTATGAATTTCACATCCCGCAGGACAAGCTCGTCACACTCGGCTTCCCGCGCAACGATGAGCTGTTCACGCAAAAATGCGACCTGAAGGACATCTTCGGCGCGGAGTTTGACCGCTTCGTCGTCTGGTATCCCACCTACCGCCAGCACAAAAACGACCTCGTCACAACGACCGACATCTCCATCCCCGTCATCCACGACCCGGCAGCGGCCGAGGCCGTAAACGCGGCAGCACGGGAGACAGGCACGCTCGTGATCGTCAAGCCCCACCCGGCGCAGGATCTCGCGCACATCCGCGCACTGGAGCTGAGCAACCTGCGCTTCATCGACGACGGGCTCTTCGCCGCGCACGGCATCACATCCTATGAATTTCTCGCCTGCACGGACGCGCTCATCACGGACTATTCCTCCGTGCTGTTCGACTACCTGCTCACGGGCAAGCCCGTGGGGCTGACGTTCGAGGACATCGACGCCTACGCCAGGCAGCCGGGCTTTGCCATCGACCCGCAGCCGCTGCGCGAGAGCGCGGCCATGCTCGACACGCCGGACGATTTCCGCACGTTTTTCGAGCAGCTCGCCGCGGGCGACGATCCGCTGCGGGCCAAACGCCTGCAGCTCACGAAGCTGACCAACCAATACACAGACGGACACTCCGCCGAGCGCGTCACCGCGTTTTTGGCCGAGCGCCTCCGGGAAAGGGAGCACACATGAGACGCGTCATCACTTACGGCACCTTTGACCTGCTGCCGAAGAAGGAAGTTGTTAAGCTGGAGCTGGAGATGGCTAAGCTGGACAAGTACCTGGGCGGCGTTAAGAACATGAAGACCCTGCCGAAGGCTATGTTCATTGTTGACCCGCACAAGGAGCGCATCGCTGTTTCCGAAGCTCGCAAGCTGAACATCCCCATTGTTGCTATCGTTGATACCAACTGCGATCCCGATGAGATCGATTACGTCATCCCCGGCAACGACGACGCTATCCGCGCTGTCAAGCTGATCTCCGGCGCTATGGCTGATGCTGTGCTGGAAGGCAAGCAGGGTAAGCAGGATGCTCCCGCTGCCGAAGAGGCCGCCAAGGCTGAATAAGCCCGATCCCGCCCGAAACTGTTTGTACACCTAAATTCAGAAAGGACGAATGAACATGGCTGTTTCTGCAAAGGACGTTATGGAACTGCGCCGCCAGACTGACTGCGGCATGATGGAATGCAAGAAGGCTCTTGTCAAGGCTGATGGCGACATCAATAAGGCTATCGAGATTCTGCGTGAAGAGGGTCTGGCTACTGCCGCTAAGAAGGCTGGCCGTATCGCTGCTGAAGGCATGGTTTACGCTGTTGCCACCGCTAACGGTGCTGTTGTTGTTGAAGTCAACGCTGAGACCGACTTTGTTGCCAAGAACGATAAGTTCGTTGAGTTCACCAAAGATCTGGCCAATGTTGTTGCTGAGCAGAAGCCCGCTGATGTTGAGGCTCTGATGGGCTGCAAGATGGGCGAAGGCACTGTTGACGAAGCTCTGAAGGCTCTGATTCTGGTCATCAAGGAGAACATCAAGGTTCGCCGTTTTGCTTTCTATGAGGGCCATTGCGCCGCTTACGTTCACGGCGGCGGCACCCACGGCGTTATCGTTAAGTTCGATACCACCGATGAAGTTGCTGCTAAGCCGGAGTTCGTTGAGTTTGGCAAGGATATTGCAATGCAGATCGCTGCTGCAAACCCGAGCTACCTGAACCGTGAGGCTGTGCCTGCTGAGGCTATCGAGAACGAGAAGAAGATTATCATCGCTCAGATGGCTAACGATCCGAAGGCCGCCAACAAGCCCGACGCTATCAAAGAGAAGATGGCTACCGGCCGTCTGGGCAAGTTCTACAAGGAGAACTGCCTGGTCGATCAGGCTTTCATCAAGGATGGCAACATGGACGTGAACGCCTATGTGAACGCTACCGCTAAGAAGCTGGGCGGCGATATCAAGATCGTCGAGTACACCCACTTCATCAAGGGCGAAGGCCTGGAAAAGCGCGTTGACGACTTCGCTGCTGAAGTTGCCGCCGCTGTTAAGGGTTAATTAGCTGATTGCTTTCTGAAAGAGCACTTTGAGAGTTTACCTCTTAGGGTGCTCTTTTTTGTTTGCTTTTGAGTGGTAAAATTTGGAACGCTATCTCCAGAAAAGCCACCTGCCTTTGTTCAGCTAATCCGATTTTTGTGTCTCTTTCACGCATGTGATTATCCTCAATTTCTGCCAGTATCCTATCCGAAACTCTACCATGACCAATGGCATCATCCTTGATCCGTTCCTTGGCAGCGGCTCTACGCTGATTGCCGGTGAGAAAACAGACCATATGTGCCGGGGCATTGAGTTTGACCCGAAGTTCGTGGATGTCATCGTGAAGCGGTACGCCTGTATGCTCTCTTCCATTTTTTCTTTGGCGATCTCAGCACGGTTGACATAATCCTGAACAGCATTTACGACTAATCTAAATCCTTCAGTAATAGCCCAAATAGCCGCGGCCTGACCAGCAGTTGTCAACATCTGCAGGCCAATACCCTTGATTGCGTTTGTCAGTTTGCCTGCGCCGGTTACGGAACTAAAAAAGTTTTTCAAACTAAGAGTTCCTTCGTCAGCGTTTTTAGCAAATTCTTGCAACGTAACCGAATCGTTTTTGAGAAGGTTTTCCATTGCTGTAGCTGGGGCAACATTATTATTTAGCTTATCCTTAAATTTTTGTAAAGCAGCAACATCAGAATCTAAGTCTTTCGCCAAATCGTAGTCTTTATTAAAATTCCCCATTAGCCATGAAAATATAGTCTTTCTTTTGCTTCCGTCCATATTTTCGGCTTCGGCATATGCTTTCTTAATATCGGCAATAGATTCTTTCAACTTTTTACCGTTAAGAGTTATAAATGCTCCAGTATTCAAATCTTGTCCGGTTCCAAACAAATTAAATAGATTCAAAATCTTATTGTTCCGTTAATTATTGTGTGATATAATTAACGTAAGGTTATAAAATAATATGTTGGTGGTGAAAAGAATGAATACAAACGAAGTTTCCTTTAATTTTGATGATTACATCGAGTCAAATTTCAAAAAGGAATCTAAAAACGAACCGATAATTGAAAAAGAAGAGCAATATTATATATGCCCTGTTTGCGGGAATTATAATATATCAAAAGATCGTTTCCCCGTTTGTAGCTTTTGCAAAAATGAAAAACCACAAGTATTAAATAAATCTGAAATAGAAGAAATCAAGGAACTAATAAAGAAATTTTCACTTGACGAACAAAAGAAATATTCTTATTTTGAAAAAGCAGATGAACTTTTTTATAAAAACAGACAAAAAGACAATGGAAATAAAGAAACACTTAAAGATGGAGTTATATTTCGAGAGTACCTCCGGCAAAAATATGTATTCAACAATCCCGCTTTTAGTAAAGAAAAATATAACGATCGTGTAAATCAGGAATACGAAAACGCCGTAGAGATGGAAGAGTGCCACCGTCGCGCAGCGGAAGAAGCTTCTCGCCCTCGCTGCCCTAAGTGTGGCTGTACCGAGTTCCAGATGGTTCCCCGCAAGTGGTCGCCCCTTACCGGGTTCTTGACGAACAAGGTTGACCGAGTATGCGTGAAGTGTAAGACGAGATATTAAGGATAGTCCTCTTATATATCTAAAAACATAAAAAGGAGTACAAACACTTTCTGCAACATATATGACATCCCTATAGTTGCAAAAAAACATAAAATAGCCAAAGCAAAATCTCCACCGTCCATAAAACATCACCTCTCAAAAATACCAAAAGCCCCGGCCATTAAAGGTCAGTGCTTATCTTTATTGTATGCTGGTAAAATCAATCGTTCCATGCGTACATCGTAAATATAAAGTGGCTTTTTTGTGCTGAAGTTGAAGTTTTTTCTTGTCCAATCCTCCCTAAAGAAATATAATAAAAAAGACAAAATTCAAAAGGAGCTACCGACATGAATTCCACGCAAGACAGCACAGCAACCCAAAAGTCACTCTTTGCACGGTATCAGGATCACATCACCAGCGCAATTTTTATCGGCCTGGTGCTTGGTATCCTGACCGGGCTTTTCCTAGCAAGCCGCTTTGATGTGGTCCTGACCGTTACCACATTGCTTGGCAGCATTTACATGAATGCGCTGAACATGATGATCTTTCCGCTGGTGTTCTGCTCCATCGTGGTGGGCATTACCAGCATCGGCAACGCCAAAACCACCGGAAAAATCACCGGCGGTGCCATGATATTCTTCCTGTTCACTACAGCGCTGGCAAGCTTTGTGGGGCTGATTATCCCCAGAGCCATCAATCTTGGAAAAGGCGTCCGGTTTGAAATGGCAACCTCCGATATCGAGGCCAGCAAAATGACCAGCATTCTTGACACCGTCAAAAACCTGATTCCCGCCAATCCGGTGGCTGCTTTTGCCAACGGCAATATGCTGCAGGTGCTGACTTTTGCGGTTATCATCGGCTTTACCCTTGTTGCAATCGGCGAAAAAGGCGAGCCGCTGCTGAAAGTGATTGAATCCGGCAACGAGGTTTGCCTGAAAATCATCAGCACCGTGATGTACTTTACCCCCATCGGCGTTTTCTGCACCATTGTTCCGGTGGTGGAAGCCAACGGCACGGAAACCATTCTTTCCCTCACAACCCTGCTGGTCGTTCTTTATGTTACCTTCTTCTCATTTGCCGCTATCGTGTATGGCAGTTCCGTCAAGTTCCTTGGCAAGGCAAGCCCGGCAAAGTTTGTTAAAGCCTGCCTGCCGGCAGCTCTGAACGCCTTTGGCACCTGTTCCAGTTCGGCCACCATCCCCCTCAGCAAGCAGTGCATGGAGGACGAGATGGGCGTATCCGATAAAATCACCAGTATCGCTATCCCTCTGGGCGCAACGGTCAACATGGATGCTGTTTCCATCGTGTTGTCGTTCATGATCGTGTTTTTCGCCAACGCCTGCGGCGTTGAGGTCAGTACCTCCATGATGATTGTGATCCTGCTGGCAAATGTGATCTTGTCCGTGGGCACCCCCGGCATCCCCGGTGGTGCAATCGCTTCGTTCGCCGCGCTGGCTACCATGGCGGGTCTCCCGGCTGGCGTGATGGGCGTTTATATCAGCATCAATACCCTATGCGATATGGGCGCTACCTGCGTGAACGTTATTGGCGATATGGCAGGCTGCGTGGTGCTGAAAGAGAAAATTAAGCTGGATGACTGACACAGTTCCCACAAAACAAAATAACAAGTTACATTTGGGCGGGCAGCGACGAAAAACAACTGCCCGCCTTTTTACTGCTTGCTTTGCTTTCAGCGGAAAAAGATGCTAAAATAAAGCAGTTGAAAAATCACACCGGAAGGGGAGCGCACAAAAACGCAAGATGGACGATAAAATAAAGAATACCTCAAAGCCCGGCGTGGCATATTATCATCTGCCGGGGCTGTTTGAATTTTATGGGCTGTACCGCATGTTCCTGCCGCTGTTCTATCATCACAGAGAATATTTTTACAACTGGTGCGCCATCGGCTCCATTTATGGGGCCCTGGGCGACTGCATCTGGGGTGGCGGCCGCACAAGTTTTGGCGTGCAGGACCCCGAAGATGTTATGGATCTGATGCGCGAATATGGGATATCCGCCCGGCTGACATTCAGTAACTCACTGCTGCGTGAAGAACACCTGGCGGACATAAAGTGCAACGCCCTGTGTAAGCTGTTTGAAAATAGCGGCGGCGCACAAAACGGCGTTATTGTCCATTCGGACTTGCTGCTCAGATATCTGGAAAGCCGTTATCCGGGGCTTTACTTTGTTTCATCTACAACCAAGGTGCTCACGGAATTCCCGCAGTTACAGGCGGAATTGAATCGGGATGACTTCCGCTATGTTGTGCCGGATTTCCGGTTAAATAAAGAATTTGAACAGCTGAACAACCTGCCCCAGCCCCAGAAAGATAAAGTGGAATTCCTTTGCAATGAATGCTGCTGGTTTGGCTGCAAGGACAGAAAGCGCTGCTATGAAAATGTAAGCCGTAAAAACCTTGGCGAAACCTGCCCCGACCACCGCTGCGCAGCCCCTGGCGCACAGGAAGGGTATCGCTTTTCAAAAGCAATGGACAACCCCGGTTTTATTGGCATCCAGGATATTCAAAATATCTATCTGCCCATGGGCTTTTCCAACTTCAAAATTGAGGGCCGCGGGCTTGGCAGTGCCTTAATTTTGGAGTTTCTGCTTTACTATATGACAAAGCCGGAATACCAGCTGCGCGTCCGCGAAGAAATTTATCTCAATAATATGCTAGACCTGTTCTGAATGGGGAAACGGCGCAATCGCTTTATTCAATATTTAAGAGTTTAGCACAGAAAAATTCTGGAATCCTCTTGCTCTCATGCTACATGAGGGACGTATACGCAAAGTATCCCTTAAAAATAAAAATGCAAATCGAAAGTGAGGCATGATGATCGAATGAATGATTTTGTTTATAACAGCGGCGTACGGATTATTATGCGATTGCGGAAAACTTGAACCGAACAGAATCCGAAAACCTGAACGGAAACCACATTTTTGCAGGCGGGCTGGCACGATTTGTGATATAATAGACAGCATACAAATCGAAGAGAGGGGAATGTTTTGATGGAACTGCAAAAAGGCCGCCCGATGGATACTACGGGCAGATTGGCCAAAGAAACCCGTACCTATGATTTACTGGATAGTCTTGGGATCGAATATAACCGCATTGACCATGCCCCGGCCATGACGATGGAAGTCTGCCAGGAAATTGACAAAACGCTGCAGGCGGTCATCTGCAAAAATCTTTTTCTTTGTAACCGTCAGGAAACCGCGTTTTACCTGCTGATGATCCCGGATACCAAGGTGTTCCACACCAAGGATCTATCCGCCCAGATCCACTCCGCGCGCCTGTCCTTTGCCAAGCCGGAATATATGGAAAAGTTCCTTGATATCACTCCCGGCTCGGTCAGTGTGCTGGGCCTGATGAACGATACCGAAAACCATGTGCAGCTTTTGATCGATGAAGATGTGCTGAACAGTGAATATGTGGGCTGCCACCCCTGCATCAATACTTCCAGCCTGCGCCTGCGCACAAAAGACCTGGTGGAAACCATTCTGCCCGCCATCCACCATGAATTTGTCCGGGTTAAACTGTAATTCCATGGGGGGTAAAGCAGAATGATTTTGATTATGGCAAAATGATGTGATGGCTTCGCCGATTTCTTACACATAAACCACTTTACAATCCAGAGTTATACCATATAGTGGTGCAACCGGCCAGGGGAGCTTTGCTTTTTTGAGTGATTCAAAAAGTGAAGTGTCCCTGGCATTCTTTTTGTCTTTTTCCATGCCTGCAGCAGGCAAAACTTACCGTAATACCGCGGTTGGTACCAGGGGACACACGGCCAAATGCCACATGCAGCACGCTGCCCCGCGCCGGAATGCGGCGTAACGTTAGCAGCCAACGGCATGGATGCGGCGCACTTTAACCTTGTTACTGACCACACCTCGTTTTATGAGCGTTACGGCTGGCAGTTTTACTGCATGGTGCAGGGCGATGGCGAGGAAGAGCCCTCGCGGCTGTATATCCATACGATGTAAAGCGTGTTATTGTTCGCTGTGCCCCGCAAGATGTCTGTAAGGTGCGATGCCCTCATTGCGCCGAGGAAGAACCCGAACGATTTATCATCCTCCCCAATAAAAGCATAAACAAAAAGCGGCATGAACCCAATCACGCCGCTTTTTTAATCGTTAATGCAGATGATAAATATCGGATCGTCCCAATTATACGAAACCAAGCAATCTCTCTTAATACTCCGTCTCGCGGAACTTCAGGCTGCCGTTATCGCCCATTTCGTCCACAATGGCCAGGCTGGCCAGTTTGTAACCCTCGCGGCGCAGCTCGCCGCCGCCCGGCTGGAAGCCTTTTTCAATGCAGATGCCGATACCCGCCACACTGGCTCCGGCCTGCTGGCAGACATCCAACAGACCGCGCATGGCCTTGCCGTTTGCCAAAAAGTCATCCAGAATCAGCACACGGTCGTTGGGACCAAGGAACTTCTGGGCCAGGGTGATATTGTAATCTTTGCCGTAAGTATAAGAATGTACCGTGGAAGTGTACACATCGCCATCAATGTTTTTGCTTTTGGCCTTTTTGGCAAACACCACGGGCACATCAAAGTGGCGAGCCGTCATGCAGGCAATCGCAATGCCGGATGCCTCAATAGTCAGGATCTTGTTTACTCCGTCATCCTTAAAAATGCGGTAAAACTCCTCGCCGATTTTATCCAGCAGGTCAACATCCAGCTGGTGGTTCAAAAAGCAGTCAACTTTCAGCACATTGCCCGGGCGGACCTGCCCATCGCGCAGAATGCGGTCTTCCAAAAGCTTCATCTTAAGATACCCCTTTCATGTTTACCAACTATTATGCCTAATTCCGCCGCGTTTTTCAACCCTTAAAACCAGGTTTTTCATTTTTTTATTACAAACTTTGTCAATATGGTAGTTTGATAATGTTTTGTAACCAAACTTTGTGCAAAACCGCCACAAAGGCTTTGGATTCCATCTGCAATTTATGCCGATATTCCGTATTGAAGATTTGCCAACTTAGCGGTATACTTTAGTTTAAATTACAGTTATGGGCTGTGCAACCCGTTCCGGCAGGCGTTTGCCCGCTGGAGGCTGTAAATCATTAGGAGGGAATAACAATGAACAAAAAGGTCATCAGTGCAATGCTGGCTGCTTCCATGGCTGTCAGCCTGGCCGCCTGCGGTTCCACCGCTACTTCCGAAGCTTCTTCCGCTGTCTCTTCCGAGACTACCAGTACCGCCGCTTCCGGCGAGTCCGCTGCTTCCGGCTCCTACACCGGCACCCCCATCAAGGTTGGCGGCATTGGCCCCATCACCGGCGCTGCTGCAACTTACGGCAATGCTGTTAAGAACGCCGAAGAACTGGCTGTCAAAGAGATCAACGCCGCAAACGGCAGCGATGTTTTTGACTGGAAGTTCGAGGACGATGAGCACGATGCTGAAAAGAGCGTCAACGCTTACAACTCCCTGAAAGACTGGGGCATGCAGGTTCTGGCTGGCCCCGTTACTACCACCCCGACCCTGGCAGTTGCTGCTGAGAGCGTCAACGATAACATGTTCGTTCTGACCCCTTCTGCCTCTGCACAGACCGTTATCGAAACCGGCGACAATGTCTTCCAGATCTGCTTCACCGACCCCAACCAGGGTGTTGCATCCGCTGACTACATTGCCGAGAACGCTCTGGCTACCAAGATCGGCGTCATCTATGACTCTTCTGACGCTTACTCTTCGGGCATTTACGCCAAGTTCAAGACCGAAGCTGAGAGCAAGGGCCTTGAGATCGTCACTGCTGAAGCTTTCACCAGCGACAACAAGAGCGACCTGTCCACCCAGGTTGCCAAGTGCCAGGAAGCTGGCGCTGAGCTGGTGTTC
>ERZ773158.2812-NODE-2812-length-11963-cov-4.845230_pt1 | contig 11963 bp, 9 predicted proteins | sample MGYA00511918_ERZ773158 | MGnify/ENA primary metagenome ERZ773158 (study PRJEB29015, sample SAMEA2737876) | human gut metagenome | biome: human gut; feature: human-associated habitat; material: faeces | place: China | collected 2012 ...
TTTTCATTTTTAATTGCGTGCAATTTGCGCTCCGATCCACATGCCCAGTGCGGCGAAGGCGATGCAGACCGCGACGCTCAACGCAATGTAGGCCGTCGCAGGCCCGTAGTCTCCGGCACGCAGCAACCGCACGGCATCGGCCGAAAAGGTCGAAAAGGTGGTGAATCCTCCGCAGAATCCTGCGATGAGCAACCATCCTGCCGCAGCCGAATTCGTGGTCTCCAGCAGAATGCCGATCAGCAGCGAACCCGCGGCATTGACCGTGAACGTACCCGCCGGGAATCCCAGCAGCGTCTGCCCCGCCATTATCCCGCCGGAAAGCAGGTAACGGACGATGCTGCCGGCAGCACCGCCGCATCCTACGGCCAGAAGTTCACGAATCATAAGTTAAATATACGCCAAATTTTAAGGATATGCAAATTTACAGAAAAAATGCTTACGGATTGTTATTTTTCCTGCCGTTTTTTCGAGGTTTTTTGTCGTATCGGGGTTTAAGGTTGGCGGATTTGTCCGTCGCCCGAGACGATATACTTGTAGGTCGTGAGCTCGGGCAGTCCCATCGGGCCGCGGGCGTGGAGTTTCTGCGTCGAGATACCCACTTCGGCGCCGAAGCCGAACTGCCCGCCGTCGGTGAAGGCGGTCGAGACGTTGACGTAGACGCAGGCGGCGTCGACGCTGCGCGTGAACTGCGTGGCGGCCTGCTTGTTTTCGGTGACGATGGCCTCGCTGTGGCGCGACGAGTAGCGGGCGATATGCGCCAGTGCCCCGTCGAGCGACGCGACGGTCTTGACGGCCAGTTTGTAGTCGAGGAACTCGGTGCCGAAATGCTCTTCGGCGGCATGTTCCAGCAACCCGGCGGGGTAGTGCCCGTCGAGGGCGGCGAAAGCCTCTTCGTCGGCGTAGACCGTCACATGCGCCCCGGCCAGCGGTGCGCACAGCTCCGGAAGGTCGGTGAGGCGGCCGCGGTGGATGACCAGGCAGTCGAGGGCGTTGCAGACGCTCACGCGGCGCGTCTTGGCGTTGCAGACCACGGCACGTCCCTTTTCGAGGTCGCCGTCGATGTCGAAATAGGTGTGGACGATGCCGGCGCCCGTTTCGATGACCGGGATGCGGGCGTTCTCGCGGACGAAGCGGATCAGCCCCGCCCCGCCGCGCGGGATGACTACGTCGACATAGCCCACGGCGCTCAGCAGCGCCCCCACGGCTTCGTGCCCCGCGGGGAGCAGCGTGAAGGTGTTTTCGTCGATGCCTTCGGCGCCGAGCGCTTCGTGCAGCAGCGCCGCGATCGCCTCGTTGGAGTGGCGGGCGTCGCTGCCCCCTTTCAGGACGCAGGCGTTGCCCGTCTTGACGCAGAGGGCGAAGATGTCGGCCGTGACATTGGGGCGGGCTTCGCAGACCATGCCGACCACGCCGAACGGTACGCGGCGCTTGACGATGGTCATGCCGTTGGGGCGCGTCCAGCGCGCCAGTTCCTCGCCCTGAGGCGAGCGCAGGTGCGATACGGCTTCCATGTCGGAGGCGATGGAGCCGATTCGCTCCGGGGTCAGCCGCAGGCGGTCGAGCATGGGTGACGAGGCGGGCATGGCCTCAATGTCGCGGGCGTTGGCTTCGAGCAATGCGGGCGTATGCCCGCGCAGGAGCCTTGCGGCGTGTTGCAGGATGCGGCCGAGGCGTTCGGGTTCGACGTCGGCCAGCGCCGTCCCGGCCTTCCGGGCGGCCTTGAACAGGGATTCGTATTCCATAATCGGTTATTCCAGGTAGAGGTAATCGCAGTGGACGAGGGGCTTGAGCCCTTTGCGTCCGATATTGCGGCGGGCGGTGGCGCTGTCGCACGAGATGCGTCCCACGGCCAGCTGTGCCCCGTCGGGCGAGAGGATGCGCACCAGGTCGTCGCGTTCGAAATCGCCTTCGACGGCTGTGACGCCCACGGCGAGGATGCTGGCGGCCTTGCTGGCCCGGACGGCCGCTGCGGCGCCTTCGTCGATGCGCAGGACGCCTTTGGCGAAGCCTTCGCTGCTGGCGATCCATTTCTTGACGCCCGAGGCTGCCCTCGGAGCCGGTTCGAAGCGGGTGCAGGGCACCTCTTCGCCGGTCAGCACCAGGTCGGTGAGGATGCCGTCGCGGCGGCCGTTGGCGATGATGACCTCGATGCCTTCGGCCGCCGCACGCGACGAGACGCGGCTCTTGGTGGCCATGCCGCCGCGGCCGCGCGACGAGCGTACGGGGTCGATGTACTGCGAGAGGTCTTCCGAGGGTTTCACACGGCGGATGACCTGCGATGCGGGGTCGGCGGGCGAGCCGTCGTAGATGCCGTCGATGTTGCTCAGGATAATGAGCGCCTCGGCGTTCATCATGGCCGCGACGAGCCCCGAGAGCTCGTCGTTGTCGGTGAACATCAGTTCGGTGACCGAGATGGTGTCGTTCTCGTTGACGATCGGCAGCACGCCGTTGGCGAGCATCGTCTCCATGCAGTTGCGCTGGTTGAGGTACTGCCGCCGTGTGGAGAGGCTCTCCTTGGTGGTGAGCACCTGCCCGCAGACGATGCCGTATTCGTTGAAGAGGTCGTAGTAGCGGTTGAGTAGCTTGACCTGCCCCACGGCGGAGAAGAGCTGCCGTGCGGAGACCGAATCGAGCTTCCCGGCGCGTTGCCCGAGGATGCTGCGCCCCGAGGCCACGGCTCCCGACGAAACCAGGATGACCTCGGTGCCCGCGCGGTGGAGCCGGGCCACCTGGTCGACCAGGGCCGAGATGCGGGTGGTGTCGGGACGGCCGTCGTCGCGCGTCAGCACGTTGCTGCCCACCTTGATGACGATGCGCCGGTATTTGTTCTGTGCGTCCATATGCGTTTCATTCGCCGGGAATGGCCCGGCTCAGGGTTCGAATTTGTAGCCCACGCCCTTGATGGTGACGATGCGTTCGTCGCCGATCTTCTGGCGCAGTTTGCGGATGTGCACGTCGATGGTGCGGTCGCCCACGACCACCTCGGTGCCCCAGATCTTCGTATATATCTCTTCGCGCGAGAAAAGCTTCCCGGGCGACGAATAGAGCAGGTCGAGCAGCGCGAATTCCTTGCGCGGAAGGGCTATCTCGTGGCCGTCGCGCGTCACGGTGTAATGCTCGCGGTCGACGGCGATGCCTGCCGCGGCAGGTTCCGCCGGCGCGGTTTCGGCGTCGATCCGCTTGAGGATGGCCTGCACGCGGCTGACCAGCAGCTTCATCTTGATCGGCTTGGTGAGGTAGTCGTCCGCCCCGACACCGAAGCCCGTAAGCTGCTGATCCTCCTCGCCCAGCGCCGAGAGAAATACCACCATCGTGTCGCGCAGCTGCGGATCCTGGCGGATGGCACGGCAGGTCTGCGCACCGTCCATGACGGGCATCATCATGTCCAGCAGGATCAGGTGCGGACGGCACTCGGCGGCGGCCTTCAGCGCCTCGGCGCCGTTCTGCGCCGTGAATACTTCGTAGCCCTCCTTCTGGAGGTTGTACCTCACGAATTCGAGGATGTCGATTTCATCGTCGACAAGCAGGATGCGGTGGCTCATGGTTCCGGTTGACAGGTTTTGTATCGCACGCGGCAATTGGGCGCGGTTGCGTGCCGCTCATATCTCGGGCGAAGTTAGCAAATTTCCGGCTAAATCGTTCGGTAGCCCGGGAAAAATGGTTATATTTGCGAGATTTATATACTTCCGTATATATGGAAATCAAAAACGTGTACTGAGATGGCTACTGAAAATCCGAATCTTCCTGCTCCCGAGGAGCGAGTCAGCGATGCTGCTGAAGATGTGCAGACCGTAACTTCCGAAGTGACTTCCGAAGTCCCTGAAACCGAGGCCTCCGCAGCAGCGGAGGCGGAACCCGTCGTGGAAACACCCGCGGCAGAAGAACCCGAGACGGAAAAATCCGTTGCGGGAACGCCCGCGGCAGAGGTGCCCGTGGCTGAAGCGCCTGCGGCGGAGGAGCCCGTGGCGGAACCCGAGGCCGCGCCGCGTGCGAAGCGTGCCCGTATCAAGCCCGTTGCCGAGGCGGTGGAGACCGAATCCGGCGAGGAGGCCGTGCCGGCCGGTGCCGAAGTGGATTTCGCGGACGAGGAGGCGGCGCTCGCCGCGCAGGATGCCGGGCTGGAACTGGAGGGCGAGACGGCCGAAGAGGCCGCTGCCGACCAACTGGCCCAGGAAGCGCCGTCCGCCGAGGACAAGTTTGCCGGGAAGGGCAAGGAAGAGCTGGTAGCCCTCTTTATGCGTATGCTCGAAGAGCAGCCCGTGCAGTCGATCCGCCGGGATGTGGAGGCGCTGAAGATCGCTTTCTACCGCATCCGCCGCGCCGAGGTCGAGGCCGCACGCCGCAAGTTCGTCGAGGAGGGGGGCAGCGAAGAAGATTTCGCACCGGCCGTGGACGGCGCCGAAGTACAGCTCAAGGAGTTGTTCAAGGAGTACCGCCATCGCCGCGACGAGTTCATCGCGAACCTCGAGGCCGAGAAGGAGAAGAACCTCCAGGTCAAGCTCGGGATCATCGAGGAGCTCAAGGAACTGGTCAATTCGGACGAGACGCTCAACCATACCTTCAATAAGTTCCGCGAATTGCAGCAGCGCTGGAAGGAGACCGGCATCGTGCCGCAGCAGAACGTCAAAGACCTGTGGGAGACCTACAACCTGCATGTCGAGAATTTCTACAGCTTCATCAAAATCAACAAGGAGCTGCGCGACCTCGACCTGAAGAAGAACTACGAGCAGAAGATCGCCCTCTGCGAGCAGGCCGAAGCGCTGGTGCTGGAGCCTTCGGTTGTGGAGGCGTTCCACAAGCTGCAGAAGCTGCATGACGAGTGGCGCGAGACGGGCCCCGTAGCCAATGAATATAAAGAGGTGCTCTGGGAGCGTTTCAAGGCGGCGTCGAGCCGTATCAACAAACAGCATCAGGAGCATTTCGAATCGCTCAAGGGCGAGCAGGTCAAAAACCTCGAACTCAAGACGGAGCTTTGTGCCGCCACCGAGGAGCTGGCCGCGCAGCCGCTCACGACCCGCAAGGAGTGGAACCGTGCGAGCGACCGCCTGCTGGAGATCCAGAAGACCTGGAAAACCATCGGCTTCGCACCCAAGAAGGACAACAACCGTATCTACGAGCGTTTCCGCACGGCATGCGACAAGTTCTTCGAGGCCAAGCGGCAGTTCTATGCCGGGGTGAAGGCCGAGATGGAGCACAACCTGCAGCTGAAGACCGAGATATGCGAGGCCGCCGAGTCGCTGATGAACAGCGAGGAGTGGAAGAAGGCCACCGACGAGCTGATCGCCCTGCAGGCCCGCTGGAAGGAGATCGGTGCCGTGTCGCGCCGTCATTCGGATGCGATCTGGAAGCGTTTCCGTGCCGCATGCGACAAGTTCTTCGAGCGCAAGGCTTCGCATTTTGCCAGTGTGGACGGCGAGCACGAGGAGAACCTCCGGCAGAAACTCGCCTTGCTCGATGAGATGGCCGCGGCCGACGTCAAGGCCGGCGGATACGACGTAATCCGCGAGTTCCAGCGCCGCTGGGGCGAGATCGGGTTCGTGCCCATCAAGCAGAAGGATGCCGTACAGAAGAAATACAAGGCCGCCGTCGATGCGCTGTTCAACACGCTGCGCGGTTCGGAGCGCGACCGTTCGATGAACCGTTTCCGCGAGAAGGTCTCGTCGCTCAAATCGGCGGGCAGCAACCGCCTGCGTTCGGAGCGCGAGCGCCTTTACAATAAGGTGCGCCAGCTCGAACAGGAGATCGGCCTGCTGGAGAACAACATCGGTTTCTTCGCCAAGTCGAAGAACGCCGAGGCGCTCGTCGCCGATGTGAAGGCCAAGATCGACCGCGCCCGCGAAGAGATGGCCGCCGCGATCGAGAAGGTGAAGCTCATCGACCGCCAGGCACAGGAGGAGAACCAGGAGCACAACGAAAATAAATAGATATAGTCAGTAATGATACTTTCCAAACCCAAGTACATATTTGTTACGGGCGGTGTCGCATCGTCGCTCGGCAAGGGTATTATTTCGGCCTCGATCGCCCGCTTGCTGCAGGCCCGAGGCTATTCGGTGACCATCCAGAAACTCGACCCCTACATCAACGTCGACCCCGGCACGCTGAACCCCTATGAACACGGCGAATGCTACGTGACCGAGGACGGCGCCGAGACCGACCTCGACCTGGGGCACTACGAGCGTTTCACGAACCAGCCCACGTCGAAGGCCAACAACGTCACGACGGGCAAGATCTACAAGAGCGTGATCGAGAAGGAGCGCAAGGGCGAGTACCTGGGCAAGACCGTGCAGGTCATCCCCCATATCACCGACGAGATCAAGCGCCGTATCCAGATGCTGGCGCAGAAGAAAGTTTACGACGTGATCATCACCGAGATCGGCGGTACGGTGGGCGACATCGAGTCGCTGCCGTTCATCGAATCGGTACGCCAGCTGCGCTATTCGCTGGGCTACAAGAGCACGGCGCTCGTGCACCTGACGCTGATCCCCTATATGGCCGCTTCGGGCGAACTGAAGACCAAGCCCACGCAGCATTCGGTCAAGGCCCTGCTCGAAAACGGGTTGCAGCCCGACATCCTCGTGCTGCGCACGGAGCATCCGCTGTCGACCAACCTGCGCCGCAAGGTGGCGTTGTTCTGCAATGTCGACGCCAACGCCGTGATGGAGTCGATCGACGTGCCGACGATCTACGAAGTGCCGCTGAAGATGCACGAACAGCACCTCGACGAGGTGGTGCTCGACAAGCTGAACCTGCCGGCCGAGAAGGAACCCGACATGGCGGCGTGGACGGCCTTCGTGGAGAAGGTGAAGCACCCGGCCAAGAAGATCGAGATCGCGCTGGTCGGCAAATATACCGAATTGCCCGACGCTTACAAGTCGATTTGCGAATCATTCATCCATGCAGGGGCCGTGAACGACTGCAAGGTCAAGTTGCGCTATGTCAATTCGGAAAAGGTCACAGCCGAGAATGTGGCCGAGAAGCTGGGCAGGATGTCCGGTATCCTCGTGGCCCCGGGCTTCGGCAACCGCGGTATCGAAGGTAAGATCGTCGCTGTGCGCTATGCACGTGAGAACAAGATCCCGTTCCTGGGAATCTGCCTCGGTATGCAGTGCGCCGTGATCGAATTCGCACGCAACGTGCTGGGTCTGGCCGATGCGAATTCGAGCGAAATGGAGTCTACGCCCCATCCGGTGATCGACCTGATGGAAGAGCAGAAGGGCGTGACGGCCAAGGGCGGCACGATGCGTCTGGGCGCTTATCCCTGTACGCTGAAGAAGGGTTCGAAAGTCGCGGCGGCCTACGGCAAACTCCATATTTCGGAGCGCCACCGTCACCGTTACGAATTCAACAACGACTATATGGCTGCGTTCGAAGGTGCCGGTATGCAGGCCGTGGGCATCAACCCCGACACGGGGCTGGTCGAGGTCGTCGAGGTCGAGGGACATCCCTGGTTCGTCGGTACGCAGTACCATCCCGAGTACAAGAGTACGGTGCTGAGCCCCTCGCCGCTGTTCGTGGCATTTGTGGGGGCGGCGCTCGAATATGCCGGGAAGAAATAGTAACAACACTTATCACAGCGAAAGAACGAAACATTTTTAAATGGATAAAAAAACAATTTTAGGTATTGTCGTCGTGGCGGCGCTTTTCCTGGGGTTCGCCTATTTCAATACCAAACAGCAGGAGAAATATCAGCAGGAAATGGCCGCGTATCAGGCCTATCAGGATTCTGTGGCCGCTGCGACGCGCCCCGTAGTCCCCGTAGTTCCCGTAGCCGACAGTACGGCCGTGGCGGCTTCGGATACGGCTGCGCCCGAGGCTGCGGCAAATGCCGCCGATGCCGTACGCCGGCAGCAGGTCGCTGCGTTGGGCGAATACCTCGCCGGTGCGCGTGACGCGGAGGCGGAGGAGTTTACCGTCGAGAACGATGTGATGATCGTGACCTTTTCGACCCGCGGCGGCCGGATCACGGGCGTGACGCTCAAGGATTATACCAAGTATGCACCCCGCGGCAAGCGTGACCAGCTGATCGAGCTGATGGATCCCGCGAGTGCCAGGTTCGACCTTTCGTTCTACGTGAAGAACGGGTTGAACAACGTCAAGGTCAACACGATGGACTATGTCTTCCGGGCGCAGCCCGAGCAGGTCGAAGGCGATGCCCGGAGGGTGGTGATGCGCCTGCCCGTGGCAGCGGATGCCTGGCTCGAATATGAGTACCTTATATATAATAAGCAGGTGCCCGAGCGCGACTACCTCGTGGACTTCAACGTGCGGCTGGTGAATATGGCGCCGCAGATGGCCAACCAGGCGTCGATCGGTATCGACTGGTCGAACAATTCCTACCAGAACGAAAAGGGATTCCAGAACGAGAACATGTACACGACGATTTCGTACCGGTTCCCGGGCGAGAGCTCGATCGAGGATCTGGGGATGAGCGAAAAATCCAAGTCGAAGAGCATCTCCACATCGGTCAACTGGGTGGCTTTCAAGCAGCAGTTCTTTTCGTCGGCGTTCATCGCCCCGCAAAATGTCACCAACGCCAACCTGGCGTTCGATACGGCGGCTCCCGGTTCGGAATTGCTGAAGAGTTTTTCGGCGCAGATGACCGTGCCCTATACGGTGCAGACCGAAGGGTATGACTTTGCATTCTATTTCGGCCCGAACAAATACGCCATCCTCAAGAAGGTCGCCGCTGCGGACGGTGAGGAACTGCACATGGAGCGCCTGATCCCGCTGGGATGGGGTATCTTCGGCTGGGTGAACCGCTGGTGCGTCATCCCGGTCTTCGACTTCCTGCGCAACTATATCGCCAGCTTCGGCATCATCATCCTGATCCTGGTGATCCTGGTGAAACTCGTCATCTCGCCCCTCACGTACAAGAGTTACGTTTCGATGGCAAAGATGCGCCTGATAAAACCGCAGGTGGACGAGCTCAACAAGAAATACCCCAAGAAGGAGGACGCCATGAAAAAACAGCAGGCGACGATGGAGCTCTACAAGAAAGCGGGCATCAACCCCATGGGCGGATGTATCCCCATGCTGATCCAGATGCCGATCCTGATCGCCATGTTCCGTTTCTTCCCGGCTTCGATCGAGCTGCGCGAACAACCGTTCCTCTGGGCCGACGACCTTTCGTCGTACGACAGCATCGTGAACCTGCCGTTCTCGATCCCGTTCTACGGCGACCATGTGAGCCTTTTCGCCTTGCTGATGGCCGTGTCGCTGTTCGGGTATTCGTATTTCAACTACCAGCAGACGGCTTCGTCCCAGCCCCAGATGGCAGGTATGAAGTTCATGATGGTCTACATGATGCCGATCATGATGCTGTTGTGGTTCAACAGCTATTCGAGCGGCCTTTGCTACTACTACCTGCTGTCGAACCTCTTTACCATCGGCCAGACGTTGCTGATCCGCCGCATGGTCGACGACGATAAGATCCATGCCGTCATGCAGGCCAATGCCGCCAAACGGAGCAAGGGCAAGAAGTCGAAGTTCCAGCAGCGCTACGAGGAGCTCCTCCGCCAGCAGGAGGCGCAGCAGCGTACCAAACGCAAGTAAACGGTTCGCACCGGCGCAGGGCCGGCAGCGGGGATTGCCGGATACGGCGCAGGCCGATGCGTGAAGCCCGGTGGCCCGCGCGGTTCCGCGAAGCCCGACGATACGCGATATGAATAGGCCGGAGGCGGTTCCTGCGATGCGGGTTTCCGGCTCCGGCCTCGTTTTTGCTCCGTCAGGTTTGCGATTGTATATCCCGACTACGCGGCGGCGGCCTTTTCAGGTGTTGCCGGACGGCGAGGCAGAAGTCCCCTCGGGGAAGCGCTCCGGGAAGGATCGGGCCGCGGGTGCAGCCGGGACGCTGCACAACAGTTGCCGGGGCGCGCAGCCGGGGATGAAAAAATCCGGGCAGCAAGGCCGAAGTTGCCTCGGGGCGGGACGGAGTTTCGGGCGCGGCCCGGGAGGGGGCACGACAGCTGCCTGGGTACGAAGCCGGGTGTGAATCCGGGGCGCAGGATTTGGAGCACGGAAATCCAGGGGCGCAGAGTGGGGAACGAAAATCCGGGCCGTGAGGCCGGGCGTATCAAGTATATGATTGCCAAATAGTATTGCAGATAACGATGAAACGAACTTTTTTTGTATTGCTCTTGTTGGCGGCCGGAACCGCACTCCGGGCGCAGACATTGGGCGGGGAGTACCGCCTGTCGCGGGTTTTCCCGGTCGAAGGACGGCAGGGGATCGCCGCCGACTCGAACTACTATTATGTTTCGGGCAGTACGGTGCTCTACAAGTACGACAAGCAGGGACGGCTGGTCGCCCGTAACGGGCAGCCGTTCGAAGGGTTGCCGCTCGCCGCGAACCATATCGGCGATATCGACGTATGGAACGGTGAGATTTATGCCGGCATTGAGACTTTCGACGACGGCAAGGGTGAGAATATCCAGGTCGCCGTGTACGATGCCGGCGACCTGACGTGGAAGCGGTCGATCGACTGGGAACCGGCCTCGGGGCAGGTCGAGGTGTGCGGGCTGGCCGTAGACCGCGACCGGAATATGGTCTGGATGGCCGACTGGGTCGACGGGCGCTACCTGTACGGTTATGACCTGGCGACGGGCAAGTATGTGCGCAAAGTCCACCTGCGCCCGGTGCCGCAGTGGCAGCAAGGGATATATATGGCCGGCGGGCAGATGCTCATTTCGGCCGACGACGGCGATGCCGACCTGGACGAGCCGGACAACCTCTATATTGCCGACCTGCGCGACGGGAAAAGCTATGCTGCGGTGTTGCCGTTCCGCATGATGTCCGATTTCCGGCGCGCGGGCGAGATCGAGGGGCTGACCGTCGATCCTGTGACGGACGAGCTGCTGGTACTTTCGAACCGGGGTTCGCGCATCGTGCTGGGAATGGTCAGGGGCTTCTATCCGGGGTACGACAGCGAACTGCACGAAGTCTATGTCTATGAAAAGGTAAAATAGGAAAAGTCCCGGAAGGGACTTTTTTTGTTGAGGGTATGTGCCGGATGCCGATCTCGTTGCCGCCAGCCGATGCCTTTGCGGGCGCATTTCCGGGGGGGCGATTGGCTCCCGCTGTCTTGCTTGCGGGGCGCCCGGTTCCGCGGATGGGCGTTTCCCGTTGCTCGTTGTGGGAGCGTCCTTATTTTGCTGTCGGCTGACAACGTTTTGCCGACGGCTGACGACAGGGGGCTGTCCGCAGGTATCCGCTTGATTTGCCGGGCAGGCTCTGGCCGTCGCTATATCTTTTCCCGCTCCCGGTCTTCGAGGATGGCGTCGAAATTTTCCTCTGCCCACCCGATAAGCGCTGTGAGGTGGGGCATGAGCGACTCGCCGCGGGGCGTGAGCGCATATTCCACGCGGGGCGGCACCTCGGGGTAGACCTTGCGCGACAGCAGCCCGTCCTGTTCCAGCTTGCGGAGTGTCGATGTGAGCATCTTCTGCGAGATGTCGGCCGTCCGGCGGTGGATTTCCGAAAAACGCAGGCACCCGCTCGTATGGAGGTTGTAGAGTACCAGCAGCGACCACTTGTCCCCGAAGCGGTCGACGATATGGCGGATCGGGCAGTGGGCGTAGGTCGGGTGTGCGGTTTTTTCCATGTCCGTTCGGGGCGGTCTTTCTTTCCTTATTCTACATACAACACCAGTCCCTTGAGGTACTCGCCTTCGGGGTGGTAGATGCTCACCGGGTGGTCGGCGGGTTGCGTCAGCTGGTGCAGGATGCGCACGTTGCGGCCCGCGATGGCCGCAGCCGAGAAGATCATCGTGCGGAACAGCTCCTTCGACACCGCCTGCGAGCAGGAGAACGTGAAGAGGATGCCGCCGGGACGTATCTGCGAGATGGCGCGGGCGTTGAGGCGCTTGTAGCCCTGCATGGCATTACCCAGCACCTTGTGGTGCTTGGCGAAGGCCGGCGGGTCGAGGATGATCAGGTCGTATTTGTCTTCGATGTTCTTGAGGTACT
>ERZ773158.2816-NODE-2816-length-11934-cov-3.412914_pt1 | contig 11934 bp, 10 predicted proteins | sample MGYA00511918_ERZ773158 | MGnify/ENA primary metagenome ERZ773158 (study PRJEB29015, sample SAMEA2737876) | human gut metagenome | biome: human gut; feature: human-associated habitat; material: faeces | place: China | collected 2012 ...
ACATTATACTATAAAAAGAAAATACAGTCCATTTATTTAAAAATATTTATACTAGGTGCGAGTTTCAAAAGGGTGATAACAAGATGTTAATTATAAGTCGCCACCAGCGTTGTGGTCAAACTTTTTTGTAACACTTATAGCTAAAAATATACAGTTGCTGCACCTCCCGTTTATGCCGCTGTTCTAGCCTGATAGGGAATGCGATATTCATTGAAGCTGTGAGGTCGCACATGATTATAGCTCACAAATACGGACTCAAGGTTTATCCAAACGGTTCCCAGACATGGCTACAAGTTCATTGGGAAAAAGATAACATAAAGAAAGCACACTTTACTGGAAACGTAAAGTGTGCTCAGGCTGCTATAGAAGGCAGTTGTTTTACTGTGTGTCTAAGTCGTTTGATAAATAATAGTCTCTTCTCCGGAAGGAGTAATGCTTTGAATACAGAAGGTGAAGTCGGATAGATCAGCAGTCAAGCGTGCACTGTGACTTTGATACGACCAGGTGAGAGTAAGCTGGTGAGAGGCAGTGCTCTGCACCTGAATATTGCTGTCCCAGCTAAAGGCAGGGCAGGTGTTGCGGAATCGTAATAGAGCTAATTGGTCCTGAACGATATCAGTCTGCAGAGATGATATTGCCTGGTCCGTTGTAAGGTTAGTGCGGTTGATCTCTTTGTGACCATTGGAGTTAGCCTTTTTTACGGCATCAATATCATTTTTGCCTGCAAACAGATCCAGATACCATACCTGCGGTTTGCCGGGCATAAATATTTGCAGAGCCCGCGCCAGTAGCATTTTTCGGTCAGATTCGCCTAGAGCGCTGAAATATGTGCAGTTGACCTGATAGTACATACTTTGGACTCCATGGAGATCCTTTACCAGTCCGCCTCTTTTCTTGAGAATCTCTACCATTTCCATAATCCGTTCCTCCGGCAGGAGTCCTTTCAAATCCAGAAGAGGAATGCCGTCATGACAACCAAGCATATTTACTACTTTCAATTTTTGGGTCAATATTTCGTTGATCCAAAACAGAAGATATTCGAAACTCTGGTGCTCAAAAGCATCCAATAACAGACCTGGGAAGAAGAAATCGTAGGTCATGCAGCCGGTAGCACAGAGTGCTTCATGAGTTTTCTCTTCATAGCTGGAATGGATCTCCGGCAAAATGGCGAGATTGTATTTTCCCGCTAAAGTGCGAATACGGCTCAGGATATCCCAAGTCTCCGGATCATTGAGGAAATTGCGTGCGCCGGGTTTCTTGGAAGCATAAGCAAAGGCATCCAGCCGGATAAGCTGCGCACCGTATCCTGCCAGTTTGCGTAAAGTATCCTCATAGAATTCCCACACTATAGGAGAGTTCACATTCAGATCCATTTGTCCCAGATAGAGACGACGAGATTCCAGATAGTTGATCACAGCGTCACGATATTGCCGGAACTCACCAAAATCTATTTGATCAGATTTCTCATTGCGCAAAAGGGCGGCATTAACCATTTTTGATATTCGATCGGCGGTCATATATTGCATGCCGAGTGTACGAACCAGATCCAAGGGATTCAGTTCGGGATAACGAATCTCCTGATAAAATGTGTTCCAATAAGGAACTTCACTGCCGTCTGGCATACGCACCATCAAGATGGGAAGTCCGGGCTTGCGGAAGAACATTTGCCGGATCAATTCATCATCAGGCTGGATATAGCCTTCTGGTGTCATCGCTCCATGACCCTCCCAGAATTTATTCCAGTTGATGAAGAAATCCTTGTAAGGGGAGGCTTCCCCCTTACTCAGGAGATCCTGAAACTGTGGCGAAAGTACGGAGGCATGATTGAGGATAAGGTCGAATTTCAATGTAATACCCATATGATGTAGGGCATCCAGATCTTCCTGCCCAGCGTAATTCTCATTCAGAGAATAATCAATTACCGAGAAGCCGCGATCCAGATCTGTATTAAATATGCTGGGCAGGATGTAGAAATCCCGGAATGCATCACTCATCTCAGGACGCTGCAGCAGACCAATGATATTCTGAAGTGTGCCACCGATACTATCCGGATAAGCATTAAGCATGGCTCCTGAGGATAGAGAAGTTTTTTGTTCCATCATTCCATTTCTCCTCTCTTATTTCATGATCCGGCAGAATTCCGGATAGGTGAGTAGTTGTCCATCTTTGGACATGATGATTTTGGCTTTATGAGCCTGAACAGTCAATAAGGCCTGCTCGATCTCCAGTACCATAGTGGTAAATGGACTGTCGATCTTGCCATCTCTGTTGCGTTGGCGCCGGTGAGCCAGTGTCTCCTGAGGAGTGCTGTTGAGCAGGATGGGAATATCCACGCCGCTGAGGAAATCGCTGTTGCTGTGAGTCCATTCGATGATGAGCACAGATATATTGCTGAAATCGACCAAATCGTACCAGAGATGTGCCTCTTCCCGTCCCATACGCTTGAGCATGATAGCTTTTGCGCCGTTCTGGAATTGCACTATGATATCGGTGACACGGGTAAAATCAATTTCATTGGAGGTGCCGAGGTAACCTTTCAGCGCATTGCGCCCGGTGGACTGATACAGTGCCAACCAGGGATATTGTTCGCAAAGGGAAGGAGCAGCATCCTGATCCTGCAGCATTAATGTATGCAAGGTTTCACCTATTTCCGGTGTGTATACACCGTGGGCAAACAACCCTTTGATGCCATTGTCCCGGAAGATACGCATACGTTCGGCATCATTATGTACAGGTATGCGATAAGGGTAGTTGTCTCCGGAGAGTACATAGCAGGGTAGTCCCAATTGCCCGAGATACCAGGCTAGTAGTGATGCCGTCTCGGATTTTCCGACACCGGATCCACCACACACGCTGATGACGCATCTTTCGCTCTGTTTGCATTCCAACGTGGTGATCAGATTGTCTACCAGAGGAGCCATTAGTTTCTGTGCTTTTTCGATATGCGCATTTTCAATGAGTATTTTATCACCTGGCATATCACCATGAGGAATATCCTCGGGTAGTGTGTAGGATGCCACCTTCTGAAAGACAGAGGGTTGTGCGTCGCGGAGCATTTGTAAAATAGTATGATTCATTTTGATTCCTCCTGTATGGTTTGTGATATATTTTTATAGTAGTCTCAGATTTGACTTTCATCTGCGTCTGTGTGATAATGGCAAGTACATAACTGAGATACCATATTTTTTAATGAAGGAGCGAAAGACTATGGCGACACTTAAGGATGTAGCTGAACTGGCTGGTGTGACAGTTACCACCATTTCCCGGATGTTAAACAATCGTGCTAATGTGAGTGATAAAACACGCGCCCGGATCGAAGCTGCAATGGCTCAATTGGATTATCAGCCAAATGAGATTGCACAGTCACTTATCAAGAATAAAACGAATATGATTGGATTGATTGTGCCGTCTGCCCGTAACTTCTTTTTTGCAACGATAATAGATCGTGTGGAGTATTACGTCTGTCAAAACGGATATAAACTGTTGCTCTGCGTATCCGATCTTGACTTGAAAAAGGAAGTTGAATATTTCAATATGCTTAAAAGCAATAAGGTTGCAGGAGTGATTCTGGCGAGTCATACACAGAATCTGCTGGAGCATGTATCCTTTCAAGCACCGATCATCACAATTGATAGAACCATTTCTCAAGAGATTCCCTCTGTGTGTGCGGATAATTACAGTGGCGGTCGTCTGGCGGCAGAACATCTGTTGACAAAGGGATGTCGCAGGCTGGCCTATATCAGTGGTAGTGCTGATATCGTTATGGATGCCAATAAACGTTTTATTGGATTCCGGGATGTATGCCTTGAGCGAGGAGCAAAACCGCCGCTCATGATTGATGCCAGTGAGCGCAGTTTCATCTCGATGCAGTATCGCCCGTTGATCCAAGAGATGTTTTCCGCCAATCCGGATATCGATGGGGTATTTTCGTCCAACGATATCATTGCTGCACAGCTTCTGCAGTATTGCAGCGAAAGCGGCATCAGAGTGCCGGAACAGCTCAAGGTGGTCGGATATGATGATGTGGACATTGCTTCGCTGATCACACCGAGACTCACGACGATCCGTCAGCCTGTAGATGAAATCTGTCGCCATGCGGTACACAGTATCATTTCAGCATCTAATGGTGAAACAATCCCCAGCAGCGTTACCTTTCCCGTGAAGCTGGTGGAGAGAGGGACTACCTGAGAAAACGATAGTCATTCATCTGAATTATAAGAGATGCAACTCAAAATGTCAATCGAATGACATACATGAATGTACAACAAAGTTATTTATGCTTTTTTGTGCGCTTTTTACCAAAAAGAGGATTGCGGATTTCGCAATTCTCTTTTTTAGAATACATTGTAACTTATTTTGAAATAAAACAGGAAAATAGGTACGGGATTGTAAAAAATACACAAAAATAAAGACGCAGTTTCTGTACATTTGAGGAGTGTCAACCGATTGACATTTTCGAAGAACACATGGTATTATTTTATTAGTCTTTTGGGAACGAAAACAAGGCTCCGGATGGGCTGGCAAAGTAAATAAACAAAAATATTTTGATTAAGAAAAGGAATGATGTCATGAAAAAGAAGATGAAAAACGTTCCAGAGAAACAGGGAGGCCAGCATTGGCAGTTATGGTTGATCGCGGCACCGGGGATTTTGTATCTGCTGATAAACAATTACATCCCTATGATGGGTGTATTTCTTGCCTTTAAGGACTTTAACTATATGAAGGGAGTATTCGGAAGCGATTGGTGTGGTTTCAAGAATTTTGAATTTTTGTTCAAAACGAAAGATGCTTTCATTATGACCCGCAATACGCTCCTATATAATGCGGCATTTATTGTTATCGGCACGATATTTGCTATTTTTGTAGCTATCTTACTCAGTGAATTGGGAGAAAAACTGAGAACCAAGTTTTTTCAGGCGTCCTTGCTTTTACCCAATCTGCTGTCCTGGGTTATTATCGGTATCGTAGGATATGCTTTTCTCAATGCTGACAACGGTTTCCTGGATAAGACAGTGCTGCCTGCATTAGGGCTGGATTCTGTGGCATGGTATTCCAACCCGCAGTTTTGGCCTTTTATTCTGATATTAGTATTCCTGTGGAAGAATACTGGCTATACATCGATCATTTATATGGCAGGTATCTCCGGCATCAGCAAGGATATATTTGAAGCAGCTCAATTGGATGGTGCTTCCAAATTCAAACAGATATGGCATATTACTTTGCCGCTGCTGAAGCCTACCGTGATCATTACAACACTTATGATGGTTGGACGTATTTTCTATTCCGACTTTGGTCTCTTTTACCAGATGCCTCAGAACTCAGGTGCCCTGTTCCCTGTTACACAGACTATCGATACATATGTATATCGTGCATTGATGACATCCAATAATGTAGGTATGGCTGCTGCAGCAGCACTGTTTCAGTCGATCGTGGGATTTATTCTGGTATTAGGCGCTAATCTATTTGTGCGCAAAGTAGATCCGGAGAATGCATTGTTTTAGAGGATGCTTGTTGATAATGGGAGAACCAGAGCAGGAGGAAAAATCATGAAAGAACAGAAAACAATCGGCCGGATATGCACAGGAATTCTGTTGGTATTGGTAGTCATTACACTGTTGCCTATCGCGCTTTTAGTATTGGCATCTTTTACCGAAGAGAAAGAAATATTGACCAGTGGATACACTTTATTCCCGAAAAACTGGAGCCTGGATGCCTATGCCTATATGATCAAGCAAGGGGCAACAATCTTCCGGGCATATGGAATATCTATTCTGGTCACGATAGTAGGTACAGTCTTCAGTGTGTTGATCACTACTATGCTGGCCTATCCAATGTCTCGAAAGAACTTTAAGTATCGAAAAATATTAGCCTTTTTTGTATTTTTTACCATGTTATTTAATGGTGGAGTGGTGTCTTCGTATATCATGTGGACACGGTTCTTCCATATCAAAGATACATTATTTGCCCTTATTTTGCCGAACTATCTGGTTACTGCTTTCAATGTATTCCTGGTGAGAAACTATTACCAGAACAGTATTCCGGAATCGCTTATCGAATCTGCACAGCTGGATGGAGCAAAGGAACTTACGATTTTCCTGAAGATCATGTTCCCGCTGGCAGTGCCTACGGTGGCTACCATCAGCTTGTTTACTGGGTTGGCTTATTGGAATGACTGGATCAATGGACTATATTATATTACAGATCCTAATATGTATGGTATTCAGAATTTCTTGATCCGTATTATGAACAATATTCAGGCACTTAAGAGTACAGCTGCTACATCGGCAGTGGCGGTTACAGTGGAATTGCCCAGTTCCTCGGTGCGTATGGCGTTGGCCGTAATCGGTATGCTACCTATTCTACTGATATTCCCTTTTGTTCAGAAATATCTGATCAGAGGTGTGGTAGTGGGTGCTGTGAAAGGTTGATCTGTGCTGAGGAGGCACTGGACGATAAATAAAACAAGAAGGAGAATGGATATGAAAAACAGAAAAAGAGTTATTGCGTTGCTGTTGGCTACTGCATTGACAATGAGTGGATGTGGTGGGACACAATCAAGAGATGCTGGTGCGGACGGGCAGAAAGTAGAGGAAATTGTATTTGCGACATGGACGATCAATTCTCCGCCCACTGAGGAGGGACTACAGGCGGTAGAGGATGCCATTAATGCCATTACGGTAGATAAAATTGGCGTCAAAGTGGACTATCAAGTATATCCGATTGCAGAATTTAATAACAAAGTGTCGTTGGAACTGCAGAGTGGTGGTACTATCGACACATTCAGCGGTTTTGCTAACTTTTCTACTGTACTGAATACGGATATGGCTTATGATATTACGGATCTGTTGGAAGAGAACTGCCCGGATGCCCTTGAATTGATTCCGGAGGACTGGTGGGGATGCTTATCTCGAGACGGGCGTATTTACGGTCTGCCTGCTTTTTTGCCGAGTGCCATGTATGTCAATCTGGCATGGAGGCAAGACATTGCTGAGGAGGTAGGCGTCAGCCTTGATGATGTGAATACACTGGAAGATCTGACGGAAGTGTTTGCAAAGGTGAAAGAAGCTCATCCGGAGATGTATCCATTGATTGGAGGTAACGCCGGATGGGGAGGTTGGACCGGTATGACCTACGCTATTGAGGGTGTGGACGCTATGGGAGATAATCCGTTGATGCCGGCAGGTGTACTGATGGGAGACAGCGATACAGTAGTGAACCTATTTGAGACTGAGGAATATGCAGAGCGTATGGCATTGGTACGAGACTGGTATGAAAAGGGTTACATTATGCAGGATCTGGCTACTTATACAGGTACGAATATTGATTTAATGGCATCCGGGAATGGATTTGCAAATGTGACAGGACAAGGTTCGGCACCGGAGTATGTGGCTACCAATTCAACTAATCAGGTAGGTTATCCGATAGAAAGCAAGCAGCTTAACGCCTGCAGCATCAACACAGCAAGCATTATAAATCAACCATTCTACGTGTCTTCCAACAGTAAACATCCGGAAGCGGCTTTAAAATTTTTGAATCTGACCTATTGTGATGCGGATATTGCTAACCTGTTGCAATGGGGTATTGAAGGACGCGATTATGTAGTCAATGCTGATAATACAGTTCAGCCGCCGGAGGGAAAGGATTCAGCCTCTGTTCCGTATCCTGGTGGTTACATGAATTATGGAAATATGTATTCAGGACTGGAGTATCCCGCTGCAGGTACCAGTCAGGAGAGTATAGAGTTTGGTAAGAATAACAATTACAATGCAGATCGTTCCCATGCATTTGGGTTTGTCTTTGACTCCAGCAGTGTGACCAGTCAGTATGCGGCGGTGAATAATGTGATCATGCAGTACTACTGCGGATTGGATTGCGGTAGCGTAGATCCGGAGACCACCATACCACAGTTCGTACAGGCATTGAAAGAAGCAGGCATTGATGATATCATAGCAGAAAAGCAGGCACAGTATGATGCCTGGAGAGCACAGAAGTAAAGGTAAAGACATAGATTATGAAAAACTGTGAAGTGGTGGAAAAGATTCTGCAATATCATCCCAACATTCCGAATTATGACGGATGTGATGGTTATAAGGCAGGGGATCCGGAAGCAGAGTGCACTGGCATAGTCAGTGCACTGGTGCCGACGGTGGAGGTGATTCGTAAAACGGCGGATTTGGGATGCAATTTGATCATTACCCATGAGCCAAGCTATTATATGACACCGGATTTCCCTGAATGGAGAGGCCCGTTTCCCAATGATGTGTATGAGTGTAAGCGGCAGCTATTGGAGCAGACAGGGATTACTGTCTGGCGTGATCACGACCACATTCATATGCACCAACCGGATGGCATTTTTACAGGTGTTCTCAAGTATCTGGATTGGGAACCGTATTATCAGGGGAAGCCGGATCATCTCCCTATGTACTATCTCTGCCAGCTTCCCGAGACTACCGTAGGTGAGTTACGTGAACACTTGATAAAAAAACTGAATCTGAATGGTTTGCGCTATATCGGGGAACCGGACGCAAAGGTCAGCAGAGTGGCAATCTGTGCGCACTTGTATCCGGGTGGATTTGCTTTGCCGGAGACTGTTCCGGAAGGAGCTTATCTGGATTATGCGACTGCATTGATCCGGGAGATGGAGAAGGAAGGCGGTCTGGATGTATTGATCCCCGGTGAGATCATTGAGTGGGATGTACTTTCCTATATCAGAGATGCAGTAGCGTTTGGAAAAAACAAAGCGTGTATGAACATCGGACACTTTAATATGGAAGAACTGGGGATGCGCTATGCAGCAGACTGGATTACAGAACTGGTAGAAGAACAGGTCCCGGTTCATTACATTCCCACGGGCGATATTTTTCGCTTTGTATAAAATGGTATGAGAGGATGGAAATGGAAGACTGGGAGAAAGCGTATCAGGATACTTTGAAAGAACTGCAAGATCATCCGATTCTGCCGGAGTTGAATAGTTCGGAGCCGGAAGTGGGTGTATGGTATAAGAAGCAGATATCGGAAGGCATTTGTGGCGGCGGATGGCCCTATTGTGTTTATCTGAAAAAAGGACGAAGTGACTGTTTGGCTGTATTTATGATAGGAGGCGGTTTGTCCTATTGTCAGGAGACAGCTCGTTGCCCGGGAACCTTGAAAGCGACTTTACAGGGGAAGACACCCTTCTATACAGATGAAGTACAGCCGGGAAATGACATATGGTTCTTCAATAACCCGCATAACACGGGATTCCTCACCATGAGGGAGGATAATAAATTTGTTGACTGGAGTATTGCCATGATCAATTATGGCACTGCGGATTTCCACATTGGTCAGAGTGATTTTCGATACACAGATGAAAACGGGGAGAGCAAAATTCTGTATCATCACGGATATGCTAATTTTCAAGCGAGCCTGAGACAGATTCAAGAACTCTTTCCATCTCCTGAAAAATTATTGATTGCAGGAGAAAGCGCAGGGGCTTTCGCGGTGCCTGCAGTGGCAAAGGATATTATGGATGCTTACTCGGACTGCGTGGATGTTACAATTTATTCCGACAGTGCGTTGATGCTATATCCTCATTGGAGGCAAGTTGTGACCGATGTGTGGAAGGCTCCGGAGCATATTGCAGAAGGAGTTCAGACAGATAATATATTGGTAGACTTCTATCGACAACTGGCGGCGTGCGTTGGTAAGAAAGCAAAATATCTGTTCTCCTGTGGTGTGGGAGATTCTGCACTGATCATGTACCAGAATTTTCTGGAGGAGAGCAAATTTGTATATGATCCTGAGAAAGCAGGGCAAATGAGAGAGCGGTTGTCCAGACAGGTTGCACAGCTTCAGTCACTTGAGGTTTCTTTCGGTTTCTATATCCATGATTTTGTTGACAATGGAATGGGACAGCATTGTACCTTGGCTGCACATACCTTTATTGATGGAAATGTAGATGGGGTATCACCGATGGAATGGCTTTGGAAGGCGGTAAATGGTGAGGTGAGCAGTGTGGGGTTAAGACTGTTTTCGGAAATACAGGACAATTAAAAACAACTGGTAACGAGAAATTAGGTATGACAGATATAAAAATTAAGATAGGGGAGAACGATAATGGCAGATATTTCTATAAGTTTTTTTTCTACAATGATGGCGAGACATGTAACGGTCAAGGTGATTATTCCCTTTGATATAGCTGATTTATTGGGCTATAAACAGCCATTTCCAACTCTTTATTTCCTGCCCGGTTACAGTGCAAATGCTGAGTCAATTGTATCCAGCACTATTCTTGCAGAACGTGCAGCAGCAAAGGGCTTTGCGGTAGTAATTCCGGACGGTGAAAATTCCTTCTATGTGGATCAGCCGGATATAAATACTTTCTATGAGAGATTTGTGGTGGAGGAACTGGTGTCAGTGACACGTAAACTTTTGCCCATCTCTGATAAGCAGGAAGATACCTATATTGGAGGTATTTCTATGGGAGGCTATGGCTGCATGATGTTGGCAAGCAGACATCCGGAAACTTTCAGTAAAGTTCTCGCCTTATCGCCGGCAACTAAAGCTTTTGGTCCTAAGATGCTGGAAAATGGGTTTACGCAGGCACTGCTGGAACACTATTTTAAGAGTGAAGAGAATTATATGCAGAACTATGATCCACTCACTAATTTCAGACAAGCCAAAGCAGATGGAAAGAAACTGCCGGACATCTATCTGTGCTGTGGGGAACAGGATCCGCTTGTATATGAGATGGACGTAGACTTTGTGAAGCAGATGGAACAGGAAGGGATTTCAATAACATCTCAATGGGGTGATGGAGTACATGATTCCTGGTACTGGAATAAAGTTCTGCCCGATGCCATTGATTTCATGCTAAAAAAATAAAATCATCTGGCAGCCCCGGCGCTATGCCGGGGCTGTTGCTACGATAAGGAGAAGAAATCTATATGGATAAGCTTGGATTTGGCTTGATGCGGTTGCCGTTGCTGCAGAAAGATGATGGGCGGAAAATAGACGGTCAGACGGTATGTGACATGGCAGATTGTTTTCTGAAAAGGGGTTTTACCTATTTTGATACGGCATATCCCTATCATGAAGGCAAAAGTGAAACCGCTTTCCGTGAGGCTGTAGTAAAACGACATCCTAGATTTGCCTATACAATCACGGATAAACTGCCGTTGTATCTGTTGCAAAGACAGGAAGAGATGGAAGAGATATTTCAGTGCCAGCTGGAAAGATTGGGGCTGGATACTATCGATTACTATATTCTGCACAATGTAAATACAATCAGCTATGCACAGGCACAGAAACTGGACGCATTCGGATTTATACGGCAGAAACAGATGGAAGGAAAGGTGAAGCATATTGGTTTTTCTTTTCACGATCGGGCGGATCTGCTGGAAAAGGTGTTGACGGAACATCCGGAAGTGGAGTTTGTGCAGCTCCAGATCAATTATCTGGACTGGGAAGATACGAATGTACAGGCTCGCCTGTGTTACGAGACCGCAGTACGTCATGGTAAACAGGTCATTGTCATGGAGCCCATTAAGGGCGGCAGTCTGACACAATTGCCCCCTCAGGCAGCAGAACTGTTGGAGAACTTCCGGCCAGGGGTAAGCCCGGCTGTATGGGCATTGCTATTTGCAGCCAGTTTGGAGCATGTGAAAGTAGTGCTTTCCGGTATGAGTACACCGGAACAGTTGAAAGAAAATACGGCAGCGGTTGCTGATCAGCCCCCACTGACATCGGAGGAACGAGAGGCTCTGCTTCAAGTGGCGGAGGTGTTGCGGGCACAGATAGCTATTCCCTGCACAGCCTGTCGATATTGTGTAGAGGATTGTCCTAAGAAAATAGCAATTCCAGAATATTTTTCGCTATATAATAGTCTGTATCGATTCGGCGCGAACCAGGCTGGAAATGTGGGAGCTTATTATAGGAATCTGATTCAGAAGTATG
>ERZ773158.2821-NODE-2821-length-11891-cov-87.513265_pt1 | contig 11891 bp, 13 predicted proteins | sample MGYA00511918_ERZ773158 | MGnify/ENA primary metagenome ERZ773158 (study PRJEB29015, sample SAMEA2737876) | human gut metagenome | biome: human gut; feature: human-associated habitat; material: faeces | place: China | collected 2012 ...
ATGTTCGGTCGCGTAAGTTCTTTCAATGGTTTCATAGTTACTTATTTAAACGTACAGATACTGCATTTTTGTGCGCGTCGAGTTGTTCGTTGGCTGCCATGACTTCAATGGCCGGACCAATCATGGCAATACCTTCGGGTGTAATTTCCTGGAAGGTAATCTTGCGGATGAAGCTGTCCAGACTGACTCCACTGTAGGCCTTGGCATAACCGTTGGTAGGGAGAGTATGGTTGGTGCCCGAAGCATAGTCGCCTGCACTTTCCGGAGAATAATAGCCTAAGAACACGGAACCCGCATTGACAATGCGTTCGCTGATTTCCATGTAATCCTTGGTTTCGATAATCAGGTGCTCGGGAGCATATTCGTTGGTCATTTCTACGGCTTCGTCCATGTTCTTCACTAAAAACAGTTTGCTGGCAGCTAAGGAGCGACTGGCAATTTCCTTTCGGGGAAGCTGGGCCAGCTGGCGTTCTACTTCTTCTGTCACCGTCTTCAGTAAAGTTTCGCTGGTAGTAATCAGGATGGCCTGGCTGTCAGTGCCGTGCTCTGCCTGTGAAAGTAAATCGGCAGCCACAAAGACCGGATTGGCTGTTTCATCGGCCAGTACCGCTACTTCAGAAGGTCCAGCCGGCATGTCGATGGCTACATCGCGCAAGGAAACCTGCTGTTTGGCCGCAGTGACATACTGGTTGCCCGGACCGAATATCTTGTAGACTTTAGGAATGCTTTCTGTACCGTAGGCCATGGCTCCGATAGCTTGTACCCCGCCGGCTTTGAAGATACGGCTGATACCTGCCAGTTTGGCTGCATAGAGAATGGCCGGATGAATCTTTCCTTCCTTGTCAGGAGGAGTACAGAGAATGATTTCCTTGCATCCGGCAATCTGTGCCGGAGTAGCCAGCATCAGGACGGTGGAGAAAAGAGGAGCTGTTCCACCGGGAATGTACAATCCCACTTTCTCAATGGCTACAGCTTTCTGCCAGCAAGTCACACCCGGCAGTGTGGTGATTTTCTTTCCCTGGAATACCTGTGCGGCGTGGAACGTGCGGATGTTGTTATAAGCCAGTGTGATGGCCGCCTTCAGTTCGATGCTGACTTTCTTTTCTGCTTCGGCAATTTCTTCCTCGCTTACCAGCAGGGAGTTCAGTTGCACTTTGTCGAACTTCTCTTCGTATTCGAGTACGGCCTTATCACCCTCAAATTTGATGCGGTTTAATATTTCGAGTACGGTTTCCCGCAATGATTCCGTTTGAAGAGTCGGACGTTTCAGCAAGTCCGCCCATGTATTTTTTTCAGGATAAGTAATGATGTTCATAGTAACAATCTTTGTGATTAGGTTCTGAAAATCAAAGTATCATTTTCTCAATAGGCAGCACCAGGATGCCTTGTGCACCGATGGCTTTCAGCTTGCCGATGATTTCCCAGAAACATTTCTGGTCGAGAACAGTGTGGATGCTGCTCCAGCCTTCTGTAGCCAATGGCATGATGGTCGGACTCTTCACACCGGGAAGAACGGCTACAATTTCTTGCACCTTGTCGGTCGGTACGTTCATCAGCACGTATTTTTTGTCTTCAGCGGTTTTGACTGCATTGATGCGGAACAGCAGCTCCTGAAGGATTTCCTTCTTTTCGTCCGACATGTGTTTGTTTCCGATGAGCAGCGCTTCGCTCTTCATTACTACTTCCACCTCTTTCAGGTTGTTGCTGATAAGGGTAGAGCCGGAGCTGACAATGTCGAAGATGGCATCTGCCAGACCGATGGCCGGAGCAATCTCCACCGAACCTGTGATAACATGGATGTCGGCCTCAATGTGCTGTTGCGTCAGGAAGTTTTTCAGGATATTGGGGTAGGAGGTAGCAATCTTTTTGTGATTGAACCATTCCAGTCCGTTGTATTCCGTTTCTTTGTGAATAGCCAGTGACAAACGGCATTTGCTGAAGCCCAGACGGTGCACGATTTCCGCTTCTTCAGCACGTTCCACGAATTCGTTTTCTCCTACAATACCGAGGTCGGCCACGCCGTTGGCCACACATTGTGGAATATCATCGTCGCGTAGGAACAGTACTTCTACCGGAAAATTACTGGACTGTGTCAGCAGTGTACGCTTGGAGGTGGATAGTTTGATGTCTGCTTCAGTAAACAGGGCCATTGTGTCTTCGAACAAGCGCCCTTTGGATTGTACGGCAATTCTTAACATATTGTTCTAAGTTTTTAAAGTGTCAAATAAAAAAAAGGCTTACCGAGGAATAAATTCTTACGGCAAGCCTTTGTGTAATCTTATCTCTTGTAACTGCACGCGTCGTCAGCCTACCGTGTGAACCGTTAGGTAATGATGATGGCGATGATGTACAGTATTTAAAATCATAATTATCGTTCTTTTGTTGCGACAAAAATATTAGATAAGAATTAAAAAAGCAAATATTTATCAGAAAAAACTCGCTTTTGCTGTCAAATTTATAAAGATTCCTTTTCTTTTTCCGTATAACAGCCTTTGAAGTACATTTCCTTTTCTGCTTTTTCTCTTGGGAAAATGAAATAGGTGCAGACGGCCTTGGTGCAGACTTCATCCTGTGCATTGTAGATTTCGGCTTCAATGAACACAAAGTTCCGTTTCTGCTCTTTGATTCTTCCTTTGAGGGTAAGGTGAGAGTCGGTCGTGTGAATGGGTTTCAGGTATTGAGTTTCCATGCGCGAAGTCACTCCCGCTGTCTGAAGCTTGCGGGCAATCACCCAGGCACATATCTCATCCAGCAGAGTTGCCTGAATACCTCCGTGCAGGGTATTCAGCCAGCCTTGAAAACGGGCTTCAGGTACCCATTTACTCACAATCTCGTCCCCGTCTTCATAGAATTCCATTTTCAGGCCCGACTCGTTGTTGGGGGCACAGCCGAAACAGAAGTATCCTTCCATTCCTTCCCATGGATTGATGATTTTTTCCATGATGGCTGAGTTTTAGATAGTATAGTCCACGCAGGCGCGGTTTTCCTTGGCATCTTTCAGAATACCAGCTGCGGCTACGTGTGCCGGATGGATGGCATAAGCCTTTACGTCGTCCAGCGTATCGAAACTGCTGTCCAGGCAGATGTCCCATACTTCTGCCGGGTTTTCATTCAGTCCTACATGAATGTCACGAATAAAGGGAATAGTGGCCGGAAGAGCCTCGATGGCAGCCTTAAAACGGTTCATAATGTCAGCTTTTTCTGCCGGAGAAAGGGTTTCTTTCAATTTAAATAAAACAATGTGCTTGACCATGTTTGTTTGTTTTTATGATTTTCGTATCTTTGAATATTGCAAATATAGAAATTAATTATTGAAACAAGTTATGATTATCATTGGAATTGCAGGAGGAACAGGCTCCGGTAAAACAACTGTAGTGAGAAGGATTATCGAAAGTCTGTCGGAGAATGAAGTGGCAGTGCTTCCGCTTGATTCATATTATAAGGACAGCAGTCATGTGCCCGTGGAAGAACGGCAGAACATCAACTTTGACCATCCTTCGGCATTCGACTGGGATTTGCTCTCCAAGCATATCTCCATGCTGCGTAAGGGAGAAGCCATTGAACAGCCTGTATATTCCTATCTTACCTGTACGCGCCAGAAAGAAACCGTGCATGTAGAACCCCGTAAGGTCATCATCATCGAAGGTATTTTGGCTTTGAGCGACCGCAGGTTGTGCAAGCAGATGGACCTCCGTATTTTTGTGGATGCCGATCCGGACGAACGTCTCATCCGTGTCATCCAGCGGGATGTGATAGAACGCGGACGTACGGCTGAGGCGGTGATGGAACGTTATGTGCGTGTGTTGAAACCCATGCACCTGGAGTTTATCGAACCGGCCAAGCGAATAGCCGACCTGATTGTGCCGCAAGGAGGTCATAATGAAAAGGCCATCGAGATTCTGAAGATGTACATTGAACGAATCGTAGACAAATGAAAGGCTGGATAACGGGGCTGTGCTGTGTGCTGGCCTTTTTTTTGTTTTTTTCATGCGGCTCTGAGAAAAAAGCGGAAGAGACTGCCGTCGATTTGCCACAGATTCAGGAAAGAAAGGAACTGGTGGTGCTGACTGTCAACAGCTCTGTGTCTTATTTCCATTACCGTGGTGAACCCATGGGATTCCAGTACGAATTGGCCCAGCAGTTTGCCAAGTCGCTGGGACTCGACCTAAAGGTGAAGGTCGTAAAAGACGAAGAGCAGCTGGTGAGCAGTCTGCTCAAAGGAGAAGGTGATTTGGTAGCCTACAACCTGATTATTACCAATCCGCTGAAGGATAGTCTGATTTATTGTGGTGAAGAAGACATTACGCGGCAGGTAATTATACAGCGGAGAGGGAAGAAAGCTTTGAAGGATGTCACGGAACTGGTAGGAAAGAAAGTCTATGTCAATTCCGGAAAATACCGTACCCGCCTGGAAAATCTGAACCGCGAACTGGGAGGAGGAATTGATATTTGTGAGATTTCCTCCGACAGTGTATCGTCGGAAGACCTGATTACGTGGGTGGCAGAGGGGCGTATTGACTACACAGTAGCTACAGATGAAATTGCCCGCATCAACCGTACTTATTATCCGGTGCTTGACATCAACCTGGCCATCAGCTTTGACCAGCGTTCTTCGTGGGCCGTACGGAAAACGTCGCCTCAGTTGGCAGAGGCCGCTGATAAATGGCACCGCGAGAACATCAATTCACCGGCATTCCGTGCCAGTGCCCGCCGTTATTTTGAATTGGCCAAGCGTCCGGCACACGGAGCCATTCTTTCTGTGAAAGACGGTAAGATTTCCCACTACGATGATTTGTTCCGGCGTTATGCCAAAGAAATCGGTTGGGACTGGCGTCTGTTAGCTTCGTTGGCCTATACCGAATCGAACTTCAATCCGAATGTCGTATCATGGGCCGGGGCCAAGGGGCTGATGCAGCTGATGCCGGCTACGGCACGTGCCATGGGAGTGCCGCCGGGCAAAGAGCAGGATCCGGAAGAGAGTATCAAAGCTGCTGTGAAGTACATTGCCGGAATGCAGCGTACGTTTAGTAAAATTACGGATAAGGAAGAACAGTCCAAGTTCATATTGGCCGCCTACAATTCCGGTATCGGCCATGTGACTGATGCTATGGCATTGGCCGAGAAATACGGGCGCAATCGCTATATCTGGGAGCATCATGTAGCTCACTTTATGTTGTTGAAAAGCAACAAGGAGTACTATCAGGACCCTGTCTGCAAGAACGGGTATGCCCGAGGCAGTGATACCTATGAGTTTGTACACGAGATTCTGGCACGTGCGGAACTTTACCGGAAAAAGATAAAGAAGTAAACAATTGAAAAGTTGGGTTTTATAAATAGCCTGAAGTTTTTGCGGAAACTTCAGGCTATTTTTTACGTTTCCCGTTGCAGAAACGTAAGTTTCTCAGTGTGGAAATATAGGTTTCTCCATCGGAAACCGTACGGTTTATGTGGGGGAAACGTAGAAAACTTTTCAGCAGTCTGCTTTTTCTTTTAGGAAGTTTGCAAAATATAATAAGTTACATTATTTCCTAATCATTTTAAAGTTCTACAATAAGCAGATAGCTAAAAGAAGTTTTCTGCTTGAAAAAAATAAGTTTTTCTTTGGCGCTGTATAATTATATTCGTAATTTTGCGAACAACAAACAAAAGAGGTGAAAATGGTAAGAAAGAACTATTCAGAAGAACAGGAAAAAATGGCCCGCTTTGCCAAGGCCATGGGGCATCCGGCTCGTATAGCCATACTTCAATTTTTGGCCTCACAGGAATGTTGCTTTTTCGGCGACATTCATGAAGAACTGCCTATAGCCAAGGCTACAGTGTCACAGCACTTGAAGGAACTGAAAGAAGCCGGACTGATTCAGGGAGAAATTGAAGCACCTAAGGTGAGGTATTGCATTAATAAGGAGAACTGGAAACTGGCCAAAAAAATGTTTGCCGATTTCCTGGGCCAGCCGATATGTAAAAAAGAGAGCTGTTGCGAATAAGCTCTTTTTTTTGTTGTACTTGTTCGTTGTTTTGCGAATTACTAATAATAGATATAGAAGAACGATGAAAAAGATGGTATGTCTTCTGTCAGTATGCTTGGCATTGGCCTCATGTGGGATGCAGGGCAGAAATGAAAAAGAAATTCAAACAAGTGACAAAGCGGTGGTCAGAAACAGTGAGGTAACTGCCAAAGACCATGTAGAGGTATTGTATTTTCATGGGAAGCAGCGTTGTGCTACGTGCATAGCCATTGAAAACAATACTCTGGCTGTGATGAAAGAGAATCTTTCGGAGCAGGTAAAGAAGGGAGAAGTGGTGTTCAAGGTGATAGACATCAGCAAGAAGGAAAATGAGAAGATTGCCGAAAAATATGAGGTTACCTGGTCGTCACTCTTTGTGGTGCGCTACAAGAACGGGCAGGAGACTGCGGAAAATATGACTCAGTTTGCTTTCGGAAATGCCCGTAAATCACCGGAGGTGTTCAAGGAAGGACTGGTGAAGACCATAAATGACATGCTGAAATAATAAGGAGAGGCTATGGACTGGTTACAGACATTGTTGGACAACAGTTCCACTCCTGTATGGACGGCGTTTCTGCTTGGACTGCTGACTGCACTTTCGCCTTGTCCGTTGGCAACCAACATTGCGGCCATTGGCTTTATCGGGAAAGATATTGAGAACCGGAGGCGTATTTTCTGGAACGGACTACTCTATACGCTGGGACGTATTCTTTCGTACGCGTTGCTTGGAGTGGTGTTGATTCTGGTTCTGAAAGAGGGCTCGAGCATGTTTGGCATACAGAAGACCATCGGAGCGTGGGGAGAGCTTGTGTTGGGACCGCTTTTGTTCCTGATAGGCCTTTTCATGCTTCTCGGTGATAGGTTGAACTTGCCTCAGTTCGGATTTCAGGGTAATGCGGAAGGACTTGCCCGGAAAGGCGGTTGGGGCGCGTTGATAATAGGCGCGTTGTTTGCCCTGGCTTTCTGTCCCACAAGCGGTGTCTTTTATTTTGGCATGCTGATACCAATGTCGGCTACGGCCACTGCAGGTTATCTGCTGCCCGTTGTGTTTGCCATTGCGACTGCCATACCGGTGCTGGTCGTGGCGTGGATTTTAGCGTTCAGTGTACAGCAGCTGGGCAGTTTTTACGGCAAGATGCAGAAGGTGCAGAAATGGATGACCCGCATAGTCGGCGTGCTGTTTATCGTCATCGGCATATATTATAGCTGGATAATGTATTTATAAACGAATTTGATAACAAACAAAATCTTTACAAGTATGGAAATTAAAGTATTAGGACCGGGTTGTGCAAAGTGCAAGACCACCTATAATGTAATTGAAAAAGTAATCAAGGAAAATAACCTGGACGTGAAACTGACCAAGGTGGATGACATCATGGAAATGGTGAGCTACAACGTCATGACGACTCCTGCCGTTGTGGTAGACGAAGTAGTGAAGATGAAAGGACAGGTTCCCACCGAAAGCGATGTGAAGAAACTTTTAGGGATCGGATAAACAAGAGGATTGATTCAGAAGCGGCAGAAACGACCTTCAAGGCAGCTGCCGCTTTTATGATGGGATACTTGTTCGTATTTAAACGAATTATAACGATAGAAACATGATACAAGATTTTGCAGACTGGCTTGTTTACGGATTGTTCGGACTGAGTGCTGATACGCCGCTTGGGGTAGCCGTAAACTTCTTTTTTTATGATACCATCAAGATTCTTATTCTACTGTTTTTTATCAGTGTGCTGATGGGAATCATTAACGCTTATTTTCCGATAGAACGTTTGAGGAACTATCTGGTAACGCATAAAATGTATGGGTTGCAGTATGTTCTGGCCTCTATTTTCGGAGCCATTACTCCGTTCTGTTCCTGCTCGTCCATTCCCTTGTTTATCGGCTTTGTAAAAGGCGGTATCCCTTTGGGAGTGACGTTTGCCTTCCTGATTACTTCTCCGCTGGTGAACGAGGTGGCGGTGGCTATGTTCCTCGGCTCTTTTGGACTGAAAGTCACACTTATCTATGTCATCAGTGGTATTCTGCTGGGAGTGATAGGAGGTTTTGTGCTTGGCCGTATGCATCTCTCACCTTACCTGAGCGACTGGGTGAAGCAGATACAGGCCAGCTCCTCGGCGCAGGCAGGAGAATGGGAGAAAGACCATACCACTTTTATCAAGCGTCTTCCCGTCATTGTGCGTGATGCCTGGAAGATTGTCAGTGGTGTACTGATTTACATTCTGATAGGTATCGGTATAGGTGCGTTTATGCACGGCTTTGTGCCCGAAGGATTTTTCGAGCAATACATGTCGAAGGACAACTGGTTTGCCGTACCGCTTTCGGTCATTCTTGCCGTGCCGATGTATGCCAATGCGGCAGGCATTGTGCCGGTCATCGAGGTATTCGTAGCCAAAGGTATTCCTATGGGTACAGCCATTGCTTTCATGATGGCCGTGGTGGGTCTTTCACTTCCGGAAGCGACTTTGCTGAAAAAGGTGATGACGTGGCGGCTGATTGCGATATTCTTCGGAACGGTGGCTTTCTTCATTATCTTGTCGGGTTATTTGTTTAATTTTGTTCTTTAATTTACCATTTTTATATGAGAGTATTGATTCTTTGTACAGGAAATAGTTGCCGCAGCCAGATGGCCCACGGCTTTTTGCAGTCGTTCGATAAAAATATAGAAGTGTATTCGGGTGGAACAGAGCCTGCCGCACAAATAAATGCCAAGGCGGTGGAGGTAATGAAAGAAGTCGGAATTGACATCAGTTCGCATGTGCCGACTCATGTGAATACCTACCTTGATCAGGAATGGGATTATGTGATTACCGTGTGCGGAGGGGCAAATGAAAGTTGTCCGGCATTTACCGGAAAAGTAGGCAAACGTCTTCACATCGGTTTTGACGACCCGTCGCATGCCACCGGGACTCCGGAATTTATTGAAGCGGAATTCCGTCGTGTGCGGGATGAGATTAAAAATGCCTTCGCCCGTTTCTATATTACGGAAATCCGAAAAGAAGAATTGTCAGCTTGCTCTTGCGGAAGTTGCGGTTAGTATGCGTATTCTGTTGTAGCTTCTTTGGTTTTGCGATACATCGTAATGTTTGGAATGAATTCTTTGTTATTTCGTCATTTTTTAATAGTTTCGTCACTATGAAACCAAACTTAACAAAGTTGAATATGACAGAATGGGATAAAATGCAGGAGCATCAAATCTATAATGATTTTGATGCTGATTTGTTTAAGCTGAGGGTTAAGGCAAAAAAGCTGTTTAAGGAGTTTAACCGCACTGAAGATGAAGAAGTTGAACGACGTCAGGAAATCATGCACAAACTCTTCAAGAAAGTAGGGGAGCGTGTGTGGATGGAGCCGGACTTTGCTTGCGAATTCGGCAAAAATATTACGATTGGCAATGATGTTTATATTAACTTCGGATGTACGCTCCTCGATTGCGGGCAGATAACGATAGGTAACAATACGTTGTTGGGGCCCAATGTGAGTATGTATTCGGCCAATCATTCGCTTGATGCGGCAGAGCGGATAGCAGGTGCTTTGATTCCTGAACCCATTACCATAGGCAATCGGGTCTGGATTGGAGGCGGCAGCACTATCCTCAGTGGAGTGACGATAGGCGATGATACCGTTATCGGTGCCGGAAGTGTCGTAACTCATGATATCCCTTCGGGTGTCGTGGCAGCTGGAAATCCCTGTCGTGTATTAAGAAAAATCACGGATAAAGATAAGGTGGGTTTTCCCGTATAGCAGATTGTTTTTCCATATAAGGAAAGGCATCACGATGAGGTAATCTTCCAAAAGCGGGGTGAGTTACATATTGTCTAATTATAAAAACAAAAGGCTGTTTCAAATTACATTATTCTAATTTGAAACAGCCTTTTTACTGCTTTCTCTCAGCAAATAAATATAGGCTAAAAAAACGCCTTTGCGTTTTAATTAAAACACAAGGACGTTTAGATTAAAACGCAAAGGCGTTTGACATGAAATGTACTTGCGTTTGAGATAAAACGCACTTGTGTTTTTGGAGGAGAATAAAACGAATGAATCGATTTTACTTTTAATTTAATTAACTGTTTGAATATATATTATTTACGATAAATTCGTAGATTTGCGAAAGGTTCGTAGAAAAACTCGTTCGATATGGAAAAGCTAACTTATCAGGAAGAAGAAGCCATGCGCTTTATTTGGAACTTGGGACCATGTTTTGTGAAGGATGTGGTGGGCTGCTATGCTGAACCTAAACCACCTTATACCACGGTGGCCTCCATTATTAACAACCTGAAGCGGAAGGGATACCTGCAGGCAGAGAGGTTTGGTAATACTTACCGGTATACTCCTTTGGTGGCTCAGGAAGAATATACCAGCAAGTCTGTGGGCAACATTGTGCGCAATTACTTTGCCAATTCTTATAAGGAGATGGTTTCGTTCTTTGCCAAGGAGCAGAAGATTTCCAAGGAAGACCTGAATGAGATTATCAACCTGATTGAAAAACGTGAAGACAAATAAAAACTTATTTCTATGCTATACCTTCTTCAAGTCAATGTCGGATTAATCCTGTTTTATGCACTCTATAAACTGGTATGTACGCGGGATACCTTCTTTCGTTCAAGAAGATTTATCCTGATAGTGTCGCTTGTATTGCCATTTATCCTGCCTTTTATCGACGTACGTGAATGGCTGGAAAGCCGTGACCGCATGATTATGCTCACTCACTTTGATTACTCGGCGGTGTTGCCGGAGATTGTGGTGGGCAGTGAAGCAGTAGAAACCGGGAACCGTGTATTCGTACTGTCTGAATGGATAGGCTATCTGTATCTTGCCGGGGTAGTGGTATTGCTCGTCCGGCTTGCGGTTCAGGCGTTCAGTCTGTATCGCCTCATTGTGCGTATGCCGGAAAAAGAGATAAACGGCGTCCGCGTAAAATGTTTGAATGACCCTTCCGGACCGTTCTCTTTCTTCGGATGGATTTTCATGAATCCTGCCGCGGTGAAGGAAGATGAAATCAATGAAATCCTGACGCACGAAATGGCGCACGTAAAGCAGCATCATTCTGTTGATGTACTTCTTGCCGAGATGGTCAGCATCTGCTGCTGGATGAATCCCTTTGCCTGGCTACTGAAACGCGAGGTCAGACTCAACTTAGAGTTCCTGGCCGACAGGAAAGTAATGGAGGCAGGGTTTGCTACTAAAAGCTATCAATATCACCTGCTTGGGTTGGCCTACAACCACAAGTACGGGTTATCCAATAATTTCAACTTCTCTCACCTTAAACAACGTATCATTATGATGAACAAGAAAAAATCAAATGCTACAGGGCATATCAAATATGCGCTGTTCGTGCTTCCGGCCTTTGCTCTACTCGTTGCCGGAAACATCTCCTGCTCGCAGGGAGCATCCGAAAAACAGGATGCCAAAGAAGAAACCGTTGCACCAGATTCAGTAGCGGCTCCTACTGACGGTGTAGCGAAAGACGAAGTGTTTATGGTTGCAGAAAAGATGCCTGAATTTCCGGGAGGAATGAAGGAGTTGTTGAAATTCCTTCAGGACAACCTGAAATATCCGGAAAATGCCATGAAGAATAATGTGCAGGGACGGGTAATCGTGCAGTTTGTGGTGGAAAAAGACGGAACTCTTACCGAATTCAAGGTGGCTCGTTCTGTAGATCCGGATTTGGATGCAGAGGCTTTGCGCGTGTTGCAGACCATGCCTAAGTGGAAGCCGGGCATGCAGAGGGGGAAGATCGTAAGGGTAAAATTTACCGTACCTGTTTCCTTCAAACTTCAGTAAATTGTGTTTGAGTCCGCTTTAAAAATGGGCTGTAATTATGCTTAAATGCTTCTGAGAGAAGTTGGAATGTAATCCTGTATTTTAGAGCGGACTCATTTTTTA
>ERZ773158.2828-NODE-2828-length-11868-cov-3.332430_pt1 | contig 11868 bp, 6 predicted proteins | sample MGYA00511918_ERZ773158 | MGnify/ENA primary metagenome ERZ773158 (study PRJEB29015, sample SAMEA2737876) | human gut metagenome | biome: human gut; feature: human-associated habitat; material: faeces | place: China | collected 2012 ...
GAAAAGCTGTTAAAGACCACAGACGGGGCAGTGATCTCTGTGGGCGGCGGACTTCCTTTAAGAGAGGAAAACCGGGAACTTTTAAAGAAGCTGGGACTGGTAGTATATCTGGATGTTTCACCGGAGACTGTTTACAAGCGTATCGGGGCAGATGTGTCCAGCCGTCCTATGCTTCACAGTGATGATGTGCCGGCACGGATCAGAAGCTTACTGGATGAGCGGCGGCCATTATATTTAAAAGCAGCACATATGGCAGTGGATGTAAATGATCGTTCTTTAGAGGATATTGCAGAAGAAATCTACCAGGAAGCACATAAATAGTGTAAATCAGCTGTAAATACGAAAAAAGAACTTGAAAAACCATAATACATAGTATAAAATAAAAAAGATAAAGCGAGTATTTTCAAGGAGGAGCATCATTTATGATATCAGCGGGCGATTTTAGAAACGGCATCACACTGGAGATTGATGGCAACGTATACCAGATCATGGAATTTCAGCACGTAAAACCGGGAAAGGGAGCTGCGTTCGTTCGTACTAAAATTAAGAACGTAATGAATGGCGGCGTTGTAGAGAAAACCTTCCGTCCGACCGAGAAGTTCCCGTCTGCCAGAATCGACAGAGTTGATATGCAGTATCTGTATTCCGATGGCGACTTATACAACTTCATGGATGTAAACACATATGAGCAGGTAGCTTTAAACCAGGAGACAATCGGCGACGCACTCAAGTTCGTAAAAGAGAATGAGATGTGCAAGATCTGTTCTTACAACGGCAAGGTATTCTCCGTAGAACCGCCGCTGTTCGTAGAGCTTGAGATCACAGATACAGAGCCGGGCTTCAAGGGCGATACCGCTACAGGCGCTACCAAACCGGCAGTTGTAGAGACTGGCGCTACTGTATATGTACCGTTATTCGTAAACCAGGGCGATAAGATCAAGATCGATACACGTACTGGTGAATATCTGTCCAGAGTCTAAGTTATAACATATACGTCAGAAAGGTCTTCACGATACCGTTTGTACCCTTGTGGGGAGGCAGTCGTGTCACTGACAGGTTTCTGACTGGAAACAGAGATTACTGTTTGTGGCAGGCATTTTCCTTTGCTGGTTATGCAGCGCATGAACAGTAGCAAGCAGAGAAACTGTTGTAAGATCCGGAGGAAACGTCGAGATTTTACAACAGTTTTTTTGCTTAACATATCGGGGAGGCGTCTATGACGCGTCCGTTGGTTCATCTCAGAGGGCGGGTTCGGAGTGAGCGGTGCTCATGGGGAGTGATAAATATGGAGAACGGAAGAGAAGACCGTCTGCGTCTGGGGGAAGAGGATGAGCCGGGGCGCAGATCTGGTGGCAGGAAGAGGCGTACATCCGGCAGGCAGACGGCAATCCGCCGGGAGCGGACGAGGCAGCAGAAGAAGCGCCGTGTGATGATGCGGCTGTTTTTGTGTCTGCTTATTTTCCTCCTGGGTGCGGGAACAGGCTGGACGCTGCGCGGGAAAATGATCCGCAAGCTGATCGATCCGTCCACGATCGAGATGCCAAACTGGGTTGATGAGCAGCTTCTCACGGTCAACCGATATTCCAGACCGGGGACGAATATCCCGGTCATCAACGGGATCGTGATTCACTATGTGGCAAATCCTGGGACGACGGCACAGCAGAACCATGATTATTTTGAGGGGTTGAAAGATCAGAGCGGCAGTAACACTGTTTCCGTCAGCAGCAATTTCGTGATCGGTCTGGACGGCGAGATCATTGAGTGCGTTCCGGTCGGGGAGAAGGCATATGCCTCCAATGAGAGGAATGCGGACACCGTTTCGATTGAGTGCTGCCATCCGGCGGCAGACGGAAAGTTCACAGACGAGACGTATGACTCGCTGGTAAAACTGACTGCATGGCTGTGCAAGCAGCTCGATTTAAGTCCGAAAGATGTGATCCGTCATTATGACGTGACTGGAAAGGCGTGCCCGAAGTATTTCGTGGATCATGAGGATGCCTGGAAGCAGTTCCGCAAGGATGTGAAAAAGGCAATGCGGAAGGATATATAATATACGATATAAATTATGAAAGGGAATCTAGTATGAAAACGATTTTAGATTTGATCGTGGAAGAACTGAAACCGGCGTTTACCGGCTGCGGGTACGATGAGAAGTATATCCGCGTGACGGTATCAAACCGCCCGGATCTCTGCGAGTATCAGTGTAACGGCGCGATGGCAGCTGCCAAAGCGTATAAAAAGAAACCGATCGATATTGCCAATGAGGTGGTGGAAAAGACAGCCGGAAGCAAGATGTTTTCTGAGATCAACGCCGTGATGCCTGGATTTATCAATATCCGCCTGAATCCGTGCTACCTGGCATCCTATGTACAGCAGGTGGCAGAGGATGAAAAGCTGGGACTCAACGCAGCTAAGAAGCCGGAGACGATCATCATCGATTACGGCGGAGCCAATGTAGCAAAACCACTGCATGTCGGACACTTACGTTCCGCGGTCATCGGAGAGAGCATCAAGCGCATCAGCCGCTATATGGGACACCATGTCATCAGCGATGTGCATCTGGGTGACTGGGGATTGCAGATGGGACTGATCATCGAGGAGCTGCATGACCGTCAGCCGGATCTGGTATATTTTGACCCGGATTATACCGGCGAGTATCCGTCGGAGCCGCCGTTTACGATTTCCGAGCTGGAGGATATCTATCCGGCAGCGAGCGCGAAATCCAAGGTAGATGCGGCATTCCGTGAGCGGGCACAGCAGGCAACCTTCAAACTGCAGAGTGGCTATGCACCGTTCCATGCGATCTGGAAGCACATCATGAACGTGTCCTTGAAGGATCTGAAAAAAAACTATGGCAATTTAAATGTATCGTTCGACCTCTGGAAGGGCGAGAGCGATGCGCAGCCATATATTCCGGGACTGATCGAGGATTTACAGAAAAAAGGTCTCGCCTATGAGAGCGATGGCGCGCTGGTTGTCGATATCGCACAGGAAGGGGATGCGAAGGAATATCCGCCTTGTATCGTCCGCAAATCCGATGGTGCGGCGCTGTATGCGACTTCCGATCTGGCGACGATCATCGAACGTGAGCAGGATTTCCATCCGGACCGCTACATTTACGTCGTAGACAAGCGCCAGGAGCTTCATTTTATCCAGGTATTCCGTGTGGCGAAGAAGGCGGGCATCGTCAAAGAAGATACGCCGATGATCTTCTTGGGCTTCGGTACGATGAACGGCAAGGACGGTGGTCCGTTCAAGACACGTGAGGGCGGTGTTATGCGTCTGGAGCACCTGATCAAGAATATCGATGAGAAGGTATATGAGAAGATTCAGGAGAAGCAGAAAGTTCCGGCGGACGAGATGACACGCACGGCGGAGATTGTCGGTCTGGCGGCACTTAAATATGCCGATCTTTCGAATCAGGCGACCAAAGATTACATTTTCGATGTAGACCGCTTTATTTCCTTTGAGGGAAATACAGGTCCACATATCCAGTATATGATCGTCCGCATCAAGTCCATTCTGGAGAAATACAAGGAACTGCGCGGTGCGGATGCTAAAGTGGTTCCGATCCGTCCGGCTGAGAGCGAGACAGAGAAAGCACTTCAGATGGCGCTCTGCCGTTTCGGCGAGGTGACAGAATCTGCATTCTACGAGACGGCGCCGCATAAGCTCTGCCAATACATGGCGGCAGTGGCGGATGCGTTCAATGCATTCTATCTGGAAAATAAGATCCTCTCCGAGGAGGACGCAGCGAAGCAGGCAGCCTTTATCAGCCTGATCACGCTGACCAAGCGGGTGCTGGATACCTGTATGGATCTGCTCGGAATGGAATCGCCGGAACACATGTAATCTGTAATATGGAGGAATCCTCATGAAAATAATAAAAATGTCCGTAGATACCTTCTGGAAGGGCGAAGTACGGGTACAGGGACAGATTGAGGATGAGACAAAGGTATATCAGACAAGAATTTTTATCAAGGGTAGTCAGATCTATGACTACTCTTGTTCTTGTGCGGAGGGAAATTCATTCCGGGGTCCCTGCGTGCATGCAAAAGCGCTTCAGGAGGCGTTTGCCCGCCAGCAGAAAGCCGAGCATACACTGCCGGTTTCGACTTCGCCGGAGATCCGGATGATGATCCGGGAGTACACGAACCGGGAAGTAGCGCGGATTCTGGGCGAGGAAGAGCGGGAACCGGTCTATCTGCATCCCTATTTACAGATCCGGCGCGGCGAAGTGCTTTTGGAGGCACGGATCGGACGGGAAAAACGGTATATTGTGAAAAACCTGCTGGAATTTGCACAGGCGGTTCACAGCGGAAAACGGGTGGAATACGGAAAAGGCATGGCGTTTGAACACGTCCCGTCTGCCTTTGCGCCGGAAAGCCGCCCATTTTTAGATCTTCTGCTGGAGGAGGCGGACGCCTACATACGCCATTATGAGGAGATGCGCGGTCATGCGGGGCTGCCGCTTCCGGTGATGCGGGCGTTAACGCTGGGATCTGCAGCGAGGGATCGGCTGTTTGATCTTTTAGAGGGAAAAGAAGTCCAGACGGAGGACGAGAAAGGTGCTGAACGTGTGTGCCGGGTTGAGCGTAAGGATCCGCGTTTCCCGGTGGAGGTGGAAGCAAGGGGCGATGGAATTGCGGTTACGGTTCCATCGGCTCTAACTTCGTTCCGGGGAGAACAGCGTCTGTATGTGGCAGATGGATTGCATCTGTTTGGATGCAGTGAACTGTATACAGAAACGATGGGCGTTTTTCTGGAGCAGATGGAACAGGGCGGAAGAGAGTGCGGAAGCCGGAAAGAGAAGCGGGAGCTGCTGGTTGGAAGCCGGGATATTCCGCTCTTTTATGCGCGGGTGCTGGAAGGCATGGAGGCACTTGGGATCTTGCAGAGCCCGGAGATCGATTGGGAGAAATACCGCCCAGAGGCGTTGAAAGCCCGGTTTGAGTTTGACAGTGATTCGCCGGACGAGCTGCGTCTGCGTCCGACGCTTTCCTACGGAGATTTTACGTTTTCGCCGCTGGCGGACGAGCATGTTCCGCGGGAGATCTGCCGGGATGTACCGGCGGAATTTTATATCAGCCGCCTGATCACGCGGTACTTCTCTTACTGGGAGGATGAGAGCGGCGAGCTGGTGATCCGCGGGGATGAAGAAGCGCTGTACCAGGTTCTGAGCGAGGGAATGCCGCAGTTTCAGGAGGTGGGCGAGGTATGGCTGTCAGAGTCTGTCCGCCATCTGCGCGTCCTGCCCCCGCCGGAAGTGTCGATGGGGGTTTCTCTTGGAGGCGGCTGGCTGGATCTGAAGATTGAGACGGCGGGAATCGACCCGGCGGAGCTTTTGCAGGTACTCAGTGAATACCGCCAAAAAAAGAAATATTACCGCATGAAAAATGGCGAATTTTTGCAGCTTTCGGGCGGCGGCCTGCAGGCGCTTGACAGCCTGACTGCGGATCTGGGACTGACGAAGAGTGAATTTCAGGCGGGGGAGGCGAAGATACCTGCCTACCGCGCTTTTTATCTGGACAGTCTCTCGGGCGACGGCAGGATGAAACTGTTTCAGCGGGATGAAGCCTACGGGATGATGGTGCGCGATCTAAAAACGGCGCAGAGTGTCAGCTATGCGGTTCCGGCGGTGCTGGAAAAGACGCTGCGGGAATATCAGAAGATCGGATATACGTGGATGCGGACGCTGGCGCGGTATCATTTCGGCGGGATCCTGGCAGATGATATGGGACTGGGAAAAACGCTGCAGGTGATTGCGCTTCTGACGGCATTTTATCAGGAAAAAACCGAGCAGAAAGCGGCTGGAAATGAAGGCAGTGGGTCAGAATTACCTCTTCCGTCTTTGATCGTCTGCCCGGCGTCGCTCGTCTACAACTGGGGACAGGAATTTGCCCGGTTTTCGCCGGGGATCCGCGTGCTTCTGATTGCCGGGACGGCGAAAGAACGGCAGGAACAGCTGGAGGAGCAGATGCGGATGGAGGCGTCTGAGGGGGCGCAGGTGATCATCACGTCCTATGATCTGTTGAAACGGGATCGGGCGGCGTATCTGGGACGCACGTTTGAATATGAGATTATTGACGAGGCGCAGGTCATTAAAAATGCAAAGACACAGGGAGCGAAGGCGGTAAAGGAGATTTCGGCGAATGCCCGTTTCGCCCTGACGGGAACGCCGGTGGAAAATCGGCTCAGCGAGCTTTGGAGCATTTTTGATTTCCTGATGCCGGGATTTTTATACAGTTACCGGAAGTTTCGTGAGCGGTATGAGCTGCCAATCGTGAAAAATCAGGATCCGGAAGCATTGACGGCATTGCGGCGGATGACGGGACCGTTTGTCCTGCGCCGCTTGAAAAAGGATGTGCTGCGGGAGCTTCCGGGCAAGGAAGAGAGGATCGTTTATTCGGCGGCGTCGGGGCGGCAGCAGAAGCTTTATACGGCGTCGGCGTTGAAACTGAAAGAGGCGCTGGCTGGCGGCGCGTGGTCGGGTAATGGAAAATTGGAAGTGCTTTCCCAGCTCATGCGGCTGCGCCAGATCTGCTGCGATCCGGCACTCTGTTTTGAAGATTATACGGGGGAATCGGCGAAGCTGGAGACCTGTGTTTCGCTGATCGCATCGGCGTCTGCGGCGGGACATAAGATCCTGCTCTTTTCCCAGTTTGCCTCGATGCTGGAGCGGATTCGGGAACGTCTTTTACAGGAGGGCATTTCGTCCCATCTTCTGGTCGGCGCGACCCCGAAGGAAGAACGCAGCCGGATGGTGCAGGCGTTTGCCTCGGATGAGGTTCCGGTGTTCCTTATTTCCCTGAAAGCCGGGGGAACGGGACTCAACCTGACGGCGGCGGATATCGTGATTCATTACGATCCGTGGTGGAATGTGGCAGCGCAGAACCAGGCGACCGACCGCGCGTACCGGATCGGGCAGGAAAAGCCGGTCACGGTATACAAACTGATCTTAAAGGATACGATAGAAGAAAATCTTTTGAAGCTGCAGAATGCGAAACTTGCGCTGGCGGCGCAGGTGGTTTCAGAGGGAATGGTTTCACTGGGCGATTTGAGCCAGAATGAACTGATGGAGCTGTTTGAACAGAATCCATAAAAAAATTTGCAGAAATAACGGGCAGGAGGAAAAAGCGTGAAGCAATGGAAACGATACAAATCATATATACTGCCATATAAGAGCGCCTTTATTCTGGGACCGCTCATGATGGTAACGGAGGTGCTGGGTGAGATTCTGCTGCCCAAATTTATGTCGATGATTATTAACCATGGCGTGGCGCAGAAAGACGGCGGATACATTCTCAAAATGGGACTTGTGATGGCGATTACCTCCTTTTTGATGGCGGCAGGCGGCATTCTGGGGGCATATTTTGCAGCGAAGGCGTCGATTTCCTTTACCAGCGATCTGCGCCGCGACTTATTTGCCAGAGTGCAGCAGTTTTCATTTAAAAATATCGATACGTTCAGCACGGGATCACTGGTAACCCGTCTGACGAACGATATCCAGCAGGTACAGAACCTGATTATGATGGGACTTCGGATGATGCTGCGCGCGCCGGGCATGTTCCTGGGGGCGCTTGTGATGGCGTTCTGGATGAATGCGGAACTGGCAGCTGTCATCCTGGTGGTGATTCCGCTTCTGACGGCGGCGATCGTCTGGATCCTACGGACTGCCTACCCGCGGTTTACGGCCATGCAGAAAGCGCTGGATACGCTCAATAGCGGCATCCAGGAGGTGCTGACGAACGTGCGGGTGGTGAAATCCTTTGTGCGGGAAGACTACGAGGAAAAGCGGTTTGCCGACACGAACCGGGAGCTCAAGGAGGCAGGGCTGCGGGCGCTGAAGATCGTAATTGCGACGATGCCGGTCATGATGTTCGCGATGAATGTGACGACACTGGCAGTTGTCTGGTTCGGCGGAAACCTGATTATCGGCGGACGGATGGCGGTCGGGGATCTGACGGCATTTACGACCTACATTGTACAGATTCTGATGTCACTTATGATGCTCTCAATGGTATTTTTGCAGAGTTCCCGCGCGATGGCGTCCATCCGGCGAATCGATGAGGTGCTGGATGAGCCGATTGATCTGAGCGATGAAAATGCATCACAGAAGGACCGGAAGGTTGAGAAAGGACGCGTGGAATTTAAGGATGTTTCCTTTTCCTACCGCGAAGGCGGTGAGCCGGTTCTATCCCACATCAGCCTGACGGCAGAGCCGGGGGAGACGATCGGCATCCTCGGTGCGACCGGAAGCGGAAAAACGTCGCTGGTACAGCTGATTCCCCGCCTCTATGATGTGACAGAGGGGAGTGTGCGGGTGGATGGTATCGATGTGCGGGAGTATTCCCTGAAAAATCTCCGGGACGGCGTTGGCATGGTTTTACAGAAAAACGTCCTGTTTTCCGGCACGATCGAGGAAAACCTGCGCTGGGGTGATGAGACGGCGACGGAGGAAGAAGTGCGGCGGGCAGCAGTGTATGCGCAGGCAGATTCCTTTGTGAATTCGTTTGCCGAAGGCTACAAAACGGAGATGGGACAGGGCGGCGTCAATGTATCCGGAGGTCAGAAACAACGGCTGTGCATCGCAAGGGCACTCTTAAAGAAGCCGAAGATCCTGATTCTCGACGACAGCACCAGTGCGGTCGATACGGCAACGGAGGCGGCGATCCGGACGGCATTCCGGGAAGATTTGAAAGATACGACGAAATTTATTATCGCACAGCGGCTGAGTTCGCTGGAATACGCGGATCGGATTCTCGTCCTTGAGGACGGCAGGATTATTGGAGAGGGAACGCAGGAGAAGCTGCTGGCATCCTGTGAGGCGTACCGGGAGATCTATGAGACGCAATATGGAAAACGGGCAGACGGGGAGGGGATGGCATGATGGATGAAAAACAGATTGAAAGCCTGAAACGCCGATATGGCAGCCGCATAGCCGACGCGCCGAAACGCCGCCGGGGACCGGAACGGATGGCGGTCATGAAGGGCGGAAAGCCCAAGGCGGGCGGTCAGACGATGCTGCGCCTGCTTTCATACTTAAAACGCGACCGGATGGCGATGACAGCCGCCTTTTTCTGTGTGATCCTGGGGACGGTGACGAATCTGGCGGGCGCCTATATGCTGCGCCCGATCATCAACCGGTATATTGTGCCTTTAGATGGCAGCCGGGGCGATGTGGCGGGGCTGTTCCGTTCCCTGTGCGTGATGGGAGCGGTTTATTTAGTCAGCGTTGCCGCTGCCTATATGCAGTCGCGCATCATGCTGCAGGTGGCGCAGAACGCGTTGCAGCGGCTGCGGGAAGAGCTGTTTAACCATATGCAGACGCTTCCGCTCCGGTTTTATGATACCGGCAGCAACGGCGATCTGATGAGCCGTTTTACAAACGATGTGGATACGATCGGCATGATGCTCAGCAGTACGCTGGTGCAGCTTTTATCCGGCGCACTCAGTATTGTGGGAACGCTGGTGCTGATGATTTACACGAACGTGTGGCTGACCGTGATTACGCTTGCCATGATGCCGGTGATGCTGCGTGCCGGTAAATTTGTTGCCGGACGGAGCCAGAAATATTTCTCTGCCCAGCAGGCGGCGCTTGGCGCGATGAACGGCTATATTGAGGAGACCGTGCAGGGGCAGAAGGTCGTCAAGGTATTCTGCCATGAGGAGATCGCAGAGGAAGAATTTGGATGGCTCAATGCGGATCTGAAAGAAAAACAGATCCGGGCACAGTTTTTCGGCGGTGTGATGGGACCGGTCATGAACAATTTAAGCCAGTTAAATTATGGACTGACAGCCTGCATTGGCGGTCTGCTCTGTGTGTTCCGGAATTTTGATGTTGGTGGACTGACCGTATTTTTAGGTTTTTCGCGGCAATTTTCCAGACCGATCAACGAGCTTTCCATGCAGGTTGGAAACGTATTTTCGGCGCTGGCAGGCGCGGAGCGCGTGTTTGCAGTGCTGGATGCGGAACCGGAGGCGGCAGATGCGCCGGATGCGGTTTCGATCGCGCCGATCCGCGGTGAGGTGGTGCTTGACCATGTGACGTTCGGCTATGAGCCGGGGCAGGTGATTTTGAAGGATATTTCGCTCTATGCGAAGCCGGGACAGAAGATCGCCTTTGTCGGTTCGACGGGAGCCGGAAAAACGACGATCACGAATCTGATCAACCGTTTTTATGATATACAGGGCGGCTCGATCACGGTGGACGGCGTCGATGTCCGCCGGATGCACCGGAAGGAGCTGCGGGAAAATATCGCGATGGTTCTGCAGGATACGCATCTTTTTACCGGCACGGTACGGGAAAATATTCGATACGGGCGGCTGGATGCCACGGATGAAGAAGTTGTTGAGGCGGCAAAAACGGCATCGGCGCATTCCTTTATCATGCGTCTGCCGGATGGGTATGACACGATGCTGGAGGGCGACGGTGCAAACTTAAGCCAGGGACAGCGCCAGCTTTTAAACATTGCGCGGGCAGCAGTTTCTAAAGCACCGATCCTGATTCTGGATGAGGCGACGAGTTCGGTCGATACGCGGACGGAGAAGCACATCGAGCACGGCATGGACCGGCTGATGGCGGACCGGACGACCTTTGTCATCGCCCACCGGCTTTCGACAGTCCGCAACGCCAATGCGATCATGGTGCTGGAGCACGGGCAGATCATTGAGCGCGGCGACCATGAAGATCTGCTGGCGCAGAAAGGGCGGTATTTTGAGCTGTATACCGGAATGAAGGAGCTGGAATAAGGCTTTCGTTGAGAATTAAATGAGAATTTGTTTCCTGTACGCGTGAACTCACCTATATTGAAAAACGGATGGATCTAGTGTATAATGGGAACACTTGAAATTTTTAAGTAAAATCGGATCACGTAAGTTGGAAAATAGAGCCGGATCCGTGGCAAATTTTGTACCTTTAGGAGGAATATCTATGAGTATCCGAGTTGGAATTTTAGGATATGGAAATCTGGGACGCGGCGTGGAGTGTGCGATCCGCCAGAATCCGGATATGGAACTGAAAGCAGTATTTACACGGCGTGCGCCGGAAACGGTCAAGATCCTGACCGAGGGCGTACCGGTTTATCATGTAGATGAGGCAGAGGCGAAGAAAGACGAGATTGACGTTTTGATTCTCTGCGGCGGTTCGGCTACGGATCTGCCAGTCCAGACCCCGAAATATGCACAGTGGTTTAACGTAGTGGACAGCTTCGATACCCATGCAAAGATTCCAGAGCATTTCGCAGCAGTCGATGAGTCCGCACAGAAATCCGGAAAGGTTGGCATCATCTCCGTTGGCTGGGATCCGGGTATGTTCTCCCTGAACCGTCTCTATGCAGCTGCCTGCCTGCCGGAGGGCGAAAATTATACATTCTGGGGCAAGGGCGTCAGCCAGGGACATTCCGATGCGATCCGCCGGATCGAGGGCGTCAAGGATGCCAGACAGTACACAATCCCAGTTGAGAGTGCACTGGAGGCAGTCAGAAGCAGAAAAGAAAAGTGCAAGCTGGAGATTATGGAGAATAATATCTATCAGGTGATCGCAAGATATCTGGAAATAGATGGAAAGCCTTACGTGATGGAGCTGGTGCACCGTCTGGATGAGGATGCGCTGACGGATCTGGAGGAAAAGCAATATCTGATTGATCAGCTGACAGGCTATAACGAGAAGCTCTATCGAGACGTGCTGACAGGTGTACTCAACCGCCGTTATTACGAAGAAAAAATCAAAAATATGCGGGGCCCTGTGGGCATTGCCATGATGGATCTGGATAATTTTAAATATTATAACGATTCCTACGGACACAATGTGGGGGATCTTGCACTCAATAGCGCTGTGAAAGTGATCTTATCCCATATCCGAAAAAC
>ERZ773158.2837-NODE-2837-length-11847-cov-3.426136_pt1 | contig 11847 bp, 6 predicted proteins | sample MGYA00511918_ERZ773158 | MGnify/ENA primary metagenome ERZ773158 (study PRJEB29015, sample SAMEA2737876) | human gut metagenome | biome: human gut; feature: human-associated habitat; material: faeces | place: China | collected 2012 ...
TACTGTGACAACGAGACCATTCACGGCATCGAATTTGAACGAGTGCCGGTGCTGAAGGATGCCGAGGCCGTGCCGCTCGTGGCCGACATGACGAGCAACTTCCTGACGCGCCCGGTGGATGTCAATAAATTCGGGCTTTTTTACGCCTCAGCACAAAAGAACCTTGGCGTCGCAGGGCTCGCAGTCATCGTGCTCCGGCGAGATCTTCTGGGGCTTGCCGGCACTGAAGTGCCGACGCTGCTGAACTACAGCGTCTACAGCCGAACAGACAGTGTGCCCAATACGCCGCCCGTTTTTCAGCTTTATGTCGCCAATCTGATAGCGCAGTGGATAGAAGCGCACGGCGGGGTTGCGGTGATGGATGAGTACGCTCGCGCAAGAGCAAAGATTGTCTATGACGCGATTGATGCCATGCCGGAAATGTACGTTTCGCATGTTGAGCGCGAGTCGAGAAGCCGCGTCAATGCCGTCTTCCGCTTGAAGGATGAGGCGCTTACGGCCTTATTTGTTAAGGAAGCAGCCGAAGCCGGACTCGCTAATTTGGCTGGCCACCGTGCTGTCGGCGGCATCCGCGCCTCCATCGCCGCCGGCGACATCACCAAGAAGGATATCAACACTGTGCTGCCCTTCGGCAACACCCTCTCCATCGTGAAAGTCACCGGCGCCGAGCTGCTGGAGGCTCTGGAGGCTTCCACCTACTGCACGCCCACCTCTATCGGCGGCTTCCCCCAGGTGAGCGGCATCGAGTTCACCGTGGACACCACCAAGGCCTATGACCAGGGCGAGCAGTATCCCGGCTCCACCTACTACGGCCCCAAGAGCATCCAGCGCGTCACCATCGAGACCGTGGGCGGCGAGCCCTTTGATGCCAACGCCACCTATACCATCGCCACCAACGACTTCATGGCCGCCGGCGGCGACACCTACTATGCGTTCGCGGCTGCCTCCGTCAACTATGACCTGGGCCTCTCCATGGATGAGGTGGTCATGGACTATATCACCGACGAGCTGAAGGGCACCGTCACCGAAGAGGCCTACGGTCAGCCCGCTGGCCGCATCACTGTTGACCAGGGCCTGGCCTTCACCGACGTGGCGGCGACCTCCCCCTACTATGACGGCATTGAGTGGGCCGTGGACGAGGGCATCACCGACATCGTATGCACCTCCCATGCGACACCGGGCATTACCCCTTTCCCGACGGAAAAGTACCTTGCGCATTTCGCCCAAGCCCAGCAGTGGTGCAGCGAAAATCAGCTGCCCATGACGCTGCATACCGGCTGCGAAATCCTCTACACGGATGCCAGCCCGCATCTGCTCAAAGAGGGTCACTATCCGTCATTGGCGGAAACGTGGACAGTGCTGGTGGAGTTCTCCGGCGACGTGCCGTACAGCCGCATGTGCGAGGCAGCGCGGCTCTTTGGCAATGCGGGATTCACGGTCATCTTCGCGCATGTGGAGCGCTTTGACCCGATGCGCAACTTCAAGCACGTCCGTGAGCTGCGCGAGGAATACGGCGTGTATATGCAGATGAACGCGAACACGGTGCTGATGAAGAAGGGCTTTTTCGCCGACCGCTGGACGCGCAAGATGCTTGATGAGGGCTACATTGACTGCATTGCGACTGACGCGCACAACACGACGTCGCGTCCCTGCCGGATGCGGGAGTGCTTCGAGAAGCTGAAAGCGTCCTATGGCGTGGAGGCGGCGGAAGAACTCTGCGGCGGCTTCCAAAGAAGGCTGCTGAACCTGTAAAATCGCAAAATAAGACGGCTTCCAGTCCCGTGATTTTGGGATTGGAAGCCGTCTTTGCGCTATCATTCTTTGGGCAGCATCGCCGCACTGCGAACGGGTTTATCCAGCCGCAGCTCGATATACTGCCGCATCAGGCGGTACGGCGCCATCATCTCTGGCGAATCCACCCATCCGGCGGAACCCGTCGTCAGCATCGTCCGCAGCCAGTTCACCTGCGCCGCCGAAATCGGCACATGAACGGGCAGGCGGCAGTCACGGCAGACCAGCCCACCCTCGGTCAGGTCGAACCACGTCGATTCGCCGTCCGCAATCCGCCGCTGACAGTGGACGCAGTGGTGCAGGCGCGGCACGAATCCCTCGCTCTGCGACAGGTGCAGCAGAAAGCCGGTCAGCAGCGGCCGCCATGGCTGCTCGGAGAAGGTCAGGCGCGACAGCGTGTGCAGCAGGAGCATGAAGGTTTCCTGCGCGGGGATGCCGGGCTGGATGACGTTCTCAACAACGCCGAGGAGGTACGTTCCGACGGCCAAGCGGTCGAAATCAGCGCGCAGGGGGTAGAACGTCTCCATCAGGTTCGCGCTGATGACGGTAAGGTGATTGCCGCGCTCGTACAGCTCAAAATCGCCCAAGGCAAACAGCTCGCTGGCGTTGAGGATAGGGGAGCGCGGTTTGCGGCATCCGCGGGCAAGCGCCTCGATGCGCCCCTTCGTCGGGCTGAAGAGGGTCAGCATCCGGTCGTTGTCCCGGTAATTGGCGTAGCGGAGGACAATCGCGGTGTGTTCGGTCTGTTTCATAGCATCTTACCCAAAAGGCTGCGCACAGTCGCCCATGCGCAGCCTTTGCTTATTTGCTTACTCGTTCGGAATCAGGGTCGCGAAGTAAATGCAGTCGCCCACCTCACGGCGCTTCGGGTTCGAGGGGGAGTTAATCTTCTCGTTGTTCAGCACCACGGTGCAGGAGGAACCGCCATCGAGGTTGTAGGCGTTCTGCAAGCCGAACGCGCCCGCCAGCTTTGCCGCGCCCCACAGGTCAAAACCGATGGATTTCGGGCTTTGGCTTTCCGGGCCTTCTGTGCAAAGGATGACGAACTCCATCGGGGTAATCTGTCCGAAAATCATGCGCTGCGCCAGCGTCTTGGGGCCGTTGTCCATGCGGGAGTCGAACTCGTCGCGGACAACGCCGTCAATCACCAGTCCGGGGCCGAAGCAGAACGTGTGGGCGACCGTGCCGCCGTTTTCCAGATAATCCTGCCATTTTTGATGCGTCGTGCCCTGAATGATGTGCATACCGCCCTCTGTGTCGATAATCATCGTGTCGCGGTATTCGCGGGGCAGTTCACGCAGACGGTGCGTGTTGCGATAGACGATTCCTTCAGAATGGTAGATGAAGTAGTCGCCGTTGATGGCGAGGACGGCGTTATTCTGCTTTGCCATGCGTTCGACGCGCACGGTGTTCTTGGACGGGTAGGGGAACGCCAGCGCAGTGCGAATCTGCGTCGGATCGGTGATTTTGACGTACACCGCCATGACGGTCGTCGTGCCCTCGCCGGGTTCATCAACACGCTCGATGTCCTGCGTCCAGTAGGACGTTTCGACGCGAATATCCAGCGAATCGTCGTGGTAGCCGCCCTGATCGGGCAGATAGCAGTCCGGATTCGGCAGATACGGCGCGGCAAGGAGTTTTCTGCCCGTGCTGTCCAGCCAAGGAAGCGGCTCGTAGGTCGTTTCCTCCGCCAGCGCAGGGCAAAGCATCGCCAGCAGCGCACACGCGGCGATGAGTTTCCGCAGATATTTCATTTGTCTATTCCTTTCCGTAGAGGGGGGAGGCGCAAGGGGCGCTGCCCCTTGACCCTGCCAAAGGGTCTTCGACCCTCTGGACTCCCTTTCGCGCGATTGAGTTGACTTCACTTTCATACTGCTTCCGCGTGTTTATACAGGATAACGAAAACGACCGAACCCGCTTCACCGCGCCGTTCGGTCGTTTTTGATGCCCATTTTCCGCAGCAGGAACGCTGCAATCTTCCTTCCCCAGTGCTGCCGTTCCAGATGCGCCACGGGCAGTTCTTTCACGCGGTAATCCTGCTGTGCCAGCCACACGTCCAGCAGCCGCTCCGCCAGAAAACCATGCACCCGCTTATCCCGTGCGCTGTAGCCCGTCGTGTCAATTTCCGCCGCGTCCAGCAGGGGGAAGAGCCACGATGCATAGCTTTGCAGCGCGTCCCGGCGCATCAGCATCAGGTTGAACCGATGCCCGGATCGGCGCGCCATCACGCGGTCAAACACGCGCTCCTGCCCCGGATGCAGCCGCGCAAGCGCCGCCCGCGCTTTCCACAAATCCTCCTCGTGGTGCGCATGGGCATACTGCGTGAAGTTCGTTTCCAGCCAGTAGTGCCGCTTTTTCGGCAAAAAAATATCCGCCGTATCAAGCAGGGGCAGCAGCTGCGCGCGCGTCAGAATGCGCTTTTGCGGGCAGCCTGTCCTGCGGAGGGAGAAGTACCGCCGATAATGGCACAAGCCGTACCAGTCCGCATCAACATTGTGCGCCATCCAGTACAGCACCGTCAGTTCGCAGTAGCTGCCGTTCTTCGCGCTGATATTTTCGCCCGTGTCGTCGCGCATCAGCCCCAGCGGCGGATGAATCGCCGCCCCCGCCTGAACCGGCGTATACAGCGCATCTGTCGGCAGCGCGTACTTTTCGTGCAGCGCCACAGCAAAAAAGATGCGCGGCTGTTGCATGCTTCTCCCCCCTTCCTACGCTGCATTGTACCATGCTCCCTGCCTTCCGTCAACAGCGAATGCGGACGGAAGTTGTAAATTTTCCATTCTTCTGCCGGTTTTCGTTGACAATCGCCTTCATTTTATGCTATTCTTCAGGTTGGAGTATCATAGAAAGGAATGGCATTGATTATGAAGAAATGGCTGATAGCGCTGCTGACGCTGCTCGCGCTGAGCCTGAGCGTTGCCTTCGCCGCGGAAGCGAATGATATCACAGAGGACTGCAAGTTCAAGGTGTGCAGTTCCGGGCGGAAATACACGCTGATGACAGACAAGAAGTATACCTCTTACTGGGAGAGCAACAAAATCAAAACCCCATGGATCGCAATTACCGCGCCGGAGGGCAAGCCAATTGCCGGGCTTTATGTCTGCTTCGGCAACATGCCTGAATCGTGGGAAATCCAGACCAGCGACGACGGCAAGGACTGGTTCACCGCCGTGCCGGGCGACACGCGCTTCCTCCACGCGTATGTTGCGCTGCCGCAGCCCGCGCAGCATGTCCGCTTGGCGGTGACAAGCGAGAAGAAAACCGCCCTGCGCATCAACGACCTGTTTGTGCTTTCTGAGGGCGATTTGCCTGACTGGGTGCAGGTATGGCAGCCGACGGAGGAGAAGGCGGATATCCTCTTCCTCTCCACGCACCCGGATGATGAGCTGATTTTCTTCGGCGGCGCAATTCCCACCTACGCCGTCGAGCAGCAGCGCAAGGTGGTTGTGGCGTACTTCACCCGCTCCAACACCACCCGCTCCTCCGAGCTGCTCAATGGTCTGTGGCACATGGGCGTGCGGACGTATCCGGTCATTGGCACTTTCAAGGACAGCTATGCCAAGAATCTCAAAGCAGCCTATAAATCTGCGGGCGGCAAAGGCAAAGTCAACGAATGGATTGTGGGGCTGTATCGGCAGTACAAACCGGAAGTCGTTGTGACACAGGACACCAATGGCGAGTATGGCCACAAGCAGCACATGATGATTGCTGACGCCGCCCAGAACTGCATTGCATTGGCAGCAAACGAGGATGAGTTCACCGCGTCCACCATTGCATACGGCACTTGGCAGGTCAAAAAGCTGTACCTGCACCTGTACCCCGAAAATCAGATTACGTTTGACTGGACGGTTCCGCTCAAGAGCATGAATGGCGCGACCGGCATCGAGCTGGCGGAAGAAGCCTATACCCTGCACAAGACGCAGGCCTCCTCCGGCATGAGCGTCACCGAAACAGGCACGAAGTACGACAACCGTGTGTTTGGTCTGGCGTTCACGACCGTAGGCGAGGACGTCCGCAAAGACGACTTCCTCGAAAACATCTACGACGCGCCCGGTTCTTACGATGCGGCGGCAAACAACGTAGAGGCCACGCCCGCGCCCACCGAAGTGCCCGCATACATGGCGCACATGCCCGCCCTCAACGCCAAGGGTTTCCTCGATGAAGGCGAATACCTCTACTCTTCCGAGGACGAAGGCCTGTGGATTTACGTCAGCCAGACCAGCAAAGTCATCATCCAGCGCAAATACGACGCAACCCAGCCGCTGACGTGGTTTGAGGCGGATCTGTACGGCGATTTGGACGCGGGCGAAATGCTCCGCACGGTGCAAAACGACCCGGAGAAGATGGGCAAGGTGCGCGTGGACGCGACAGAAACCGCAAAGAAGCACAACGTCGTTTTTGCGATGAACACGGACTACTACACTTACCGCGTCGCCGTGAACAACAACCGCCACACGGGCATTGTCATCCGCGATGGGCGCATCCTCTACGACGACCCGTACACCGAAAAGCAGGTAACGAACTCCATGTTCCCGAATCTGGACATGCTGGCATTCATGCCTGACGGCAGCCTTAAAGTCTACCACAGCTGGGAAAAGACGGCGCAGGAGTTCATCGACGAGGGTGTACAGACGGTGTACTCCTTCGGCCCGTATCTGCTGCTGGACGGCAAAGTGTCCGAGCGCGCCTACGCCAACAACGAGAACAAGAATCCGCGCTGCGCCATCGGCATGGTCGAACCCGGTCACTACGTCGCCATCATGTGCGAAGGGCGCCTGAAGCGCTCCGCAGGCGTTACCATCAGCTATCTGGCGAAGATGATGCGCGCCAAGGGCTGTCAGGTCGCCTTCAACATGGACGGCGGGCAGACGGCAGTGATGGTCTTCATGGGCAAGCAGCTCAACCAGATTGGCGCTTATGACGGCGGCAAGACCAACTCCCGCCCGACAAGCGAAGTGCTGGGCTTCGGCACATCCGAGCAGGTCGGGACGTACGAAGTGCAATAAACCTACGATATCGGGGCAGAAGAACGCGCTTCTGCCCTGTTTTTTCCCGAAAAAATCGCGAAATTACGGCTCTCACCCTTGACGTGACAAGCACCAAAATGCTATAATAAAGCGTTTTCAAGCTACTATTTCGCGGGAAATGCCGGTTTGCGGCGCTTCCCTGACTTTTTCAGGAGGGATTTTCTGATGTCTGGGCATTCCAAGTGGCATAATATTCAGGCGAAGAAGGGCAAGGCGGATGCTGCCCGCGGCGCTGTTTTCACCAAGATTGGCCGTGAAATCGCGATTGCTGTGCGCGATGGCGGCGCAAACCCCGAATCCAACGGCAAGCTGCGCGACATCATTGCCAAGGCGAAAGCCAACAATATGCCGAATGACAATATTCAGCGCTCCATCAAGAAGGCGAGCGGTGAACTGTCCAACGTGACCTACGAGCAGATCACCTATGAAGGCTATGCGCCCGGCGGCGTTGCGGTCATCGTTGATACCATCACCGACAACCGCAACCGTACCGCTTCCGACGTGCGCCACTGCTTTGCCAAGAACGGCGGCAACCTCGGCACGACCGGCTCCGTCAGCTTCATGTTCGACGAGAAGGGCGTTCTGGTGGTGGAACGCACTCCCGGTTCGGACGAAGAAGAAATGATGATGATGGCGCTGGACGCTGGTGCGGAAGACATGAAGGTGGATGACGACGCCTACGAAATCTACACCGCGCCGAACGACTTCTCCACCGTCCGCGAAGCGCTGGAGAAGCAGGGCGTCACCTTCCTGACCGCTGAAGTGGACAAGATTCCGCAGAACACGGTTGCGCTGCCTGACGAAGAAACGATCCAGAAGATTCAGAAGCTGCTGGAGATGCTGGAGGACAACGACGACGTGCAGAACGTGTATCACAATGCCGAACTGCCGGAAGAAGAGGACGACGAGGACTAATCTTCCGTCGATTTTCACTGCCCCCTGCCGAGGAGTTTTCCTTCTCGGCAGGGGGATTTTTTGTCTAATTTCTGATACTATTTCCAGATTCACCTGCGCCATCTGCTTGCGCCTTTTGCAATGTCCTATTATTCCGCCAAAAACAAAAAATGCCGCAGATTTCTCTGCGGCGTTCGTGGCTCAAATAGGATTCGAACCTATGACACTTCGGGTATGAACCGAATGCTCTGGCCAGCTGAGCTATTGAGCCAAATGGTTGCGGGGGTAGGACTTGAACCTACGACCTCCGGGTTATGAGCCCGACGAGCTACCAAGCTGCTCTACCCCGCGTCATTCCGTCGCTTTTATCGGCGACATTGATTATTATACCCTATTCCAACAGTTTTGTCAAGAGGGTGCGGAAAGTTTTTTTGCAGCGGAAGCAGAGGATGAAAACGCGGCTGCTGACCTTCTTTCCCGAAAGCCAGCAGCCACGCCAATTCACGCCCCTCCGCGAGGGGCGACTGCCGTTTGCTCTGATACACGTTCACACCTCCAAATTTCAATTCACGCCCCTCCGCGAGGGGCGACGTCCGCCGGAACTATCCCTTGCTCCGCCAGCAAGATTTCAATTCACGCCCCTCCGCGAGGGGCGACGCAGGACACGATGTGACACGTTTGAAAGTATGTATTTCAATTCACGCCCCTCCGCGAGGGGCGACGCGGTGTTATCTGGGCGACACGCAACGGCGTGACATTTCAATTCACGCCCCTCCGCGAGGGGCGACAGCAATACAGGGGCTTAACGGAACGCTGTACACATTTCAATTCACGCCCCTCCGCGAGGGGCGACAGAATCGGAGCTGGCGGAGCTTAACAAGCTGATTATTTCAATTCACGCCCCTCCGCGAGGGGCGACTGGGCGCGGCAATCTGCATGAATATGCTTGGTTTATTTCAATTCACGCCCCTCCGCGAGGGGCGACACTACACTTCCCCTTACTGCTTGTGGGCAGAGAAATTTCAATTCACGCCCCTCCGCGAGGGGCGACAAGCTGATTGACGCGCTCAAGGGCGAGTACGGCATTTCAATTCACGCCCCTCCGCGAGGGGCGACATTTGATGCACAAGCAACCTATGCAGAGTCAATATTTCAATTCACGCCCCTCCGCGAGGGGCGACTTGCGCGTTGGTTGAACGCTGCATTTTACCCCTAATTTCAATTCACGCCCCTCCGCGAGGGGCGACCTGATGCTCGCCATCAAGAACGTCGAGGATTTATTTCAATTCACGCCCCTCCGCGAGGGGCGACCTGATGGAAACGCACAAGGGAAATCATTATGTACTATTTCAATTCACGCCCCTCCGCGAGGGGCGACGACGGTGAGCGTGTACGATTCGCCGCGTGGTGCTATTTCAATTCACGCCCCTCCGCGAGGGGCGACAAAATGACGACGCTGACGCGGGATGAAGTGTGGATTTCAATTCACGCCCCTCCGCGAGGGGCGACACGCCGCGTCACAGGAAGCAGCAGACCAAGGCGTATTTCAATTCACGCCCCTCCGCGAGGGGCGACGGGAATATGCGGAATGTTCTCGATATTTACACCATTTCAATTCACGCCCCTCCGCGAGGGGCGACCGACGTGGATATGACAACTGCGCGGCTTTACATCATTTCAATTCACGCCCCTCCGCGAGGGGCGACTCTTCACGCGCGACGAAGCTGCTGCCCTGTTTGAATTTCAATTCACGCCCCTCCGCGAGGGGCGACCTTGCCGGGCGCGCGCTCGTATCGGCACAGCACCAAATTTCAATTCACGCCCCTCCGCGAGGGGCGACGGGTTCGACACCCACATACAGCGTGTAGGTGAATTTCAATTCACGCCCCTCCGCGAGGGGCGACCGGACTCGATTGCCTTGCCACCGCGATTGAAAATATTTCAATTCACGCCCCTCCGCGAGGGGCGACAATCATGCGCCTTGTGAAGCAGGGAAAAAGCGTTATTTCAATTCACGCCCCTCCGCGAGGGGCGACGCTACAAGCGGCACTGCGGATAGGGCGCAACGGCAAATTTCAATTCACGCCCCTCCGCGAGGGGCGACTATACGCGAACGGTATACTTGCGTTTGATATCGAATTTCAATTCACGCCCCTCCGCGAGGGGCGACATGGCTATTTTTGATGAAATCCACGAATTTCGAATTTCAATTCACGCCCCTCCGCGAGGGGCGACAATGCCCGTATCCCGGCTCCCGTCCGGCAGCCTATTTCAATTCACGCCCCTCCGCGAGGGGCGACCAATGTCGTCGGTGATAAACTGCTCCATATATGTTATTTCAATTCACGCCCCTCCGCGAGGGGCGACGGCGCGGATGAATACTGCGCTCTTACGTCGCAACATTTCAATTCACGCCCCTCCGCGAGGGGCGACTATAGGTCAGCGCATCTGCCTTCTTCAGGAAGCATTTCAATTCACGCCCCTCCGCGAGGGGCGACCTCTTGGGAGTTTTGCAAGCATATTGCAAAGATATTTCAATTCACGCCCCTCCGCGAGGGGCGACGGTCGAGCCTGCACAGTCGGATATACGAATGGTGATTTCAATTCACGCCCCTCCGCGAGGGGCGACCAGCAGGGCTTTTGCGGAGCGCTTGCTTGCTGTGATTATTTCAATTCACGCCCCTCCGCGAGGGGCGACGCGCAGTGGATGGAGCAGAAGCAACGGCAGGAGGTGATTTCAATTCACGCCCCTCCGCGAGGGGCGACCATGTCCTGCGACAAGTCGCGACGTGTCATGACGTATTTCAATTCACGCCCCTCCGCGAGGGGCGACGATTTCAAAAATCAATTTGGCGACATGGACTTTATTTCAATTCACGCCCCTCCGCGAGGGGCGACCAGCGTCGTGAAGTTCGCCGAAGCGCTCGGCGTATTTCAATTCACGCCCCTCCGCGAGGGGCGACCCGTGGCTATCAATTTCGCGAAGCTGCGAAGATATTTCAATTCACGCCCCTCCGCGAGGGGCGACTTGCGACGTGGTGAAGCTCTTGCTCTCAACATTATTTCAATTCACGCCCCTCCGCGAGGGGCGACAATTGTTGCGCAACAAATATAGCCAAAGTTAAGATTTCAATTCACGCCCCTCCGCGAGGGGCGACTAGGTGCATGTGCTATGATACAGGCGAAAAACATTTCAATTCACGCCCCTCCGCGAGGGGCGACGGTTGATTTTGTCCACAGTCAGATTTGCCGAATATTTCAATTCACGCCCCTCCGCGAGGGGCGACGGCGTTGTCCCATCTTTTTCATTGCCAGCAGGCGTATTTCAATTCACGCCCCTCCGCGAGGGGCGACGGAAACGGAGGAATGATTAACATGGCTTACATGAAATTTCAATTCACGCCCCTCCGCGAGGGGCGACCGATCCGAATGGGGACGAATTGATGTGCGCACGCATTTCAATTCACGCCCCTCCGCGAGGGGCGACTTACACAAAAAAACGCTACGCATGGACGGAGATATTTCAATTCACGCCCCTCCGCGAGGGGCGACCGGGTGCTGGCGGTATCCGCTACATGCAGCATCAATTTCAATTCACGCCCCTCCGCGAGGGGCGACGGCAGATGTACCACAACTGCCAAGCAAACGGCTTATTTCAATTCACGCCCCTCCGCGAGGGGCGACGGGTCAAAGATGCTTCTTAAAACTGGAATCTTTATTTCAATTCACGCCCCTCCGCGAGGGGCGACGACAACTGCAAATTGTAACGCAAAAAGTGCGTATTTCAATTCACGCCCCTCCGCGAGGGGCGACCTCATATACAGCGGCAGGCAACGGACGGTCACTATTTCAATTCACGCCCCTCCGCGAGGGGCGACCCTTGATGTCGTCGGACGCCATGTTCTGCGCGACCAATTTCAATTCACGCCCCTCCGCGAGGGGCGACGTGGTGCCGTCTTGTTTCCTGCTCATAGTCATCCAATTTCAATTCACGCCCCTCCGCGAGGGGCGACTCTCTCCATTCGCTTCTTCCACGTCTCCGCAAGGATTTCAATTCACGCCCCTCCGCGAGGGGCGACGGAAACCGCCCGGCGCGCGTCGGCTTCATCCTCTATTTCCATTCACGCCCCTCCGC
>ERZ773158.2847-NODE-2847-length-11787-cov-2.787675_pt1 | contig 11787 bp, 6 predicted proteins | sample MGYA00511918_ERZ773158 | MGnify/ENA primary metagenome ERZ773158 (study PRJEB29015, sample SAMEA2737876) | human gut metagenome | biome: human gut; feature: human-associated habitat; material: faeces | place: China | collected 2012 ...
TACAAAAATTTATTATTTTTTATTGTCCTCTTGACGGGGAGCATACCATTATTATAGTGGTTTATTTTTTTTATTCCAATGCAACAAACATGTAAAATGTCTGATGTATTTTTGCAAGTTTTGTTCCATAGCAGTGTTTATCTTATTTTCCGTCTTCTTCTGAAAAACAGAATCATGATAATACTTATGGCAAATAGTAACCATACATGCCTGCTTGTTTCCAGACGAACCCCTGTTTCCGGTATTAATTGTGTGTTTTCGTTTGTGATTTTTAACTCAATCACGTCTCCTCGTGCAGCCTCAATCCGCTGTTTCATGACAGCTGTATTTCCATTCGATGTTGCCTGCACTGGATTTGAATACTTATCATTCTCTTCTTTTTTAGAAATCGAAACAGCGTATTTTGATGTATCAACAGTTTCTGTTATTATGATATCCGAAGATATATCTACATTTTTTAATGTAACTTTATCTCCATGTTTCAAAGAAGTTCTAATTGTCTTGCTACGCAGCTTTTGACCATCTTCCCAATAGAGAATTTCCATATCAAATGGCTTCTTGCGGTTTCCAAGTGGACCAGTGACTTCCTTTGTAATCTCAACCGTCACCCCGCCTTTTTGCGGATGATTGACGATATGTCTGTCCGAAACAGCTCTCCAGGTATTTGTCATCGGTGATTTCTCATATAGGAATAAAATATCGGATTCTACATCGACCATATATAAATTAAAGTTATCCTGATACTGTGTTTTGGTTTTATCTGCTTTGTCCTTTTTGTTTGGAGTAACAGATTCTACCATCCAGTATCGTCCGTTCTCAAAGTCCTCCGGTAATTGAAGCATTCCATTTTCATCTGTTTCTAAGGAACGATACGTCGTACACGTTTTTCCATCCTTTTTCAGAACGATATCGTCCTTGCTCTGTGTATTGTCATAATCTACTGTATATCCTGTATCATCCGCATATTTTTTCGTAACATCATCATACGGTACTTTGTAGAACAGAAAACCTGCACCAGCAAGTCGGTTTCTTGGAAGATCATCCGTCTTTAAGAAACTTCGTTCAGCAAGATTGAAATGCAGATTCTGCACTTCCAGTTCCATCTTGGAAACATCCTTGAACTCATTCTCATCCTTCGGGAATAATTGTTGTCCATTTGAATCGAAATACTGAATCTCTGGATAAATAACTTCATAATATAGGAAACCATCCCCGTATTCCAAAGAATAATGTGTCTTTCCTATCTCAATTTCTTCCACCTTATATTCCACCGGATTTCTGTCCTGGAATAGTGGAACATTGTCGACTGTGTATTCCCATCCGTTCTCTTCATTCAGCAGGAATTCCTGTCCTGTAGAAATTCCATTCTGATACAATCTGATTTTCACCTGTTTTTCCGTCAGTGCATCATTTGGATTTTCCCATGTCTTTTTGATATGCAGAGTGCCTGTTTTAGCAAAATTTCGGATATTAAGGCTGGTATCTCCTCGCTGAAGCAGAACAGATTTTCCGTCTATCTTACCATCAACTGGTGCCTTAACAGCCTCCTGATTTTCGTTAGCCTCCCTATCCACCAGTTTTGCATCAGTGATTTTGAATGCTCCATTGGCAATCTCAACTGTGATCTGTATATCTCCTGTGTCTACATATCCCGTCGGTAAGTTTGTCTCTCGCAACAAATACATCTCAGTTGCTGTTCTGTTCTGTTTGTTTTCATCTTGTAACGGAATGTGAAGTTGTGCGATTCCGTATTTATCAGTTGTTACCGTTTCCTCCTCAACACCGTTCTTACTGACAGCAAAATTGATTTTCTCCATTCCCCGTCCGGTAGACTCATCAAATTTGTTCAGTGTGAGTATTCCCTCTTTCTGATAACGGTTCTCCAATTCAATAGTAAGAGTCTCACCACCGCGTCCAATTCCACGTCCTGTGAATTTAATTCCACTTTCTGGATATGCTTCCCATGAATTTACATTATCTCCTTGTTCATGAGAATTGTGAACATTGTACCAACCTGAAAATTTCACATTCGAATCTTTTGGCTTATAGTTGTACTCTTTTAATGTGTATTTCCAGAATGAGTCCGCCTTAACGATCCACGTACAGCTTGTATGTGTATCATCTGTCCATGTACCTACAACTTCTATTGGAGCATCCTCCGCTTGCGGAGCTTCTGCATCCGGTTTCTGGCTATCTTCTGAAGGAAGCACAAGTTTCATATGCTCATGAAATGCAGGTGGCTGAGGTTTTCCATCTAAAAGCTTTTCATCCATATCTACCTGGATATAATAATCTTTCTTGACTTCCTCTATTGCTTCCGGCATTCCGACAAAATCTTTCTTTACTGTCAGGTAACCATTTTTTGCTACAATACGTCCGTCAATATGCCACCCATCGGACATTTCACTTTTGAAAGAATACCAATAAATGGTGAAGAATTCGGTATCTAATTTCGATGGCGGAATCTCCCTGTCTCCGATACGAATCATACGTCCGCTTTCACGAATTGTCTGGAATACCTCTTCATCGGAAGGAATTCTATCTATCTTGTAGATATAGTCTCCATTTCCAATATATCCCTCATCTGGTTTAGTTCCCTGCAAAAGTTCTTGCACTCTCTTATTTCCATCCGCATACTGTTCCCACGTAGATGGATTCTTATTTCCAAGAACTGGAACATCATGCAATATACTTGCCTTCACATTACAGTTTGCCACGGCAACCGCACTTGTATAATCGTCTACATTCGTGGTTGGTAATGCTACCGAACCATCTTCCGGCATCGCTGACTTACAGATATAAAACTGTACCTGTTTTCGATTTTGGTTACTCACCTTACGCCACGCTGCATAGAGGGTGATTGGCTGTCTTGCATTATTATTTATAAGATCAGAAATAGAATCCCCTGCACCGCATTCCTGCCACTTTCCGTCTTTGTTTCTGTAATCCCAATGATCGAATTCATACTGTTCCAACTCTTTGCTGTCATTATCTTCATGATCATAAACCAGAGGATATGGTGACTTAACGTTATGTTTTCCAGCTTCTATTTCATTCTCATAATCATCTGTATGTCTTGTCTTATTTCCAACCTGAGGGGTCAACTTAGCTTCCTTAGGAAGTTTCTTCATATAACGAGTTGTATTATAGATAACCCTGACTGCCCCAGACTCCAGCGGTTTGTCTGCGATCACCTCATAAGATGAGTTAACATTCGGAATTTCAAATTTTACCTTATCATCTCCGGACGGTTCCGGAAGAACCTCATTTTCGTCCCTGTCATTAGATGTACAACTCCAGACAATCTCCTTGCCATAATACTCACCTTCTAAACTTGCCCTCTTTGGTACTTCCACAGTATATGCTTCCCCATGGCCTACATACTGTCTCTTAATCGCCTCTCTTTTGGTCAGGTTCAGTGGATCCAACACTTCAATCAGATGAAAACTTCCCTCTACACTGAAATGTCTTCCTGCCAGCCCAACCTGAGAAGAAAGTCCTGTCAAACGATCAAAATAATTTTCGATCCTGTCTGGATTCAGTGGGTTTGGCTGTGAGAAATAATAGACAGATACATCTTTCCCGTTTTTCAGGACAGGAATATACCATGTACCATCGTTGTCCTTATAAGGGTGCTGTACAAACACACGGCTGTCTGTCGCATAACCAAACAGAATCTTCTCTTTCTGATCTGCGCCGGGCTCCAGCTTGCTCGGAGTGAAACCAAACTCACTGTAAATTTTAGAAATCGTATCATCTGGTTTAGCTCGCAAATAATAACGACTGGCTCGGCCACTGTTTGCTTTGATTATGTAATGCTGCTCAGCATTGAGGTTCTTTATCAGCTTATAATGTCCATCGATAAATACATAAAAACTGATATTTGCTTCTTTTGTTGCTGCCGGTTTTTCTGTATTATCAGGAACAATCACATATGGACGTACTGCATCATCTGGCTTAATAGTAAAGCTCATGGTATGCTCTTCTTTATTTTTACTCCATGTAACTGCTGAAAGAGTACCATCTTCCTCTCTGCATTCCCAGTTTATATCCTGCGTTTGTTCTTCTACACGCGGCTTTGTACTAACTGTTCTTGTAAGTGTTGACTTTCTTGCAACAAAATCAATTGCCGGAAGATCACGCAAAGCTGTTTGGCTGTAAACCTGTCCATCTTCATCCTGTACTGTCACACTGTAAAAACCGTTATATCTATCATCGTCGTGTTCTAGTAAGGTCTTTGCATTCATTGTGGGACTATTCTGTCCGTCTGGCAGGTAATACACATCCATCGGCTCTCCGGACTTTCCTATATAAATACATTCATGACCTTCTATCGTGTATTTCCCTGCATTATGGATTGTATCGTAATCTCTCTTGGAATAATAAAAACGCTCTTTTGCTCCATTTTGAATAGAACCATCGTAATGAAATTTTTCAAAATGCTTTTTTAATTCATCATTAGAAATATAATAAAAAACTGTTCCCGGCTTTGTTGTAGTATCTTTTATAACAGGAATTTCTTCGTTTAGAACATTATATCTCTCATTATTTACAAAAGTATAGAATTTAATGTTCAAGGTTGCTGGTGCAAAAGTGTTGCATGCAACCGTATATGGTTGCTCTATCTTTCCAATAGAAAAGGTTAGTTTATCGCCCTGTTTCACCGGAGGAATTGTTTTATTTTCGTCCTCACTGGCACAAAGCCAGTCGCTTTCCTTCGTATCTCCTGGATCAACGGAAATTGTGACCGCAGAATCTTTCTTATAGTAACTCACAGTTCGATTTCCATCCGGATTGATCACTGTAACCGAATAGAAACTGTTCTTATTCTGCTTAATCTGGTCTGAATTATTATCCGGAATTTTTTCGCCATCAGATGCTCCTTTTGGCATATAATAAACGTCTGTTGGTACAGTTGCTTCCTGCTTGTCCAGGTTATAAGATACATATTGCTGTCCTTTATAAGTTACCACTGTCGCCTGTGCTAATGTCTTCTCACCACGGACTGTATATGGAAAATAATTTCCGGACTGTGTTTCCTCTGCATTCAAGCCGAACTCTCTATAAATCTCAGCAAGATCACTGACAGATAAATAGCAGCTGCCCTGACGATTCCATTTATACACCTTTTTCAGTGAATCAGCCGGCAGCTTTCGAACCTTATTGTCTGCATATATATAAAACTGAATGTCAAAGGCTGTCTGATCCGCTCTCTGGATCACATAAGACTGTGTGATCTTTCCGATTGTGAACCTCGTCTGGTTCCCTGATTCCCGTACACCATCTATTACCTTATCATCTGTTCCCATACAGGTCCATTCGATCTGGTCTGTCTGGTCCGACAATTGGGGATTAAAATCAGCCACAGCTTCTTCCACTACAGTTCCTGTTAATGCATAACGGATCCGATCCTGCCCTTCTCCCTTTACCTCTACGGAATAAAACGAGTTGTCCTTTTTTACAGAATCTTTTAAATTTAATGCAAGGCCTTTTCCATTTGGAAGGTAGTAAACATCTATCGCTTCCCCTTGTTTATTCTGTCCATCATTGTAAGAAACATATGTCTTTCCGGATTCTGTGTCTGTATAAACTTTTCCGTATTCTATCCCGCTTTTTCCCCGGTATGCAGATACAAACTTATCATTTGCATCCGGATTCTGATTCTCACCATTTTTCACAAATCCAAATTCTTCATATATCAGGAGCAGGTCCTCGATGGAAACACCATAGTAGGTAGTTCTTCCGTCTTTCCATGTTGCAATGCCGGTAATGTCATTATGCTGAAGCTTTACCTTGTTTCCATCAATAATGACATAAAAATCAATATCAAATCCTTCGGAAATCTCCTGAAGTTTCGGTGATTCCTCTTGTGCAATCTGCTCCTCGAAGGCTTTTTCTTCTTCTGAAAGCTCTCCCTGGGATGGAGTAATTTCTTCCTCCGGAATCTCTTCTAATGGCGGGGTGATTTCCTCTCCAGGAGTCTCTTCTAATGGCGGGGTGATTTCCTCTCCAGGAGTCTCTTCTGATGGCGAAGTATTTTCTTCTTTCGACGTCTCTTCCGACAATGATGTACTTTCCTCCGGAATAAAATCTTCTGTGCGCATTTCACCCTCTTGAGTACTATTTATATTTGGAATATTCTCTTCTTCCACTGAAACTGCCAAAACTGTCGTTCCTGCGCTATTCATGCACAAAACCAATAAAAGTGTCCAGGCTATCCATCTTAGCCATCTCTTTTTCCTCTTCACACAAATTCCTCCTAAAAACATATTTTCCTTTTCTCAACTATCTGCCTTTTTTATCCATTCCTTCTGCATTGCCGCTGCTATAAAGCACTGCAATAGTTTTTTTGAAAATACACCACATTCACCGTTGGCAATCATTCTTATGGCTTCTTCATGCTTTAATTTTCTTTTATAGGGGCGTACACTGACCAATGCATCATAAGCATCCACAAGGCCTACTACCTGAGCACAAAGTGGTATTTCATCACCTTTTAGTCCATCCGGGTAACCAGATCCATCATATCTTTCATGGTGATATCTGCATACTTCATAGCTATACTTATTAAGTTTTTCTGTCGTAGCTCCTCGTGGAAACCGCAATGTCATCTCTGCCCCTGTAAGAGGATGCTGCTTTACAATTTCCATCTCATCAGCTGTTAATTTACCGTTTTTGTTCAATATCTCTATCGGCACACGGATTTTTCCAATGTCATGAATTGGAGCCAGATGAGAGACATTTTCTATTTCTTCCTCTGTAATCCCATACTCCGGATAGTTTTTCTGTAGTTGAAGATACACTTGTTTTGTATAAAAACAGATATCATCCTGATGTTCTGTTTCTATAAGATTATTGTGATTCAACACTGCAGCCAGAAGCGAAACCATTTTCCAATACTGTTTTGTCTCATCCTGTGCTTTTTGTCTTAATTCCCGTTCCATATTTACAATTGTGTTAGGAATAACTTTTGCATTATGGAATGTAATAACAGCAGTTTTCTCATTTTCATCCACAAATCTTTTTACTTCCATCCAAACATAAGTCTCTGAGTTTTTCTCGCTTCTTCTTTGATAAACGATATCTTCTTCTGAACAGCCCTTTTTCAAATGCTCTGTCAACGAATCGCTTTTCAAAAATTCCTGCAGTTTTTCACAATCCTTTTCACATACATATTTTTCACAATATACTTTCAGAAAATCATCATATGTTCCTGCAGTTTTTACATCATCGCTTTCTGTATTTCTTACTTTCTCATACACTTCACGGATATGTGAGTACACACACTCGTAGCTTTTATCCTTCAAGTTCAGTTTTAACACAACATAAAATCGTCCAAAATATTCATCTTTCCCAGGTCTGATAATATCAGAGATTTTCACATTTTCTAATCGGTTATTGTAAGTGTTCTGTAAGTCCAATAAGACTTGATGTACTTTACAGCAATCCGTATAGTTTCTGGAGCAAAATCCATCCTTTTCAAGACAGCGACTGATTGCCATTGTTGATTCCATACATGATATGACATCAAATAAAGAAATCTTTTCTGAATTTTTGGCAAGGGCATATCCTCCACTGATACCTTCAGAAGCTGAAATAATCTTCTCTTTTTTTAACTGCTTTGTGATTTTGGGAATATAGCTCTCCGGAATCTTTAATTCAGAAGCTAATTTTGCCGTTGTAACCCTGCGCTTTTTTATTGCCAAATAACAGACAATCCTGATTGCATAATCCGTTGTATTTGTAAGCTGCATAAGTGCTCACCTCTCTCTTTTTTCTTTGTCCCGTACATAAACTCATTGATTGAAACAGGAAGATTCAAATATGTTTTCCAATTCTTATGCCTCATTTTTCGCATCTCCCTTCCTGTTCTTCTGCTTCTCCATGAATAATCCGCAAAGGCAGATAACTGAGCCAAAGAATAAGAACAAATAGCCTGCAACCGGACTATCATCACCTGTCTTTACCGGCGAACCATTATGAATAATATCCTTTGATCTTGGGGAAGATGGAACCGGGTTTTGATTTTTACCAGTTTGACCGGTATATGAGTTTTTAAATGAAACCTTCGATACTTTATCTCCATTTTCATTTTTGACCGCTGTTACCGCCATCAGTTCATTATTGGAATCAAAGAATCCTTCAATCGTTACATCATAGGTTTTTGAATCATATGTATAATTTTCTTTATTCTCTGTTGCCTGGTACAGCTTGTAATGATATTCTCCTACCTGTCCGACATTCATAATCAGCTCTGTAGAAGAATTACCACTCATATTCCAGGTAAATGTTCTTCCATTGCTTCCCTCCGGCATTGGATTTTGTATCTGATCTGCTATTAAAACATAAGAGCCTGTTTTGTCAGCATCTGCAGAATTGTTTACTTCAAATATCTGTTCCACTGGTATTTTCACTGTTGTGTTTTTGCCAGCTGCCAGTACTGGTTTTTGAACACCCAGAAAGAATATCATGGACAGGAATATAACCATGGCTATTTTTGTTAAACGTGCTGTTCTCATGCTTCTCCCTCTCCTTCTTTCTTCTTGTTTCTTTTCTTTTCTATCTGTCTTGCTATCAGAATCAGTACAAGGACAATCAGGATAAACCATACAATAACTGGCACTTTTCCTACTGCATTTTTCAGTTCATCAATTCCTGTACCTACGTTTTTGGCTTTTTCTTTTTCCGGATATATCTGATCTGTTAAGCGTCCCATCAGGATATTTCTTCCATTTGTCATATCCGATGTACAGGTGGTCAGCAAAACCAGATGATCATCTTCCGTTATATTCATATCTCTTTTATATAAAACATTGTTCTCGATTTCCTGCAGATACTCCTGTTTCGCTTCTGGTGTGTCCAGACACACATTGAAAATCGTTTCATTATAGGCATCTACCTGCATCAATGCATAGAATTCGATTCCATGATCTTTTCCGTCAAAGAACAGATTTCCATATGGATGTTCGTTGAAATACTGTTCTTTTGTAAATTCACCGATATCTCCAAACATCATGTGTTTTTCCATATGGTGGCCATATATAATATTATCAAAATCCGAAAAATCCGGCTTATTTGCACAATGTAAAAAGATTGCTCCGCTTAAGGAATAGTTTCCTTCTGCATCTGTATTCATATAAGTATCATCATTGTCCGTCTGCACCAATGGATAATTGATATTTGTGTCATTCACTCGTATCCATCCAATCACATCCGGATTGATTTTCTGTAATTCTTCAAAAGATTTCGTACTCTTTTCAGTAGGAATATATGCTTCATAATTTTTTGCATCTGCTGTCTGGTATACCTGGTGGGAGTCCCACAGCATATAACCAGAGAGAAACATGGCTGCAAGAATCAGCGATAAGGCTGTGAAGTTTACAATATGGTCTAATCCTCTGATAATTCCTTTCAGCACTTTCTTCATCCGAAGCATATGTACAAGTTCCTTTCACCATTTCTGTTTCTTTTATATTTATCAAAACTGGTTCATCTGACCAATTTGCTCGCAAAATTAGCAAAAAGGGATGCGGCGGAGCAACGCCGCACACATCCCCTTTCCTGGTTGCTATATTTTATTATTTCTGTAATCTTCTGCGTTTGAATCCTACAAAAGCGATCAGTGCTACACCGCAAAGTGCAATCATCAGAACGTATGGAAGAGTGTTCATGATGATACCAGTTACAGGTACATCGTTGTATGTATTGGTTACATCAACGGTATTCTGGTTCTGACCTAATTTCTGACTACTTACTGCTGTAAGTTCTCTGTTGTATGATGTTTCAGCAACAGGAGTCAGCTTAGTACCATTGATAGTGATTTCAGCACTACCTTTATAGTTTTTAGCTGCAGACTCTTTTACAGTAATTGTTGTTCCTACTGGAACACCAGTGAACTTCATGTTTTCATTTGCTTTCAACTTGAATGTGTATGTTCCGCCCACAACAGATGTAACAGTATCTCCATTAACAGCCTTGATTCCGCCAAGTGTGTTTGCATCTGTTCCATCCGGGAATGCAAATGTTGCTGTGAAAGCGAACTCATCGTCAGGAGTTGTTGTTGTACCATTTGCATTAACAATCTTTTTAGACACATTCAAAGAGCCAAACTTATTATAAGTCGAATCTGGATCTGTAGGCTTTGTACCTGTACCAGCTTCCTGTACATAAGTGTTAGTAAAGTTGAAAGTATTAGTATCGGTATTTCCAATATCTACTTTACCAGTATCTGTCTGACCTACATCATCTCTCACTTTATTTACAACGATATTAGAAATTTCTGTACCAGTTGCACCATCTGTAACATATACATCCATTGTATACTCAGCCCCTGACATGATCATTTTTTCATGATCACCGTTGACTACTGCTGGATCTGCTGTCTGTATCTCTTTTACAGTATACTCATACTTTCCTGCTTCTTGATATATCGGAAATGTAATCTGACCTCTCCTAGAAATTATTCCTGTTTCAGTATCGGTAAATGATATCTCCGGCATAGTAACCGCTGCATCTGTTGTAATTATACCAGTTCCTGTCTTGACCTGCTCTGCTGTAAAGCTAAACTTCTCAGCCTTTCCGGCCTCTGTCTTGTAGGTCTTAGTAATCCATGCCTCCGTTGTCTTGCCCGGATCAGCCGCAAATGTTGGCATTGCCATTCCCATCGTCATGGCACCAGCAGCAACAACTGCGAGCACTTTTTTGAACATTTTATTCATGCCCATAGTGATTCCTCCCTTGTAAATAATATTGTTTGTTTTTATTTGATTAACGGAGGCGGGGATTAGAGTCCTCTGGTCCGAATAACCGCAATCGCTTTTCCTTTGACGTCTTTAATATTGATGCAGCCATAGATTCTGCTGTCTGACGCCTCCGGTCTGTTATCACCCAGTACAAATATCTGACCTTCGCCAACAGTGATTGGAAAGTCAACTCCATTTTGAAACTGTGTGGTGTCAAAATAAATATCCTGTGAAATCTGCGTAGCGCCGTTAATCATCAAACCGTCTTTTGTTATATCTACGGTATCACCTGCGACTGCTACGACCCTGCCTGTGGTTGTTCTGCCATCTTTCTTAAATACTGCAATATCACCGGACACAAAACGCTTGTCCAGTCGATAATACATGACCAGATCACCATCTTTTATTGCTGGTTTCATAGATACGTCATTGATTCTCGCCATCCCGTACATAAATGTAAAAACAAGGATGACCGCCAAAATGATAAGAACAATCTTCAATAACAGTTGAAAGATATCTTCTCCCAGTGTCGTTTCCTGTCTGGGAAGCTGTTTCTCATTATTCTGTTCTTTCTCAACCTGTTTCTTTTTCATGTTTCATTCCTGCTTCATATCAACTTAGATAATCAAGGTATCCTTTTATGTACTGGTTAAAGTATAGCACTTGTTTTTTGCAAAAATAATACAGAGAATAGGAAGATATTTTCACGTTTTGCTACAAAAAATTTGTAGTTATCGGTTTTTCGCAAAAAAAAGAAACCATACCATAGAGATATAGTTTCTCTTTGAATTACAGTGTTTCTGCCATTTTGAATAAAACGATTCCATTTCTAACAGCCAGCATCTCAGCAGAATTCTTGAAATCAATGCCGGAAATATCTTTTATTTTTTTCAATCGCCCTGAAAGAGTACGATAATTTACATAGAGTTTTTCAGCTGCTTTATTCGCACTCTTATCACAGTCCAGATACGCCTGCAACGTTTCAATCAGTTCTCCATCATGTTCTTTATCATGTGTACTTTCTCCACCAACTGGAAGAGATGTA
>ERZ773158.2851-NODE-2851-length-11763-cov-11.230526_pt1 | contig 11763 bp, 10 predicted proteins | sample MGYA00511918_ERZ773158 | MGnify/ENA primary metagenome ERZ773158 (study PRJEB29015, sample SAMEA2737876) | human gut metagenome | biome: human gut; feature: human-associated habitat; material: faeces | place: China | collected 2012 ...
GGTGCCAACATGAAACATCGCATTGTGACGGCTGCGCAGATGAAGGAAATTGAACGAGCCGGGGATGCCCACGGTCTGCCCTACCTGCAAATGATGGAAAACGCCGGATTGGCTGCTTACGCTGAACTGCAAAAGCAGTTCCCGCATCCCGGCAGACTGCTGGTGGTCTGCGGAAAGGGCAACAACGGTGGCGATGGGTTTGTGATTGCCCGCACCGCCGCAAAAGACGATTGGAATGTGACCGTTCTTCTGGCTGAGGGCGAGCCGAAAACTTCTGATGCCATCCTCAATTTTGAGCGTCTGCACTCCCTGCCGGTGCACATCTGCACTGACAGTTCTGTACTGGAAACCCAGAGCTTTGCTGCCGTTGTGGATGCTCTCTATGGCACCGGGTTCCATGGTGAATTGCGGCCTTCCGGCCTTGCTGCCTGCGGGCTGATGCGCCGTCTGCACAAGAGCGGTGCCTTTGTGCTGGCCGTAGACCTACCCAGCGGCATCAACACGGATACCGGCGAGGTTGCCGAGGGTGCTGCCCATGCGGATCTGACCGTAACCTTCGACAGTTATAAGCCTTTGCATATGGCAGAATCTTCTGCGCCGCTGTGCGGAAAAATCGTCTGCGCCGACATTGGCATCCGGGACGAATGGCACCCGGAGTTTTGACGAGGACTTGCCGCTGCGGAAAAGCACCTGCACGCAAAAGACCCCGGCAGCTTTCAAGGCACGCCGGGGTTCTTTTTGTCATTCTGCTGCAAAATGTCTGCACTTTCTTGGCAGAACGCAGAAAATACAGAAACCGCTTGATTTAGCTCGGTTTCCGCACTAGAATGGAAACCAGAAAAGCAAGCACAGTTTCCACAAGGAGGACGCTCATGCAGGAAAAGCTCGATGCCCTTGTGCGCACGCAGGCCATGCAGTTATTCCGTCAACAGGGGCTGCATTTCACCATGCAGCAGGTGGCAGAGCCGCTGCATATCAGCAAAAAAACCATCTACACCGTTTACCCCTCCAAGGAGGCGCTTCTGCTGGACATGGTAGACCACGCCTTTGCAGACATTCACCGCTGCAAGCAGGAAATTCTGGCAGGCAGCGGTACTTTGCAGGAAAAGCTGCGGGCAGTCATCATTGCCATGCCGACGGAATATGCTGCGCTGGACCTGCGGCAGATGAAGGAGCTGGACGAGAAATACCCGGTGGTGGCGGCGCGGGTGCGCAGTCAATTGGAAAACGGGTGGGAACCCACCATGGCGCTGCTGGAACAGGCTGTGGCAGAGGGGGTCATGCGCCCGGTGTCCCTGCCGGTGCTGCGGCAGATGATCACCGCGTCCATTGAGAGCTTTCTGGCAGACCGCAGTCTGGCAGAAAGCGGGGTGCATTATGTGGCTGTACTGGAGGAAATGATCTCGATTCTACTGGAAGGAGTGCTGCCGCGATGAAACACAGTTTTTGCGATGATTGGGAGTTTACCCACCACTGGACCGAAGCCTTTGGCAAGGGGCTGCCGGTGCCAAAACAACAAGCCGTCCGCTTGCCCCATACCTGCCGGGAGGTGCCGCTGCACTATGCCTCTCCGGCCGATTACGAGATGGTCTGCGGCTACCGGAAGCGGTTCCGGGTGCCGCCGGTGCAGGCTGCGCCCCGGCTGTTCCTCCGCTTTGACGGAGCCGCTCATCAGGCGGTGGTGCGGGTCAACGGCAGGGTTGCCGGGCAGCACCGGGGCGGTTATACGGGCTTTGCGGTGGAGATCACAGACCTTGTAGACCGGGAGGGTGAAAACCTGCTGACCGTGCAATTGGATACCCGTGAAGACCCGGCCATTCCGCCCTTTGGCTTTGTCATTGATTACCTGACCTACGGCGGGCTGTACCGGGAGGTCTGGCTGGAAGCTACGGCAGAAAGCCGCCTGACCGATTTGTTCGTCTACACGCCCACCCTGCATGAGGCTGTGGTGCAGTGGACGGCAGAGCTCACACCCGCAGCCGTGGCGGTCCGCATCCGGCTGGAGACCGCAGACGGCACCCTGCTGGCCCAGCAGACCGCACAGGCGGCAGAAACCGGGAAGATCCAGCTTTCTGTGCCGGATGCACAGCCGTGGGATACCGAGCACCCGGTTTTGCATCATGCCGTGGCAGAGCTTTTGAACGCAGCCGGACAACTCATCGACCGCAGGCAGGTGACCTTTGGCTTCCGCACCGCAGAGTTCCGGGCGGATGGCTTTTACCTCAACGGCAAAAAGACCTTTCTGCGGGGTTTGAACCGACACCAGAGCTACCCTTACATCGGCTATGCCGCCCCGGAAAGCCTGCAGCGGGAGGATGCCCGCATTTTGCAGGAGGAGCTGCACTGCACCGCCGTGCGCACCAGCCACTACCCCCAAAGCCAGTATTTTCTGGACGAGTGCGACCGGCGGGGTCTGCTGGTGTTCACCGAGCTGCCGGGCTGGCAGCACATCGGAGATGCTGCATGGAAAGACGCTGCCTGTGCAATGTTACAAGAGATGATCTTGCAGAACCGCAATCACCCCAGCATCATCCTGTGGGGCGTGCACATCAACGAGAGCGCGGATGACGATGCTTTCTATAACCGCACCAACAAGATCGCCCCCCAGCCGTGCCACCTCCGGCGTGCGATACCATCGGCGAGCTGCTGGAAACGCAGGAGCACTTTTCCTCCACGCCCACTCCGTGGAACAGCAAACAAGCCAGACCCGCCGGTCTGGCTTGTTTGCAATATCAAAATAAATGTTTCCGCTGAATATACCCAAGGTGCAGCGGAGGACCTTCTGAATCAAAAACTCTCCCTTAGCTCACATATTCATCGGTCACGCTGATGATGTTGGCATTGCCTTCCAGACTTTCATACACGTTCACGACGGCATAGTGCATCTCAGCACCCGGATAAACCGTGGTTGCTTCGCACAGGATGCGGTAGTTCGTGCCTGCCACGGTCTGGGTGCTCAACAGAGCCACCGGCACATAGTCCACGCCCACAAAGCCCTCGGTGGCCTCGTTGAACGCCGCCGTGGCTTCCTCCGTCATGGCGGGGGACTCCGCTTCCTGCCAGGTGCCCACAGCGCCTTCCTCATAGTCCAGATTTGTCAGGCACAGCGGGTCGCCAATGTCCAGAATTTCTGCCTTGCCCAGCCAGCCGCGCTGCAGCGTGACCACAACATACTCTTCCTGTGCGCCCGGTACGACGACAGTCGCCTTGCACAGAATGCGGTACTGGATACCGGAGCCGGTGGTGCGGCTTGCCAGCAGGGCCACGGGCGTGTAGGAAACGCCCTCCAGACCTTCAAAGGCCTTGTCGAACACTTTGCGGACTTTCTCGGTCAGTGCCGGGTCGGAAGCACGCTTCCAGCTGCCGGAAATGCAGTTTTCCTCAGCCACAGCAGAAACTGGTTCCACCGTCTCTGCCGAAAGTGCGTATGCCTGTACCGCGCCGCCTGCCAGCAGGGAAAGAGCCATCACAGCCGTCATACAAACAGAAACCGTCTTTTTCATAATAATATATCCCCTCTTCTTATTGTGTGTCGCTGCTGGGGTGTGCACCCGGTTTTGTCGCTTCATTCTGGATACGAATGAGCCTCCCCCGGAATTGCACGGGTTTGAAATATTTTCCAAAAAAAGAAAAAAGCCTGTGTGCACAGTCCTGAATGACAGGCCCTGCATCCCTCCTGAACATCCCTCCAATTTCCATTTGGGCGATCCAAATCGAAAAAACGGAGTAGAGGGAAAACGCATCGAAAAATCGTAGATTTATCAAAAATTCATTCGATGTACTGTTGCTTTTCCGCTTTAAAGTCGGGCACCAGATGACACCAAATGGAAAACCCTCCCCAAAACTCAAAATCCCTTGTGCTAATAACACGTGTGGGTTCGACCCCCACCACCGGCATAAAAAGGAAGCTCTCCAGCTTGTCTGGGGGGCTTTCTTTTTATCTGCGGCGTGTGAGCGGGTCGAACAGCACGACCCTGCACAGCAGGGGAGCAATCAGCCCTGCGGGCTGTTGCTCAGTGCGCGGGAGACCCCCACCACCGGCATAGCAAGCAGCTCGAAATCGAAAGGTTTTGGGCTGCTTTTCTTTTTCTGCTCAGTTTCTTATACTTTGGTGTTTTCTGGGAAGATGCGGAATCATTTTCAGTTGTTGACCCGCTGACAGCCTGACACATTGCCTACAAGCACCGATTTCTTTGCGGAAACCGGTGCTTTTTGCAGTTGCACTTTCCCCGGGAGATTATTATACTTATAAAAAAGGCCGGGTGCTGCAAGGACAGGAGGGAAAGCGTATGGCACGGAACAAAACCGCGCAGGGCGGTATCTCCCTGCGCCGCAAGGTCACGGCATGGCTTGCCGCGATTTTGCTGGTCACCATGCTTTCTACTGGCATTGCTACCATGGCAGGTCAGTGGACGGTACGCTCCTTTGATATGCTGCTGGCCGACAACGCCGTCTGCTACACGGTGCAAAACGCCCTCAAGGACGAAACACAGGCCTTTGCACGCTATGTGCGCCAGCCTACTTCTGAAACCGAACAGGCCTATACCGCCGCCTGCACCGCTTCCGAGCAGAGCCTTGCAGCCCTGCCCTTCGATTATGCCCGCACCGGCGAGGAGCGCTATGCCCGCACATGGAATCTTTTGCAAGGGTATGCGGGCTATCGGCAGGAGCGGGATGCCTTTTTGCAGCTTTCCCCCTCGGCAGATACCTATATTGAACAGATGTACCATGTGATGGCACTGCAGGACTACCTTGCCGAGTATGCACTGCGTCTGACACAGGCCACGCTGGAACAGGAAAACGCCCTTTACAGCAGCACGGCGGCTCACATCCGGCATCTGCCGTGGCTGTATCTGGGGCTGTTCCTGACGGCGGCTGTACTGGTGCTGCTGCTCATCCGGGTGCTGAGCCGCGCTGTTGTGCGTCCGCTGCTGCGGCTGGCGCAGGCTTCCCGCAGCATTGCCGAGGGCGATTTTTCCAGACCGGACCTACCGGTGAAAAGCAACGACGAAGTGGGGCGGCTGACGGGAACCTTCAACCAGATGAAGCACGCCATGGCGCAGCAGCTGACCACCCAGCAGGCTTTGCACCGGGAAGAGGTGCGGAACCTTGCACTGGAAAAAGATCTGGAGCACACCCGACTGGAGGTGCTTAAAAGTCAGGTGAATCCGCATTTTCTGTTCAACACCCTGAACATGATCTCCTGTATGGCCCGGCTGGAAGATGCGTCCACTACCGACCAGATGATCGTGCACCTGGGCAGCCTGTTCCGGCACAACCTGCGCACCAAGCAGCAGGAAGTGACGCTGGAAGAAGAACTGGACGGGCTGGAAGACTACATCTACCTGCAGCAGATGCGCTTTGATGGGCGCATCACCGTGGAAAAGAAGATCGAAGCCGACCCGGCGGCGGTGCGGCTGCCGTCCTTCACCCTGCAGCCCATCGTGGAAAACGCCTTCTCCCACGGGCTCAAGTCCTGCGAGGAAGGCGGGCGCATCCTGCTGCGGGGCTGGATGCAGGGCCGCACCCTGATCCTCACTGTGGCAGACAACGGCAGGGGCATGACCCCGGCGGAGCTGGACGCCCTGCAGGAAAAGATCGCCCAGAGCGAGCGCACCGGCCGCAGCATCGGGCTGGGCAACATTTCCCGCCGCATTACCATGCTGTACCCGGAGGGCCGGATGCAGGTCTTCAGCCGGGAAGGGCACGGCACGGTGATCCGGTTCGAGATCCCGCAGGATGACCGAGAGGAGGATGGTTCGCATGAAGTGTAAGCTGCTGGTGGCGGAAGATGAGCTGATCGAGCGCAAGGTGCTGTGCAAGACGCTGCAGAAGTACCTGGGCGACCTTATCACCCTGTATGAAGCGAAGAACGGCCGGGAAGCCATCGAAATTTTTGAGCGGGAAGCCCCGCAGGCGGCCATTCTGGATATCGAGATGCCCGGTGCCAACGGGCTGGAAGTGGCACGCAAAATTCGTGAAACGGATAAGAACTGTGCCATCCTGTTCCTCACCGGCTATGATAAGTTTGCCTACGCGCGGCAGGCCATCTCGGTGCGGGCGCTGGACTACCTGCTCAAGCCTTACAACGAGCAGGAGCTGGTGTTTGCGGTGGAGGAGGCCATCCATCAGGTGACGGCCCGGCCCACGCGGCCCAGCCGCCCGGCCCCGGCATCCGCCCCGGCCCCGGTGCGCCGGGAGGAGGACGAAGACGTGCGCACCACCATCATCCGGGCCGAGATCGGCAACTTTATCGAGAACCACTACCGGGAGGACATTTCCATGCAGGACGCGGCAGCAGCTCTGCGCTACTCCGACGCTTACTTCTGCAAGCTGTTCAAGCAGTGCTTCAAGGTGAACTTTTCGGCCTACCTGAACGAGTACCGGGTGAAAAAGGCCCAGCAGCTCATCCGGGATTCCCGCCTGAGCCTGAAGGACGTGGGCACGGCGGTGGGCTATGCGGACGCCAACTATTTCACCCGGGTGTTCAAGCGGCTCACCGGGCAGACGCCTTCCGAGTACCGGACGGCAGCAGCGGAGCAGAGCATCCAATAAAATGATTTTGTGCAAAATGACCGGGAGCGGACTGAGTGATCAGCCTGCTCCCGGTTTACTTTTTGCCAGTTTCTTTCGTCCGTACAGCACGAAATTTGTACTTGGATACAACAAAGACAAAATCGTGCTGGCTTTCGCAAAAAATTCCCGTTTCGAAAAAATTCACAGCTTGTTAAAATAAAAACATGAAAGAATGCGAAAAAGCGAAAAGAGAGGATGCAATTCATGAAAAGAAGAACGTTTCTGTCGCTGATGGGCGCAGCGGCACTGACAAGCGGCGCGATGCTTACCGGCTGCGGCGCCGGCTCCGATGACGACCGCAAGATCGTGCGCATCGGTCATGTGCAGTCCCAGACCCACCCGGACCACCTGGGCCTGGAAGCGTTTGCCGACCACATCAATGAAAAGCTGGGCGATAAGTACCGCGTGGAGGTCTACCCCAGTGAGCTGCTGGGCTCCCAGACCGAAATGGTGCAGCTGACCCAGACCGGTGCTATCGACTTTGTGGTGGCGTCCACTGCCATCATGGAGACCTTCAGCGCCAAATACCAGATCTTCAACCTGCCGTACCTGTTCTCCAGCGTGGAGGCGTACCACGAGGCCATGGACGACCCCGAGGTGACGGACCCCATCTTCAAGACCACTTCCAAGGCCGGTCTGGAGACGGTGGCCTGGCTGGATGCCGGCACCCGCAACTTCTACACCATCAAGACCCCCATCAACCAGCCCTCCGACCTGAAGGGCCTGAAGATCCGTGTGCAGCAGTCGCCCACCAACGTGGAGATGATGCGTCTGCTGGGCGGCACCGCCACCCCCATGGGCTTCGGTGATGTCTACACCGCCCTGCAGGCCGGCATCCTGGATGGTGCCGAGAACAACGAGCTGGCCCTGACCGACAACGGCCACGGCGATATCTGCAAGTATTACTCCTACGATATGCATCAGATGGTGCCGGACCTGCTGGTGGCGAACTATGCTTTCCTGGAGGGCCTCAGCGACGAGGAGCGCGCCATCTTCAATGAGGGCTTCGAGATCGTCAAGCAGGTCGAGCAGGGCGCCTGGGAGGACGCTGTAGCCGAGGCCAAGGATAAGGCCGAGAACGAGCAGCACGTCAACTTCATCTACCCGGACACTGCTCCGTTCCAGGAGGCAATGGCCCCCCTGCACGACTCTGTGCTGGCCGCAAACCCGGAGCTGCAGCCCATTTACGACCTGATCCAGCAGCATAACGCGGCCAACACCGCAGACTGAGGAGGAGCATCATGGAAAAACTGAGAAATACCCTGAACAAGGTGCTCAACCTGCTGGCAGGTCTGAGCATGACGGTCATGGTGGTGCTGACCACCTATCAGGTCATCGTGCGTTACATCTTCAACTCTCCCTCCACATGGTCGGAAGAGCTGGTGGGTTATCTGTTCGGCTGGAGCACCATGCTGGGTGCCACCATCGTTTCCGGCGAGCGCGGCCACATGAACATCCCCGTGCTGGTGGACCGCTTCAACCCCACCATGCGCAAGGCCTTCCACATCTTTGCCGAGGTCATCGCCTTCATCTTCTCCGCCGCCATTCTGGTGTTCGGCGGCTTCCAGGTGTCCAAGCTGGCCATGGGCCAGCAGACCTCCTCGCTGGGTGTGGCCGTGGGCGTGTTCTACTGGGTCATGCCCGTCTGCGGTGTGATCATTCTGATCTACTCCGTGCTCAACATCATCGGCATTGCCAACGGCTCCATCAGTCTGGATACCCCGGAGGATGCAGACTTCGCCAAGGTGGAAGCTGAAATGGCTGCCGAAGCTGATAAAGATAACAAGGAGGACTAAGCTGTGGCAATTCAAGCATTACTCGTTATTCTGGCAGTCCTGCTGGTGCTGCTGTTCCTCGGTGTCCCTATTTCGTACGCCATTGCGGTTTCTTCTCTGACCGCCATCCTCTCGTCCATTGACCTGAACGTTGCCGTGCTGACCGCTGCCCAGCGCACCTTCGTCGGCATGAGCAAGTTCAGCCTGACGGCGATCCCGTTCTTTATTCTGGCGGGCAACATCATGAATCAGGGCGGCATTGCAAAGCGTCTGGTCGATTTCGTCATGGCCATTCTGGGCAAGCTGCCCGGCGCGCTGCTGGTGACCAACATCGGCACCAACGCCCTGTTCGGCGCTATTTCCGGTTCCGCTTCCGCTGCTGCTGCGGCCGTCGGTTCCATGATCCGCGATGGTGCCGAGGAGCAGGGCTATGACCCCGCCGTTACCGCAGCAACCAACGCCGCATCCTCCTGCTCCGGCCTGCTGATCCCGCCGTCCAACGCCCTGATCACCTACTCTCTGGCTTCCGGCGGCACGTCTGTTGCTGCCCTGTTCATGGCCGGTTACATCCCCGGCATCATCTGGGCCCTGTGCTGCTGCGTGGTGGGCGTGCTGCTGGCCATCAAGCTGGGCTATAAGGGCACCCCGGGCAAGTTCGACTGGAAGAACCTGGGCGTGTGCACCCTGCGCGCCCTGCCCAGCCTTTCGCTGATCATCGTGGTCATCGGCGGCATCATCGGCGGCGTGTTCTCCGCCACCGAGGGCTCGGCCATCGCCGTTGTCTATGCGCTGATCCTGGCTTTCTGCTACCGCTCCATCAACCTCAAGAGCCTGTGGAAGATCATTGTGGACTCTGCCAAGATGTCCGGCATGGTGGTCTTCCTGGTGGGCGTTTCCAACATTCTGGGCTGGGTCATGGCCTTCCTGCAGATCCCGGACGCTGTGGCGGCCGCTCTGCTGAGCCTGACCAGCAACAAGTACATCATCCTGCTCATCATGAACGTGATCCTGCTGGTGTCCGGCACCTTCATGGATGTGACCCCGGCCATCCTCATCTTCACTCCGCTGTTTCTGCCCATCTGTCAGAGCTTTGGCATGAGCACCATCCATTTCGGTCTGATCCTCGTGTATAACCTGTGCATCGGCAACATCACCCCGCCCGTGGGCAACGCCCTGTTCGTGGGTATCAAGGTGGGGCGCACCTCGCTTTCCAAGGTCATGCCGTATATGCTTATGTACTATGTGGCCATCATCGGCGGACTGCTGCTGGTCACCTTTATCCCGGCAGTGTCTACCGCACTGCCGCAGGCAATGGGCCTGATGTAATTGAGACATCTTCTTTTTCTTCTCCTAAAAGGCGGTACCTGCTTTGCGGCGGGCACCGCCTTTTCTTGTCTCTTGCACAAAGGCAGTCTTGTGCGCTATACTATCTGCAAAGGGAGGGAGAGACCATGCGCAGACGGACCTTTTTAGCCGGGCTGGGCTTTGCAGCCTTGCAGCTGGCAGGCTGTGGCACAAAGCCGCAGACCACACCGGACTATGTGCTGACCTATGCCGACAACCAGCCCGCCGGGTACCCCACCACACAGGGCGCACAGTATTTTGCGAGCCTTGTGCAGCAGCAGACCGGGGGCAAGGTGGTCATTCAGGTCAAAGCGAACGGCGAGTACGGCTCGGAACAGCAGGTGTGGGAGCAGCTTGCCATTGGCGGCGTAGATTTTGCGCGTGTGTCGCTTTCGGCGGCCACAGACGATCTGCCCCGGCTCAACGTACTGCTGCTGCCGTATCTCTACCGGAATGCCGACCATATGTGGCGTGTGCTGGATGGCAGCATCGGAGCAGAATTTTTGCAGGACTTTACCGCACAGGGGCGGGTGGGCCTGAGCTGGTACGACGCGGGTGCCCGCTCGTTCTATGCCCGTCAGCCGGTGCGCAGCCTGAACGATCTGCAGGGTAAGACCATCCGCGTGCAGGATTCGCAGATCGTGATCGACATGATCCGCCTGCTGGGTGCAGTGCCGGAGACCACGGCTTACAGCGACGTCTACTCGGCGCTTGAAACCGGGCAGATCGATGCCGCCGAAAACAACTGGCCGGCCTACTATTCCATGGAGCACTACAAGGTGGCGCGGTACTACATGGCCGATGAGCACAGCCGCGTACCGGAGGTGCAGCTGGCTTCCGGCCACACATGGGATGCACTGTCGGAGGAATACCAGCAGATTCTGCAGAAATGCGCCCGGGCATCGGCGCAATACGAGCGCCAGCTCTGGGCACAGGAAGAAACTGCCGCCCGAGAAGCGGCATTGGCTGGCGGGTGCCGGGAGCTGCCGCTGCCCGAAGAGGAAATGCAGAACTTCCGGCAGCTGGTACAGCCGCTGTACCGGAAATACTGTGCCGACTATCTGCCGCTGGTGGAAGAGATACAGGCAGAATGACAACAGAGAAAGTCCTTTGAGGGTGCAGGGAACTGCTCCCCACCATCGTGCGCGATTTTCAGGCGGTCATCTCCAAGGAGATCAAGGAGTTGCTGCTGGGAAAGCGGAGAGCGGCTTTTATACCGTTCTCCGCGCTTTGTTCTTATTTTATCTCCGGTGTTTCCTTTCGCTGCCGGGTGGATCTCAGATATTCCAGCAGCATCTGGCTCACCACCGAGCTTGCCGTCTTGGAAAACGCCAGCCCCAATGTCCGGCAGCAGGCAGGCTCCAGCGGGCGGGACACCACACCGGGGCAGCCGAACGCCTGCATCACCAGTTCCTGCGAGATGGTCACGCCCAGCCCGCTGCGCACGAACGCCATGATGAGGGTATCGTCCCGGAAGCTGTAAAAAATATTCGGCTTCACCGGGCATTTGAGCATCAGGTGCTGGATGTCGTTATCACAGCCGGGCGTTTCGATGATGAGCGGATACTGAAACAGCTGCGGCAGGGTCACACTGGAATGTGCAGCCAGCGGATGCCCCTCCGGGAACACAGCGCACAACGGATCGTCCCGGAGCGGGTAGAATTTCAGGTCGTCTGCCACAATGGACGAGAGGAAACCGCAGTCCACCTGCCCACGGATGATCCATTCCCGGATTTCATCATAGTTGCCGTCCAGAATTTCAATCTTCACCTTCGGGTAGTTTTCCTTGAAATAATGCACGACTTCCGGCATCCAGAGCGTTGTGATGCTGGAAATGCTGCCCACCCGCAACTTGCCCTCCACCTTGTGGTTGATATTGAATGCTGCCTGCCGCAGCCGGGTCTTCTGGTTGGCCAGCTCCCGGATGTAGGGCAAAAGGCGGGTGCCGTTATCTGTCAGGGTCACGCCCCGGTTGATGCGGGCGAACAGCTGCACGCCCAATTCCTCTTCCAGCCCCGCCATCATCTGGCTGATGCCGGATTGGGTATAGTTCAGTGCCTCCGCTGCT
>ERZ773158.2870-NODE-2870-length-11692-cov-4.133110_pt1 | contig 11692 bp, 10 predicted proteins | sample MGYA00511918_ERZ773158 | MGnify/ENA primary metagenome ERZ773158 (study PRJEB29015, sample SAMEA2737876) | human gut metagenome | biome: human gut; feature: human-associated habitat; material: faeces | place: China | collected 2012 ...
ATGAAGGAACCGGTACCGCCGGCACAGATTCCGTTCATTCGCTGGTCAATACCACCGGTAAAATATATGATCTTGGCATCCTCGCCACCGAGCTCGATCGCTACATCGGTGCGTGGAGCATAGTCTTTCAAGGATGTTGCAACTGCGACAACCTCCTGAACAAAGGGAACATTCATATGCTTGGAAAGAGTGAGTCCGCCGGAACCGGTGATCACAGGGGAAACAGGAAGGTCTCCCAGCTCTTTCAGCGCCTGCTTGATAATAGCCGCCAGAGTCTCCTGAATATTGGCATAATGACGCTGATAATCAGAAAATATGATCTCTCCCTCTGGGTTTAATATTGCAATCTTTACTGTAGTGGAACCGATATCGATTCCCAGAGTATGGCATGGTAATTTCATAAGATATTTCCTTTCTTCCTTAGCTGTCCTTTCTTATTAAAGGATATGCGATGATAAATATCGCCATATTTTCCTATTATATGACAAAAAAAAATTGATTGCAACAGCTGAGTCACCAATAACACAAATTGGGAATATAAATAAAAAGGAAAGGATAGAAAGAAGGGCATATTCAAGCTATGAAACATTGTAATGGAATTATGCATACGGTTCGTTCCGGAGACACGCTTTATTCGATCAGTATGGAGCATCAGGTGCCGTTAGCACTTCTGCTGCGGGCAAATCCTTATGTGGATGTCTATAATCTTCAGGTCGGGGAAACAATCTGCGTGCCGGTGCGTGCAAATGACCGGCCGGTAATGCCTCCCTACGGCAGAAACTGCAGCAAATGGGAGGTCAGGGATGCCGTTCCAATGACGGAGACGGAGAACAAATCGGCAGAGGAGATGACGCAGGAAAAGGATGAGTCCGAGATGACGCAGGAAAAGGATGAGTCCGAGAGGATGCAGGAAAAGGATGAGTCCGAGAGGATGCAGGAAAAGGATCAGTCCGTCTATATTGTCAGGGATGGTGATACACTCGAAAGCATTCTTGGAGTTGACCGTATCGTACTGCAGCCGGGGACTGTTCTTTATCGACAAAAGTAGTGGCATCTTCGGCTTGACAAAGAAAACGCGTATCAATAGAATAGATGGTATTGGAATGTTATTTCCAATACCATTTTTTTTGTTATCCGTGAATAAAGAGAAACGATGCCTGCGCATGCTTAGATGCGCAGGGATGGGGGATTTATGAACCAATTATTAAACAAGCTTGAAAAGAAATTTGGCCGTTATGCCGTACCGGATCTCATCAAGTATGTGATCGTGTTGTACTGTGCGGGAGCGGCACTCGGACTGATCAATGAGAATATTTATTACAGCTATCTGTCGCTGAATGTGGAGGCTGTCTTACATGGTCAGATATGGAGACTGTTCACATACCTGATCGAGCCATATGGCTTTAATCGGGGTATGGGCTTTATTGTAAGTATTCTGTTCTTTGCGATTCAGGTCAATCTGTTTTTCCTGTTCGGAAGATCGCTGGAGCAGGCATGGGGAACCTTCCGGTTTAACATGTACTTTATCAGCGGCTGGTTTTTAAACATTGTTGCGGCATTTATTTTGTATGGGACACTTCATTCCGTACAGTATCTGTCCGGCTTCCAGTATATTTACTGGTCTATGTTCTTTGCCTTTGCAACCATCAATCCAAACATGGAGTTTTTGTTCTGGTTTGTGATACCGATCAAGGTGAAGTGGCTGGCAATTCTGGATGCGGTATATCTCTTGTATAATGTATTCCAATATGTGACAACAGGTATTGCGTGCATAAACCGTGGGATGCCGTCAGTTGGAGGACAGTATTTCAGCGTCGCCTTTGCAATCCTTGTCGCGATGGCGAACTTCTTAATATACTTTTTTGCCAGCAGGGATTATCACAGGATCTCACCGTCGGATATCAGGCGGCGCCAGCATTTCAAGAAGCAGGTCAGGGATGCGGGACGTCAGAACGGCGGGGCAAGACACCGCTGTGCAGTATGCGGAAGAACCGAGCTTGATGACGAGACTCTGGATTTCAGATTCTGTTCGAAGTGCGACGGCAATTATGAGTATTGCTCGGATCATTTGTTTACCCATCAGCATGTGAGAAAGCATGACTGATCACAATAGAAAATAAAGGAGAAAAACTATGGGGATGATTAACGCAGTGGCAATCATTGGATTTCTGATCATGCTTGCCATGTACTTTCCGATCAGCGGTTATCTGAGAAACCGGATGACCGTTGTGGAACAGAGCGGGGCGGCAGTCCGCGCCAGAAACAATCAGAAAAGAAAGAATGTAGCAAGAAACAAGGGCAGCAGGAATCAGACACAGGTGAATCTTGACAATCCGCAGGACCGCATGATCGGTCTGACGGTCTTTGTGGCTGTCATGGTCGTTGCATTTCTGCTTCGTGTGATCATTGGCGGTGTTTATCACGGTCATGAGCAGGACATGAGCTGCTTTATTGCATGGGCGGATATGGTATACAACGATGGTTTTCACAAGTTCTATACCACGATGACAGAGGGTTATCCGCCCGGATATATCTATATTCTGTATGTGATCGGATGGCTGCGTCATATCTTTAGCATTCCGTGGAATTCGGCAATGAGTGATATCCTCACAAAGATGCCGAATATTCTTACCGATCTTGGTATGGGGTATCTGATCTATAAGGTTGCGTCCGAGAAGTTCCGTGAGACAGGTGCAGCACTGCTTTCAGCTGTTTATCTGTTCTGCCCGGCAATCATTCTGGACAGCGTTGTCTGGGGGCAGACGGACAGTATCTATGTGGTATTTCTTGCATGGATGTTCTATCTGATCGCCAAGAAGAAACTGATCCCATCGTATTTCCTTTTCGCACTGGCAATTCTTTTAAAGCCACAGGCGATGATGTTTGCACCGGTGCTGTTATACGGTATTATCGATCATGTATTTCTGGAGGATTTCAACTGGAAGAAGTTCGGGATCAACCTTGGAATGGGACTTGTGGCAATTCTTTGTATGGTGATCGCCGTGTTGCCGTATGGTTTGCAAAAGGTTATTTCCCTTTATACGAATACGGTAGGTTCTTTTGAGTATGCTTCCGTAAATGCATACAATTTCTGGACACTGGTTGGTAAGAACTGGATCAGTCAGGGAGACAGGGGCTTTGGTTTAAGCTATCAGACCTGGGGTACGATCTTTATCCTTCTGATCGTGATCGCAACAGCATTTGTAAATTTCCGCTGCAAAAAGACAGAGGCGAAATATACATATATCGGCGGTATGCTGATCATCGGTATTTTCATGTTCTCTGTCCGCATGCATGAGCGTTATATGTATCCGGCAATGGCGTTTATGCTTCTCGCATATGTGATGAAGCCGAGAAGAGATGTGTTTATCCTGTATTGTCTGTCGGCAATGCACTTCTTCTATAACGTAGCGCATGTATTGTTTAAGTATGATGCTGCAAACTATGACTGGCACAGTCCGATCCTGTTTGCAATCTCCCTGCTTGGCATGGTTGTGTTTGCCTTCATGGTATACACAACGATCCGTCATTACACCAGATTTGAGACAGAGCAGGAGGAGAAGCAGATCATCAGCCGCGAGACAACCGTGAAGAAGGTGTCTGCGGAGGAGAAGAACAAGTCTGTGATCCGTCCATCTTCCAAGCTTGTGAAGATGACGAAGCAGGATTATATTGCCATGGGAATTATCACCCTGATATATGCGGTAATCGCATTTGTGCATCTCGGTAGCCTGAAAGCACCGGAGACGGAGTATTCTGTCGTGACGCAGGGGGCGGTTGTTGCCGATATGGGACAGGATGTCAGTCTCGGAAAGATGGCGGAATATCTTGGCTACCAGAACAATCCGAAGTATCTGGTGGACTATTCCTCAGATGGAACAAACTGGAATACCTTATACGGAGCAGACAATCCGTGGGATGCCGGTTCGGTATTCTGCTGGAATTATACGGATCTGAATGTGACAGCACGTTATGTAAGGATCTCACCGGCAGCGGATACGACAAATGACAGTATTATGGAACTGGTATTTACAGATACGGAAGGCAATGTAGTGACACCGGTCAATGCCGGAGATTACTCCACATTGTTTGATGAGCAGGATCTGTATGCGGCAAGAGCAACCAACTTAAACGGTACTTACTTCGATGAGATCTATCACGGCAGAACTGCTTATGAGATGATCCACAAGCTGTATTGCTATGAGAACACCCATCCGCCACTCGGCAAGGAGCTGATCGCGCTCGGCGTTCTGATCTTTGGTATGTGTCCGTTTGGCTGGAGATTTATGGGAACGCTGTTCGGTGTTCTGATGGTGCCGATCATCTATAATTTCTCCAAGAAGTTCTTTAAGGAGACGTGGATCAGTATAGTGACGACGATCCTGTTTACGTTTGATTTCATGCACTTCGTTCAGACGCGTATTTCCACGATCGATGTGTATGTTACGCTGTTTATCATGCTCTCGTATTTCTTTATGTACTGCTATACGAGACTCAGCTTTTTCGATACAAAGCTGTCCAAAACGCTGATTCCGCTTGGACTCTGCGGATTTGCAATGGGTCTTAGCTGGGCGTCCAAATGGACCGGTATCTATTCGGCGATCGGACTTGCGATCATCTTCTTTGCACAGATGATCCAGAGATTCCGTGAGTACATTTATGCAACGAAGAATCCAAATGGAAAGACAGGAGAGATTTCCCATCAGTTTATTATCAAGAACTTCCATAAGAAGCTGATCGTCACTCTGCTGTCATGCTGTATCTTCTTCATTGTTGTGCCGGCGGTGATCTATGTACTGTCCTATATTCCGTTTAACGACGGTACGGACCGTACGCTGATCCAGAAGGTGATCGAGGCACAGAAGACGATGTTCAATTATCACAGCACACTGAATGCAACACATCCGTATGGATCGAAGTGGTATCAGTGGCCAATCATGTACCGTCCGATCTGGTATTATTCCGGCGTTGTGTCAGACACCGTCAGAGAGGGTATCAGTGCCTTTGGTAATCCGCTTGTATGGTGGGCTGGTATTCCTGCCTTTGTATATATGCTTTATCTGGTATTTGCCAAGAAGGACCGCAAGGCTGCATTTTTAAGTGTCGGTTATCTGTCACAGTATGCACCGTGGTTTAAGGTGACACGAGTTGTATTTATTTATCATTATTTCCCAAGTGTACCGTTCGTTACGGTTATGGTGGGCTACAGCATGTACCGGCTTGTAAAGAAATATCCGAAAGCGAAGAAATACGCCTATATTTATGCGGCGCTGGCAGTAGGACTGTTTGCAATGTTCTATCCGGTCTTAAGTGGTACGCCGACGACTGTGCATTATGTAAAAACTTACCTGAAATGGTTTGAGAGCTGGGTATTATTACAGACCTGGTAATAAGGAGACGACATGAGTACAAAGATACGCGAAAGTGTAAAGAAATTATCCCATGGCAAGGAGCTTGAACAGGCTCTTCCGGAGTATCTGGAGCTTGCCCTGGACATTCATGACAGTCATGCAAGACTGAAATTCATGATGGAATATTATGTGTTTTATGAGATGATCACAGAGGGGATCAATCCTTATATTAATACGGCAGAAGATATTGCACAGGCTCTTCATCAGGCGGTTCGTGTCCTGATGGATCCTGCCTCCTTCGGAGAGGAGGAACGCAGCCGGCAGAGAGAGAATCTGCTTAAGCTTCGTACGGAAGTGACAGACCGCATGCAGGTGCTTACCGCATATGTAGACCGTTTTGTTGTATACGAGTATATTCTGAACCGCATGCAGTATCGCTTTGAGGATCAGGAGGTTATCGCCGAGGACAGTGTCTTTGCGCAGGAGGTATTAAACTTTATCTTTGCAACTAAGGACAATATGGCGATCAACGATAATATTCGCATGGTGATCGGACAGCTTCCGATGCGTATGACGAGAAGCCATTATTTCGATCTGATCCGCGAGAGTATCTCTGTCTACAAGGGTTCTGACAAGAGTGCACTGGAGGGACATCTGTACATGTTCCGTACCAATGCAATGCTTTACAGGACCGATGACATGGAGAAGTATTTCACAGAGTTTGTGCCGGTCATCAAGGAGTTTGATGAACTGGATTATGAGAATATGACAGCCGAGATGTATCAGATCTATGCTGAGAAGCTTCGCACAAATGCATCAAAGCTCAATGATATTTCGGATCTGTACATGCTGATCCAGAAGCTGATCAACGGAGCATATTCCATGTATCTGGCAGATGGCGGTCAGAAGGCAGCCGATAAGATTCCGGCGGCACAGTTAGTGATCCGCGGTATCAACGAGCTGTTCCTACATGAGGAAAGTGCTATCTGGGAGAAGAATGAGGAGCATCCTCTTGAATCAGAGGAGGACAAGCTGTACTGGCTTGGCGAGCATTTTCCGGAGATCGAGGGAATGCAGGAGCGGATCTACGAATCCATGACAACGGCAGATGCCGTGCTGGAGGAGACGATCAAATCCGAGAAGGAGCAGATCACAAAGCTCGGACTGATGGAGGGCTTTACACATCTGCAACAGCTAATGCAGTTAGCTTCCGGCAGCGACTTTGTGGAACTTGAGTGGAAGGATGAGGAAGAAAAGGTAACCGCACAGGATGCAGAGAAAGCGGCAGAGCAGATCGTAACCGAGTTGAAGCAGGAGTTCAAGGGACAGTCCCGTCTGGTGAGACGTGCGATCATGGCGAATACGCTGGAAAAGATCCCTGTATTTTTTTCAACACCGCAGGAGGTGGCAGATTATATCAGCCAGTCTCTGATGCTCTGTGATGATGAAGCAGAGAAGTATGCATCCAAACAGTTGATTCAGGAAATGATGGGATAATTTGGCAGGGATTTCCGGAAAAGGAGGAGTATGCTGTACTGGAGTTCAAAAATGTATCTGGACGCGGATATTTCCGTCAAAAAGAAACGGTATCAGAAGCTTCTCGAAAAAAATAAGCCGACAAGACCGTTATATTGTATTACATTACCCGTAAATGGAGAAAATATCATGGAGATATATTCCTCCGTGGAGCTGTGGTTTCGCTGGTACCGGAAACGAAGGGTGACGGTGATAGGTCTGGCGGGAAGCCGGGAGAAAGCCGAAATGCTTGCAGCACAGATCTGTCTTGATACAGTTTGCAGAGAGGGTGACATCTCTCCCCGGATCGTGCGTGGATATTTTGAGGATATCATGTAAACAGCAACAGGATGCCGGGAGGAGGTGTGCCGATGGCAGTGATCATACTGGGTGTGTTTAAGTGGATCGGAATCATTCTGCTTTGCATTTTGGGACTGATGCTTCTGCTATGTCTGGCAGTGCTTCTGATACCGATCCGGTATCAGCTGTCTGCCGTATGGCAGGAGGAGCACAGAGTGAAGGGAAGTGTAAGCTGGCTGCTGCATCTGATCCATCTGTCTTTTGACACGGACAGAAACCAGAGAGTGTGTATCCGTATTTTTGGCATCCCGGTGAACGGTAGATTTCATACAAAGAAAAAGAAATTCCAAAAGCGAAGAAAAGTAAAGCAGAAACGGAAAGCATCCGGCAGTACCAAGGTCCAAAGGAAAGAAAGTGTTTCACCAGCGAAAGTGCAGAAGGCTGTGGAATCTTCGACAACAGCCGGTGAACCGAAAGAAGCAGGAGGGGCGAAGACGGCGGATTCATTCGATTGCACACTGCGGCGGATAACGGGCAGAGTGAAAAAGTTTTTCTTGTCAATCGCCGGCTTATTCGCTAAAATAAAGGCAATTGATGAGGAAAGCATTGAGCTGCTTCAGGCAGTTTTAAAGAGCAGTGGAGGGCTGTTAAAGCATATGGCACCACGCAGTCTCAGGGGGCGACTTCATTTTGGAACCGGAGATCCTGCGCTCACCGGACAGCTTCTGGGAGTACTTAGTGTCCTTTTTGCCATGTGGGGCAAAGGGATTGCGGTTATACCGGATTTTGAACAGGAAGTGTTTGAGGGAGAGGCAGCAGTGAAGGGATATGCAAGAGGGATCATAGTGTTGATCCTGATAATCAGAGCGCATCCGTTGCGGTTAATGGAACGGTTAGACAGATCATAGGATGCTGTTGCAGCATATGGAAAGGTATGGTGATATCATGGCAGACAATAATTTCAACACGGCAGTTGGTTCTCTTCTGAAAGGTATGGAGGGTTTTCTGACAACCAAAACAGTGGTTGGCGATGCAGTACGGTTTGATGATGGAACGATCATCCTTCCGCTGGTAGATGTCAGCTTTGGTGTGGCCGCGGGCTCGTTTGCGGAGAATGGCAAGAAGAACAATGCTGGCGGCGGAATGGGAGGAAAGATTCAGCCAAGTTCCATTTTGATCATCAAGGACGGAACAACGAAGTTAGTCAACGTTAAGAATCAGGATGCAGTTACAAAGGTGCTTGACATGGTGCCGGATCTTGTCGATAAATTCAAGTCTGGCAAGGGTTCTGACGAAGAAACAGAAAAAAATTAAATTTGTTCTTGCATTTTACATTATGATTTGGTAGAATAAGCATGTTGTGGCAAAATTAGACAGTCATAATAGTTATTGATAAATCATGACCGTTAGGGTTAAATATGCTAAGGAGGTGCTTACGATGGCAAAATGTGCAGTTTGTGGAAAGAGCGTTCACTTCGGTAACGCAGTAAGTCATTCCCACAGAAGAAGCAACAAGATGTGGAAGCCAAATATCAAGTCCGTTAAGGTTAAGGTTAATGGCGGCACAAAGAAGATGCCGGTATGTACAGGATGTTTACGTTCTGGAGCAGTAGAGCGTGCGTAGGCGCTTTTCGGTATTATATGAATACAAAGAAACCGTAATATACGGTTTCTTTTTTTTGAAAAAAATCACAAAAAATGTCTTTGAACAGGAACTTGTCTATTGATGAGAATTGTAGTACAATGAGGCAAAATAGGCTGTTTTGGAGAAAGGAGGGTATGTGATGGCAAACGCGATGTATACCGGTGATGAAATCTGTGCTATGGGGCAGAAATATTACCATTCGCTGGCAAAGATCTGTAAGAGACTGGAGAAACAGGGCTACTGGCGGGAGGCAGAGAACATGATGAAGCAGTCTGCAGCGGAGGTGTTAGATCTGTATGTCCAGTCGGTACTGGTGGAACTGGCGGTGCGTCTGGACAATATTTCTGACGGGCAGAAAGAATACATCCGGTGCCTGACACAGACCAATCCGCTTGAGATCAGCCCGGATGCGGAGATATTGGAGCAGAGTGTAGTTCATTACGCGGAGAAGTATGCAGCGATGCCTCCGATCCTGATCCAGATCTGCGGTGTGTATGACAGGCATTTGAAAGAGGAACAGGCGGTGCTGTTTCTTGACAATGTGATCAATGTTCTTTTGTGTATGATGGAATTATCCGACCGCTTTGACCGGGCAGGTCAGGAGTATATCCGTGAATATTATGAAAGAACCGTGTTATTTGTCTGCTCCGGAGGTGTCAGCCCGGAATGGGAGGAAAGCTATATCCGTCATAAGCTTGCTGCCCGAAATATCTGCTCCGGTGTGAAATGGCTGACCGGGGAAGAAAGCAAAAAGACTGAATGGCAGGTGAATATGCCGGCAGATAAGACGGATCAGAGAATGCTTCCTGAAACGGTTACTTCGGACGAAGTGGAGTCGGAAGGAAATATACAGGAAAGTCCGGAGGATGAGCAGAGAGAAGCCAGGAAAGAGTTTGAAAAGGTAAAGAAACGGCTGCAGGAGCGGCAGAAGGCAGAAAAGGAAGCAAAAGAGCAGCGAGTGGCTAAACTTTTGGACGAACTGAATCAGCTGGTAGGACTGGACAACGTCAAGGAGGAGGTCCGTTCTCTTGTGAATCTGATCAAGGTGCGCCGGATGCGCGAGGAATATAAGCTTCCCGCTATGGACATGTCTTATCATATGGTATTTACCGGTAATCCCGGAACCGGAAAGACCACGGTTGCCCGTCTTGTGGCAAGGATTTACAGAGAGCTCGGTATCCTGTCGGAGGGGCAGCTTATCGAGACAGACCGTTCCCGTCTGGTTGCCGGTTATGTGGGGCAGACGGCGATCAATGTCCGCGAGGTGGTGGAGCAGGCGATCGGCGGCGTATTATTTATTGATGAGGCATATGCGCTGGTCAGCCCGGATACAACGAATGATTATGGCTCTGAGGCGGTAGATACGCTGGTCAAGATGATGGAGGATCACAGGGATGATCTTGTGGTGATCGTTGCCGGTTACAGGGAGGAGATGGAGCAGTTCTTGCGAAGCAACACGGGACTCATCTCCCGCTTCAATAAATTTATTACATTTGAAGACTATTCCGAACAACAGTTGTTAGAGATTTTAACAGTTATGGCGGAACAGGCAGGGATGGTCGTTGAGGATACGGCAGTGAAGAAACTTGGATTATATCTTGCCTCCATGAATGAACAGGAGCGCCGGGACTTTGGAAATGCTCGTGGTGTCCGCAATGTATTCGAGAGGATGATCGTGAATCAGGCGAACAGGATCGTGCTTCTTGAGGAGCCGACAAAGGAGCAGCTCATCACGCTGACAGCGCAAGATGTGTGATTGACCGCCCCGATGGAATGTGATACAATAATTAGTATCTTATATTGTGTTATAATACGAAATTTAAAGGAAATGAGGGAATGCAATGAGAGTGATTGCAGGAACGGCGAGACGTCTGAAACTGGAGACTCCGGCGGGACGCCATACCAGACCGACCTCGGATAAGATCAAAGAGACGTTATTTAATATTATACAGCAGGATCTGTATGAGGCAAGATTCCTGGATCTGTTCAGCGGCAGTGGCGGGATCGCGATCGAGGCATTGAGCAGAGGAGCAAAGGAAGCTTATTTTGTTGAGAAAGCAAAACCTGCATTAAGATGCATTCGAGAGAATTTAAGATATACAAAGCTTGATAAGAAAGCACAGGTTTTGGCAACAGATGTGAATTCAGCGATCAGGCAGTTAGAGACGAAGAATGTAACATTTGATCATATTTTTATGGATCCTCCATATAAGAAAGGATTTGAAGAAGAAGTATTATCAATCATAGATCGATCCTCTATCTGTACAGAAGATACGGTAGTTATCGTGGAATCGTCTCTTGACACAGAGATACCAGATTTTGAGAAATTAAAGGTTATAAGAGTAAAAGAATACAAGACAAATAAACATACATTTTTGATGAAAACAGTGGAGGATTAGAAGATGAGTATTGCAGTTTATCCGGGAAGTTTTGACCCGGTGACTTATGGACATATTGATATTATAGAGCGTTCAGCCAAGGTTTTTGACAAGCTGATCATCGCAGTATTGGTAAACAGTGCAAAGAAACCAATGTTTACAACACAAGAGAAGGTTGATATGATACGAAAAGTGACAAGTCATCTTGATAATGTAGAGGTTATGTCATTTTCCGGATTGTTGGTAGACTTTGCAAAACAACAGGGAGCCAGTGTATCAGTCCGAGGACTACGCGCAGTAACTGATTTTGAGTATGAGATTCAAATTGCACAGACAAATGCGAGATTGGATAAAGACTTAGATACCATGTTTTTTACAACCAGCATTGAGTATTCTTATGTAAGTTCCACGATCGTAAAGGAAATTGCATCTTATCATGGAGATGTTTCTGAGATGGTACCGCCTTACGTACAAGAATGTCTTGAGAAGAAATTTAAATCATA
>ERZ773158.2875-NODE-2875-length-11673-cov-8.220950_pt1 | contig 11673 bp, 10 predicted proteins | sample MGYA00511918_ERZ773158 | MGnify/ENA primary metagenome ERZ773158 (study PRJEB29015, sample SAMEA2737876) | human gut metagenome | biome: human gut; feature: human-associated habitat; material: faeces | place: China | collected 2012 ...
TATCACTGAACCGACTCCGACATTCTCTGCTTGTTTCGGTGCTGCTTTCTTGTCATTGCACCCAACTAAATATGGTGAAGAATTGGTTAAGAAGATGAAGAAAGCTGGTGCTAAAGCATACTTGGTGAACACTGGTTGGAACGGCTCTGGCAAACGTATCTCTATCAAAGATACTCGTGGTATCATTGACGCTATCCTTGACGGTTCTATCGACAAAGCTCCTACTAAGGTTATGCCTTACTTCGACTTCGTTGTTCCTACAGAACTTCCGGGTGTTGATCCGAAGATCCTTGACCCGCGCGACACTTACGAATGTGCTTGCCAATGGGAAGAAAAAGCAAAAGATTTGGCTGGACGTTTCATCAAGAACTTCGCTAAATTTACTGGTAACGAAGCTGGTAAGGCTTTGGTTGCTGCTGGTCCGAAACTCTAATTGGAGAATCAGATATAATATGGAAGGCGGTTCGATTTCGAACCGCCTTTTTTGTTTATGCCTGTGCCTTTCTATGAGAATAAATGCTGTTTGTTTAAAACTTTTCCCTATATTTGCCAAAACAGGAGTACTAACCTTTAAAGGCGGTTATGGTATATCTAGCTACTGACAAACAGACCTATGCGGATCTAAGCATTACAGAGACTGCTAATAATGAGCAATTTCTTTTCTCTTTGTTTTCCAAAACAGAGACAAAAGAAGGAAAAGCGCTGATGTTGAACTGGATTATGTATCCGCTAAGTGATTTGGGGGAAATCCGTAAAAGACAGGAGGCTATTGTCTGGGATGCTTTGCCCGAACTTCTTTTGAATGAAGAAGAGCTGGATTTTATTGAGTATTACCTGGCTTATCGTGACCAGATACGGGAAGCTCATATTTTACTTTCATGTGCTACTGTTATCGACCGTCTGGTGCGATATGATTCGACCCGTTATGTGATCTGCAGAGGGGTGAAATTAGTGGTTCATCTCTTGCATTGTCTGAAGGAATGGGCGACAGAACTACCACAGGGCGCCCCGCAACTCATGAAAGAATCTGCTGCTATGATTGATAATATTCTCCATGGAAGTGAATTGGAGGAAGTATTGGAGCAGACCTCTGATGAGGAAAAACGACTATCTAACTTTGTCATAGACAAATTCGATTATCTGTTCCGGTGTACTCGGTTGTTATCTTTGAAGGAACTTCTGTCTGTTATATATCTACTTGATGTCTGCCGTACAGCTCACCGGGTGGCAAAAGAGAAGAACTTCTGTTGTATGCCGATAATGGTACCGACAATGGACTTCTCGGTGGAGGGAGTCGTTCATCCTTTTGTGAAAGATGCGCAGCCAAACAGTTGGCAGATGTCCCGGGGAAATATATGCATTTTTACAGGCTCTAATATGGCGGGAAAGTCAACAACTTTAAAAGCATTGACCTTGGCTGTCTGGTTGGCACATTGCGGTTTGCCTGTTCCTGTGAAATCAATGATTTGTCCTCTTTACGAGGGGATTTATACCTCTATTAATCTGCCGGATTCTTTGCGGGACGGACGAAGTCATTTTATGGCGGAAGTACTCCGTATTAAAGAAGTGATGCAAAAAGCTGTGACCGGAAAACGCTGTTTGGTGGTATTAGATGAGATGTTTCGCGGGACGAATGCTAAAGATGCGTTTGAAGCCTCCGTTGCCGTCAATGAATTACTGAAAAGCTTCTTTCATTGTCATTTCTTGATATCGACACATATTTTGGAATATGCGAAAGCCTTTGAAAAGGATTCTTCCTGTTGCTTTTATTATATGGAAGCAGAAATTATTGATGATGCGTTTGTCTGTCCTCATCGGTTGTTGTCAGGGATTTCAGAGGCCAGAGTCGGGTATTGGGTCGTGAAAAAAATACTGTCGGATGGTTTGATGTAATTTTACCTCATTATAGAGGTTGTTGAGATTCTGTTTTATTTTTATTAGATATATATTTTGACTACTTTTGTACAGACTATAAATAGGTTATTAATCTTAAATAACGACGCGACGACCATGAAGAATTTTTATTTCCTTCTTATTAGTTCCCTATTCCTTACCTCCGGGCTTTATGCGGGAGAAACAGATTATACTCAAGGACTTTCCATCTGGTTTGATACTCCGAATACTTTGCAGGGATATGCTGCCTGGTATGGCGGAAGACCGGATTTGTGGAAAGATGAAAATAAACCGGTAACAGCAGGAAGCGGACATAATCTGGATGCCAGTTGGGAGTCACAGTCATTGCCTATTGGTAACGGTAGCCTCGGCGCAAATATTATGGGATCGGTGGAAGCCGAACGTATCACTTTCAATGAAAAAACGCTTTGGCGCGGTGGTCCGAACACAGCGAAAGGTGCGGACTATTATTGGAATGTCAATAAACAATCGGCCCATCTTTTAGATGAAATACGCAAAGCATTTACAGAGGGAGATCAGAAAAAGGCTGAAATGCTAACGCGACAGAACTTCAATAGTGAAGTGTCGTATGAAGCTGACGGAGAAAATCCTTTCCGTTTCGGTAGCTTTACTACAATGGGAGAGTTTTATGTAGAAACCGGACTGAATATGATAGGAATGAGCGATTATAAGCGCATTCTTTCTTTGGATTCGGCTATGGCAGTCGTACAATTCAAAAAGGATCGTGTGGCTTATCAACGCAATTTTTTTTATCTCTTACCCCGCCAATGTAATGGTGGTACGTTTCAGCGCGGATCAATCGGGGAAACAAAATCTGGTTTTCAGTTATGCGCCCAATCCCCTGTCTACCGGCAGCATGGTTTCTGATGGAAATAAAGGACTGGTTTACACAGCTTCTTTGGATAATAATGGAATGAAGTATGTTGTGCGCATCCAGGCAGAAACAAAAGGAGGAACACTGTCTAATGCAGATGGAAAGTTGACGGTGAAGGATGCAGACGAAGTTGTATTTTATATCACAGCGGACACTGACTATAAGATTAACTTTGATCCGGATTTCAAAGATCCGAAAACATATATAGGCGTTAATCCCGAAGAAACGACAAAGCAGTGGATGAATAATGCAGTGGCGCAGGGATATACAGCTTTATTCAATCAACATTATAATGATTATGCTACTCTGTTCAACCGGGTTCGGCTGAATCTGAACCCAGCGGTGAAAGGAGTGAATCTGCCTACTTCCCAACGTCTGAAAAATTATCGGAAAGGACAGCCGGATTATTATCTGGAAGAGTTGTATTATCAATTTGGACGTTATCTTCTGATTGCCAGTTCCCGTCCGGGCAATATGCCTGCTAATCTACAGGGGATTTGGCACAATAATGTCGATGGACCGTGGCGTGTGGATTATCATAATAACATCAATATCCAGATGAATTATTGGCCTGCTTGTTCTACCAACTTGAATGAGTGCGTGCTTCCGTTGATTGACTTTATCCGTACACTGGTGAAACCGGGGGAGAAGACTGCACAAGCTTATTTCGGAGCAAGAGGATGGACGGCATCTATCTCCGGCAATATTTTCGGCTTTACCACTCCGTTGGAAAGTCAGGATATGTCGTGGAACTTCAATCCGATGGCAGGTCCCTGGCTGGCTACTCATATATGGGAGTATTACGACTATACAAGAGACTTGAAATTTCTGAAAGAAACCGGCTATGAACTAATAAAGAGTAGTGCGGATTTTGCAGTCGATTACCTGTGGCATAAGCCGGATGGAACCTATACGGCTGCTCCGTCCACTTCGCCCGAGCATGGTCCTATCGATCAGGGAGCTACTTTTGTGCATGCCGTAGTGCGTGAAATTCTGATGGATGCGATTGAAGCAAGCAAAGTGTTGGGTGTAGATAAGAAAGAACGTAAGCAATGGGAGCATGTGCTTGCCAATCTCGTTCCCTATCAAATAGGTCGTTATGGTCAGTTGATGGAATGGTCGGTGGATATTGATGATCCGAAAGATGAACATCGTCATGTGAATCATCTGTTCGGCCTGCATCCGGGACATACTGTTTCTCCGGTCACTACTCCCGAACTGGCGAAAGCTGCTAAAGTGGTATTGGTGCATCGTGGTGATGGTGCTACCGGTTGGAGTATGGGTTGGAAGTTGAATCAGTGGGCGCGTTTGCAGGATGGTAATCATGCTTATACTTTATTCGGCAATTTATTGAAGAACGGAACCATGGATAATTTGTGGGATACGCATCCGCCTTTCCAGATTGATGGGAACTTTGGTGGGACAGCGGGAATCACCGAAATGCTGCTCCAAAGTCACATGGGCTTTATTCAATTATTACCGGCTTTGCCGGATGCATGGAAAGACGGTTCTATCAGTGGTATCTGTGCAAAAGGAAATTTTGAGGTGGATGTGATCTGGGAGAATCATCAATTGAAAGAAGCTGTTGTACGCTCTAATGCAGGAGGCGACTGTGTCATAAAGTATGCGGATCAGACTATCTCCTTTAAAACTGTGAAAGGACGCAGTTATCAGATTGGATATGATGCAGCCAAAGGGCTCATTAAAAAATAAACACAAAATATCGGAAAATTAGAAAGAAAGGATGGTACTGGAGTATTTAAAATTATTCGTGACATTTGCGAAGATTGGAATGTTTACTATTGGTGGCGGTTATGCCATGATTCCGTTGATTGAACGGGAGATTGTTAACAAGCAATGGATGAATAAAGAAGAATTTATGGAGATGTTTGCTTTGACGCAGTCGCTTCCGGGTGTGTTTGCAGTGAATATTTCTATTTTTGTAGGATATAAGTTGTATAAGGTGGGTGGTAGCCTGGTGTGTGCATTGGCTACGATTCTTCCCTCTTTCGTTATCATGATGCTGATAGCCATGTTTTTTGCACAGTTTCAGGATAATGAAGTGATGATTCGTATCTTTAATGGAATACGTCCTGCCGTGGTAGCATTGATTCTGTTTCCTTGCATTTCTGCTGTTAGAGCTTTGAAACTGAAGTGTTTTCAGTTGATTGCTCCTGCCATAGCTACCGTGTTGATCTGGCAGTTCGGCTTATCACCTATTTATATTGTGGTGGCCGGAATTATAGGGGGATTGGTATATACATTATGGTTGAAAGAAAAAATAGCGAATAAACAGGTATGATATATTGGCAATTACTTTGGGTGTATCTTAAAATAGGTATGTTCGGTTTTGGGGGTGGATATGCGATGCTTTCCCTGATTCAACATGAAATAGTGGATCTTCATCATTGGCTGACTCCTCAACAGTTTACGGATGTGGTCGCAATTTCGCAGATGACTCCGGGACCGATTGGCATAAATAGTGCTACTTACGTAGGTTATGCGGTAACACAAAGTGTTTGGGGAGCTGTGTTGGCCACTGTAGCCGTTTGCTTGCCTTCTTTTATTTTGGTGTTGCTCATTTCTTATTTCTTTGCGAAGTGTAAGGATAATAAGTATATTAAAGCGGCTATGTCTGGACTGCTTCCTATGTCGGTCGCGCTGATTGCTTCGGCTGCATTACTTATGATGAATAGAGAGAATTTTATAGACTATAAAAGTATCGGTATTTTCGCAGCCGCCTTTTTGGTTACATGGAAATGGAATCTTCATCCTATTCTGTTGATTTGTCTGGCGGGTGTGGTAGGATTACTGTTGTATTAGTAATACTTATGGGAAAAAGAGCCCCCCGGTTGAACACTGCGTTTAACCGGGGGCTCTTTTATAATATTATGAAAGAATAGTTAGTTCTTGTTTGCACGTTTACGTTCGATTTCGTCCAAAATCACTTTACGCATACGCATTGCTTTAGGAGTAACTTCTACATATTCATCTTCCTTAATATATTCCAGTGCTTCTTCAAGTGAGAACTGGATAGGTGGAATCAGGCGTACTTTATCATCCGAACCGGAAGCACGCATATTCGTCAATTTCTTCGATTTGGTTACGTTGATAACCAGGTCGTTGTCATGAGAGTGTTCGCCTACTACTTGTCCTGCATAAACTTCGTCCTGCGGGAAGATAAAGAATTTACCGCGATCCTGCAATTTGTCGATGGCATAAGCAAAAGCTGTTCCGCTTTCCATAGCAATCATAGAACCGTTCGTACGACGTTCGATTTCTCCTTTGTGCGGTTGATATTCTTTGAAGCGGTGTGCCATGATGGCTTCGCCGGCAGAGGCAGTCAGTACATTGGTACGCAAACCGATGATACCGCGTGAAGGCATATTGAACTCAAGATTGATACGTTCACCTGTATTTTCCATCTTGACCATTTCACCTTTACGGCGAGTAACCATATCTATAATTTTGCTGGAATATTCTTCCGGTACGTTGATGGTCAGTTCTTCAATCGGCTCGCATTTCACACCGTCGATTTCTCTGAAGATAACCTGCGGCTGACCTACCTGCAATTCATATCCCTCTCGGCGCATTGTTTCAATTAATACAGAAAGGTGGAGTACGCCACGGCCGGAAACAATCCATTTACCGTCTTCTTCACTTTTTCTTACGCGGAGAGCCAGATTCTTGTCGAGCTCCTTCATCAGACGGTCGTGGATATGACGTGAAGTCACAAACTTGCCATCTTTACCGAAGAAAGGAGAATCGTTGATAGCAAACAGCATACTCATGGTCGGTTCGTCGATTGCGATTGGCGGCAATGCTTCCGGATTCTCGAAATCACAAACAGTATCTCCAATTTCGAAACCGTCGATACCTACCAGTGCGCAGATGTCACCGGAAGAAACTTCGTTTGTTTTCACGCGGCCTAAACCTTCGAAAACATGGAGCTCTTTGATTTTGCTCTTGAGCATATCACCGTTACGTTTCGCAAGCGTTATATTCATACCTTCTTTTAATGTACCGCGATGTACGCGGCCTACAGCGATACGACCGGTATAAGAAGAATAATCCAGAGAAGTAATCAACATCTGGGGAGTACCTTCCAATTGTTTGGGTGCCGGAATATTTTCGATGATACAATCCAGTAGCGGAGTAATACTGTCAGTCTGTTGCTTCCAGTCGGTGCTCATCCAGTTGTTCTTGGCGGAACCGTAAATCACGGGGAAGTCTAGCTGATCTTCCGTTGCGTTCAAGCTGAACATCAAGTCGAAAACCATCTCGTAAACTTCTTCCGGGCGGCAGTTAGGTTTATCTACCTTATTAACTACCACAATGGGTTTCAAACCGATTTCGAGCGCTTTTTGCAGTACGAAACGAGTCTGTGGCATCGGACCTTCGAAGGCATCTACCAACAGAATACAGCCATCGGCCATATTCAATACACGTTCTACTTCACCACCGAAGTCGCTGTGTCCCGGAGTATCAATAATATTAATTTTTGTACCGTTGTAATTGATGGATACGTTTTTGGAGAGAATCGTTATACCACGTTCACGTTCCAAATCGTTGTTATCCAGGATAAGTTCACCACTATTTTGGTTGCTGCGGAATAAATTTCCGGCCAATAGCATCTTGTCAACCAGCGTTGTTTTCCCATGGTCAACATGGGCAATGATTGCAATGTTTCGAATATTTTGCATATAATACCTATTATTTGGCTGCAAAGGTACGAAAATAGGATTAGAAATATGCGCAATGATAGCAATTTTTTCTTGTAAATCGTTGTGTGATATAAAGATAATGCCTATCTTTGCACGCTCAAAAGAATAATTTATCAATTAAAATTCTAAGAATTATGTATTTAGACGCTGCTAAAAAGCAAGAAATCTTCGGAAAGTACGGAAAGTCTAACACTGACACCGGCTCAGCTGAGGCCCAAGTGGCATTGTTTTCCTACCGTATTTCTCACCTGACTGAGCACATGAAGCTCAACAGAAAAGATTATAGTACTGAAAGAGCGTTAACGATGTTGGTAGGTAAGCGTCGTCGCTTACTCGACTACCTGAAAGCAAGAGATATCGAAAGATATCGTGCTATTGTTAAAGAGCTCGGTTTGCGTAAGTAATCTACTTGTCGCGAAAAGATTTAAAGCCGTTCCTCATGATAGAGGAACGGCTTTTTTTTAGTTTCTTCTTTTTCTTCCTGATAGTCGTATTTTCTTCGGTTATAATTGTGTTCATCTAAAGATTTTGCTATTTTTGCAGCTTAATTATTATAATTTATCACCTTTGATAACTAAAATGCTTTCAAAATGGATACAAGTAAGATTGTTGGCGAGAAAATTAAAGCCCTCCGCGAAGATAAATCAATAAGCATAGAAGAGTTGGCGCAACGTTCAGGTTTGGCTATCGAACAGGTTGAACGTATTGAGAATAACATTGATATACCTTCTCTCGCACCGCTGATTAAGATTGCGCGTGTGTTGGGAGTACGTCTGGGTACTTTCCTTGATGATCAGGATGAAGTCGGACCGGTCGTATGCCGTAAGAAAGAAGCCAAAGATGCGATCAGTTTTTCCAATAATGCGATTCACTCTCGCAAACACATGGAATATCACTCGTTGTCCAAGTCAAAGGCGGACCGTCACATGGAACCGTTTATTATCGATGTGATGCCGACGGAAGATACTGACTTCGTGCTTTCTTCTCATGAAGGAGAAGAGTTTATCATGGTTATGGAAGGTATCATGGAAATCAGCTATGGCAAGAACACCTATCTGCTGGAAGAGGGTGATAGCATTTATTATGATTCCATTGTTCCTCATCATGTACATGCTTATGAGGGACAGGCTGCAAAAATCTTGGCAGTAGTTTACACACCGATTTAATGAAATAGTAGGAACCAAGACTTAAGTATAATTACATGCAATTATTTGATCGTACTTTGGGGCAGTGGCTGGAACACTGGGCTGAAGAGACTCCCGATAAGGAATATATCGTATATTCCGACCGAAATCTCCGTTTTACCTGGAGTCAGTTGAACCGTCGTGTGGATGATATGGCAAAAGGGCTTATTGCCATTGGTGTGGAACGTGGTACCCATGTGGGTATCTGGGCGGCTAATGTTCCCGATTGGTTGACATTGCTATATGCCTGCGCGAAGATTGGTGCGGTATATGTTACAGTGAATACGAACTACAAGCAATCGGAATTGGAGTATCTTTGCCAGAACTCGGATATGCATACGCTTTGTATTGTGAATGGTGAGAAGGATAGTGATTTTGTGCAGATGACATACACGATGCTTCCTGAATTGAAGACTTGTGAGCGTGGACATTTAAAGAGCGAACGCTTTCCGTATATGCGAAATGTAGTATATGTAGGTCAGGAAAAACATCGTGGTATGTATAATACAGCGGAGATCCTGCTGTTGGGAGATAATGTGGAAGATGACCGTTTGAACGAACTAAAAAGCAAAGTGGATTGTCACGATGTAGTAAATATGCAATATACATCGGGCACTACCGGCTTCCCGAAAGGGGTGATGTTGACACATTATAATATCACCAATAATGGATTTCTGACGGGGGAACACATGAAGTTCACGGCAGATGACAAACTTTGTTGTTGCGTTCCGTTGTTCCATTGTTTTGGGGTAGTATTGGCTACCATGAACTGTCTGACTCATGGTTGTACACAAGTGATGGTAGAACGTTTCGACCCGTTGGTTGTGCTGGCCTCTATTCATAAAGAACGTTGTACGGCTCTTTATGGTGTGCCGACTATGTTTATCGCCGAGTTGCATCATCCGATGTTCGATCTCTTTGATATGTCTTGTCTTCGTACAGGTATTATGGCCGGTTCGCTGTGTCCTGTCGAACTGATGAAGCAGGTAGAAGAGAAAATGTATATGAAGGTGACTAGTGTATATGGACTGACGGAGACCGCTCCGGGTATGACAGCTTCTCGTATTGATGATCCGTTCGATGTACGTTGTAATACGGTAGGACATGATTTTGAATTTACGGAGGTGAAGGTGATTGATCCTGAAACAGGTGAAGAATGTCCGGTTGGGGTACAAGGTGAAATGTGTAACCGTGGTTATAATACCATGAAAGGATATTATAAGAATCCGGAAGCAACGGCGGAAGTGCTTGATGAAAACAACTTCTTGCATTCCGGCGACTTGGGTATTAAGGATGAAGATGGAAATTACCGGATTACCGGACGTATCAAAGATATGATTATTCGTGGTGGCGAGAATATTTATCCGCGCGAAATAGAAGAGTTTCTTTATAAGCTTGACGGAGTGAAAGATGTTCAGGTGGCTGGTATTCCTTCTAAAAAGTATGGTGAGGCAGTCGGAGCATTTATTATTTTGCAGGAAGGAGTACAAATGCAGGAAGCCGATGTACGTGATTTCTGCAGAAATAAGATATCCCGTTATAAGATTCCGAAATATATTTTCTTTGTGAATGAATTCCCGATGACGGGTAGTGGAAAGATTCAGAAGTTCAGATTGAAAGATCTGGGACTGCAACTTTGCAAGGAGCAGGGAATAGAGATTATTTAGAAACTCATGATTATTTAAAGACACACAAAGTTTTTTGATTATAAACAGTGAACGGTGAACTCTCTGCAATCAATTATGCGGTTTGTTCACCGTTCACTATTTGTATGCTCTTATCCGGTTTTGTCTCCGGCGTCAAGTTGCGTGTTATTAAATGAAATCATCGCCCAGTTGCATTTGGGCATCGTTTACATATTTACGGATGGCATGTTCTTCATCTTTGCGACAAATCAAAAGAACGTTGTCCGATTCGGCTATCAGAAATCCTTCCAGTCCATCGATAACGGCCAGTTTGCCTTTCGGAAGTACTACCATATTATCTTTACTGTTATATATAAGTGAATGGCACTTCAGCGTAACATTGCCTTCCGGGTCTCTTTCCGATAAATCATAAAGTGATCCCCAAGTTCCAAGATCGGACCAGCCAAAATCTCCTAATGATACATACACATTATCCGCTTTCTCCATAATGCCGAAGTCGATGGATACATTAGGACATGCTGGAAAGTTTTCTTCGATGAATGCTTTCTCCTTGTCGGTGGCATAAATATCTTTTCCCGGTGCCAGTTTGGAAGCTAATTCAGGCAGTAAATCTTCACTTGCTTTGATGATTGTATTTACATTCCACATAAATAGGCCGGAATTCCAATAAAATTCTCCGCTCTCTACGAATACTTTAGCTAATTCCAGTTCCGGTTTCTCTGTGAATGTTTTTACTTTATAGAAGTTTTCTCCTGCGGGTTCGTCTATTTGTATATATCCATACCCTGTTTCCGGGCGATTGGGTTTAATTCCTAATGTCAGTAGCTTTTCCGAGCGTGAAACAAAATCAAGTCCTTTTTCGATAGCGGCAAGAAACTCATCCTCTTTTAAAATTAAATGGTCTGAAGGGGCGACTACGATATTAGCGTTCGGGTTCAGTGCCCGGATGTGGTAAGCGGCCCATGCTATACATGGAGCGGTATTTCGTCTTGCGGGTTCCAGCAGAATCTGTTCTTCGTTCACTTCGGGCAATTGTTCCTTCACTAAGTCCGCATACATTGCATTGGTAACGATGAAAATATTTTCTGTTGGGATAACCTTTTGGAACCGGTCGAAAGTCTGTTGTAAAAGTGAACGGCCCGTTCCGAAGAAATCTAAGAATTGTTTGGGCAATGTTTTGCGGCTAAACGGCCAGAAGCGGCTTCCAATGCCGCCACCCATAATCACGCAATAATTATCCTGGTTTGTCATGATAGTGACTCTATTTTAAAGTTTCTGCTAATGTACGGTTTATTCTCTGAATAGAGAAGTGTTTAAGATATGTTTTATTA
>ERZ773158.2879-NODE-2879-length-11655-cov-4.362241_pt1 | contig 11655 bp, 17 predicted proteins | sample MGYA00511918_ERZ773158 | MGnify/ENA primary metagenome ERZ773158 (study PRJEB29015, sample SAMEA2737876) | human gut metagenome | biome: human gut; feature: human-associated habitat; material: faeces | place: China | collected 2012 ...
AGAGAACATGGAAAAAGACGGTGAAACGTGAGAAAGGAGCTCTTTTATGGAAAGCTTCTTCGAAAAAGACAGGATCGCACTGCAGGATCCCAAAGGGAGCTGCCGTTGAAGTTCTGTATTCGAAAGCATGGTACACGAAAGTGAGATACAAAAACAAAGTGGGATATGTGAATAAGAAGTTTGTGGCATAACCACAGCGAATGTGATAGAATAGCCTTGTTGTCATTCCCAATCCGGCAACGGAAAGGGGGTGTGAAAGTGTTAGAAAACATCATTTCTTTTTTTATTGCTGTTATGGCTGGTGTAGTTTGCCACTACATCATCAAATGGTTAGATAGCGATAAATAATGACAACTAGCCTCGGTGTGGTTTCGCCGTAATGAAACAAGAAAGCCCCGCAGACTGCCATCTGCGGGGCTTTCGTTGGTGCTTCCGTGATAGAAACATCATTTCTTTTGCCTAATGGCATTATAGCATATGCCAAAATCAGATGCAATATGCAAATAACAAAATTTGAATATTGGTTTGATCTCGATTTTCCTAAACTATTCTAATTATTTTATACTATACTAATCTATATCCTCTACTATACTAATCTATATCCTCTACTATACTAACCTAATCTACTTATGCAACCAAGCGGTAACCAGTTGGTAACCAATGCTGTCAATTATGCCAGATTAGAGTTTCTTGCATATTGCCAGTTTGGGCTCAAAATATATGGTGTATTGCTGGTAAGATGTGCAGATTCCATATTTCTGTCGGTAACATTCCAAGGCGTCCTGTAAAAATGCTTCGGTCACGCCGAGGTGGTCAGCCATTTCGTGAGTGTTTTGACATCGTGCCTCAAAACAGTGAACTAAGCCGGAGAGACCAATCTGCTTGTTGTATGCCCAAAGTCTGGCGGTTCGCTCCTGCTTTCGGTTGGAAACATCTGTCTGATCCAGAATATCCCCGACCGTTGTATGATAGTGTCCAAGTTCCTCGGCAAGAACACAGGCTTTTTGTCGCAGGGATATATCTTTTTTTATAGCAATTCGATTTCGTCTTATACGTCCATTGCTGCCCTGGAGGTCTTTTTCTTTGATAATCAGTTCGGTTGCATCGTATTCTTTCAATAGTGCTTCATATTCCAAATATTATCACCTATTTCCATTCATCATCATTATCCATTATGTCATCATCGTGTTTGTTTTGTTCTGGAGTAGCGTTGTCTATGGAGTTTGCTGCCTTTGTTGTAATATATGGCTTGGATTTATCATTATCCACAATGTTGATAACATTATTTTTTGAGCATTCAACCGAGCGTTCCCACTCTTTTTGCAGTGTAAAATCAACCATTTCCCTGCCGTGAGCGTCAAGTAATCTGTATTTATTCAATAAATCTTGTTCTCCGTATTTGAGAATAAATTTGGAATCTGGATAAACACCATAAATATCATTGATTGAAACATTCAGTACTTCGCATACTTCAAATAAAATATCTATTGTAGGACAATTTGCTCCTGTTTCCCAATTAGAAATTCGAGACGGAACAATGCCCAATTTGTTGGCTAATTCTTTTTGAGTTAAACCAGCTTTTTCTCTGTATTTTCCTATATTTTTTGAAATATTTTTCTTGATTGTATCGTCGCTCATAAAGCACCTCCTTTGTTTTCTTTATAGTAGCACAGGTATTTTGAAAATACAATAAAAAAATCAGAAAATCTGAAAATATATATTGACAAATCAGAAATACTGTAATATGATACAAGAAATCAGAAAATCTGATTTAGAAAGGAGGATAACAGAAATGAAAGGTAGCGATATTAAAAGATATTTAGAAGCAAATGGAATAAAACAGACATTTGTTGCTAAAAGGACGGGAATATCAGAACCAATATTAAGTATGATGCTTAATGATAATAGGAAAATCGAAGCAAATGAGTATATGAAAATTTGCGACGCAATTGGTGTTCCGTTAGAACAGTTTAGACCTCATTCTGTATAAGAAACAAAAAACTGCTAGGAGCGCTATTCCTAACAGTTTAATGCTAAATTTTTTAACCCTATGTACTTTGCAGACTTTCGTCACATCTAATAGCGCTAAATGTTTCTATTAAGTACTCCGCTACTTATGCAGTTTTAGTTCAGCATGATTTAACGCCCATTAGCTAGCGGATAAGGAGGAATATCTTGTATGGTGAAGCATTTTTACGAGTGCCGTCTCATGCGATTTACATCTTCTCTGATGGTGGTAACGCCATACTGATTATTACATTTTATGCCAGTTTTAAGTGCTTTGGCAACCACTATTGCGACCTCGGTATTAGAGAACAGGGCAAGGAAGTTTTATATTCATATTAATTCTCCTTTCCTGCCCATTGGGGTACTAAAATATTAGCATTTTATTGATAAAAATTCAAGTAATGAAAAGAAAGGAGGAGAACAATGAATGATATAGAAACTGCGACTATAACAACATTGGAAATTGCGGAAATGATGGGAATTCGACACAGTGATATTGTAAGAAGACTTGAAGGTCGAGAATCAAAGGGAAAACACATAAAGGGAATTATAGAAATATTAGCTGAACGCCAAATGGCGTTGAGTGATTTTTTCACGCCATCTACATATCAAGATTCCAGTGGAAAAGAAAACAAATGTTATAAATGTACAAGAATGGGATGTGAATTTCTTGCCAACAAGTTTATTGGTGAAAAGGGCATTATCTTTACTGCAAGATATGTTAAGAAGTTTCACGAAATGGAACAGGCAATCAGCCAGCAGGAAGTGGTAGAGCAGAAGCAGGAGAAAAAGAGCTTATCGCAGTGGACTCCAGAAGAAATTGTTGACTGGAAGTTGAACGATCTGCATAAAAGATTGCAAAGGATTGAAAGGCAAGATGAAGAAAAGCCGAAGATTGGACGGATACAACGATTGGTACCCCAAAAGAAAACTTGGTATGATCGCAACAAATCGAGAATATGGTGCATCACACGCAGCAGGGATATGGAACTCAAAGAGTTGTATCACATCATTTTAGAAGAGTGCGGAAGATACTACGATGTGGATGGTGCGGTAGACGAATACCGCAGAGAAAACGGAAGAACGATGGTATATCCTATGGATATTGTGGAGGAGTACAGGGAATTGCAGGACATAGCAGATCAGGTATTGGATTACTTTGAGAGGTAGGTGTGGATAAATTCGTTTTTTGCTAGATTGAGTGGAGAGGAGAGTAGTTAAATTTGAAAATGTTTATATTAAAATTCATTGCGGGTGGGTATTCCATCAAAATGAGATGCAATAAGAATAAGAATATTCTTTTACATAGAGTTGAGTATGGTTCTAATGAACTTGCAGGCGAAATGTATAACACTAGAGCGACAGCATGTGATATTGCTTATCATATTTATTCTGTAAAAATTAAAGAGAAGCATTCTGGCTATTTAAAAGATGCAACGCTTATTGAATATGCTGTTAGTTCAAGAGATGATGCTGATAATGAAGTGTCTTATAAATATAGAAAGTATATAGTTATTTGTGATGCTGGAATGTATATTTCTGATCTGCTGAAAGGAAATAATGAATAGAGGTGAAATGAGTGAAAAGATTAAAAAATCGGATAAGAGAGTTTTGGGATAATCATTTTGTAAAGGTTCAGTGTATTCCCAATATAATGGTTATTCCGTTTAATCTTGATGGAAGATTGATACTTAGAGTGACGAAAGATTATTTCTCTGGTGAGGTGGATAGCAAAACTTACTTAATCGAGCATCTACTGGATGAAGATTTTAATATTACAGAAGAAACGCTACAAATGGAAAATGAACATTTTATTGTACCGTTTCGATCTGCTGAGAATGGGAAATTGGAACAGTGGTTAGATGCAAAAACATTAGGGGAATATAAAAAGATTGTTGTTGAGACAGATGAAGAAAATCCAACAACGATTGCGACCATTACGCCAAATGCAAGGAATGCGATAACGGGTTATAGGGTTCGCATGATTCCAGTATATGAGAAAGCAGGTGACAAGTGATCAAATTAGCCAATAGAGTAAAAAACTTTTTTCGTAAGCACTTTGTGAAACATGAAGTCCATTGGGTTCAGAGTATATTGATCATTCCTTTAACCCATGATGGGAAAATGGTTTTACACATTGAGAGAACAAGTAAAGACGGAATTATTGACAAAAGGAATTACCAAATCGAGCATCTGCTTGATGAAAACTTGCAGGTTACGGAGCAGACACTCGAAATGGAAAAGCAATGGTTAAAGAAAACTACTAAAATTTAGCCCAATATGGATTTCCGCATACAGGACATACAGGAAGTTTTCCTCGTTTGTCTAAAGTGATGATTGCCTTATCATCTTCATTATCTTTGTGCGGACAATTCATACAAGCATATTTGCCAGGTTCAACAGTTTGTCCAGCAGTTGGACAGCCAATATCTGGATAAATACTCACAATAGCACCCCCTATCATTTTTGATATGGAGATTATAACACAGAAAGAAGTGATTTGATTCAGTGAATGAAGTAAAGATTTTTGAAAATTCAGAGTTTGGAGCAATCCGAACGATAACGGTTAATGATGAGCCTATGTTTTGTCTGGCTGATGTCTGCAAAGCACTAGAAATTACGCATGTCACAGATGTAAAGAAAAGACTGAAAAAAGATGGGGTCGGTACTGCCGAGGTCATTGACAGCATTGGAAGAACCCAAAGAGCGACTTTTGTCAATGAGGGCAATCTTTACAAGACAATTTTTCAGAGTAGAAAAGAGAGCGCAGAAAAATTTACTGATTGGGTGACATCAGAAGTGCTTCCATCAATCCGCAAGAACGGTGGCTACATAGCAGGGCAGGAGAATATGTCAGACGATGAACTGATGGCGAAGGCTCTTATGGTGGCACAGAATAAAATTGCTGAGCGGGATAAGCAGATTGAACGCATGAAGCCAAAAGAAATTTTTGCTGATGCGGTATCAGCCAGTCACACATCTATTCTTGTCGGAGACATGGCAAAGTTGTTGAAACAGAATGGCGTTGATATTGGTCAGAAGCGATTATTCGAGTGGTTGCGTGAAAATGGTTATCTGATCAAGCGAAAAGGCTCTGACTGGAACATGCCGACGCAGAAGTCAATGGAAATGGGACTTTTCGATATTAAGGAGAGTACCGTCAACAACCCGGATGGATCTGTCCGGATCAACCGCACTACAAAGGTGACTGGTAAGGGGCAGCAGTATTTTATTAACAAATTTTTAAGATGATTACAAAGTAGAAAGGAGACAAAGCGTGATGAAGTTATTTAGTAAGGAAGAGAAAGAAACACAGGCAGTAAAGAAAGCGACAGTGGAGGTGGATGCAGAGTATTATACTCATTTGCTGTGTAAAGAGTATCTGATTGAAGCAATCGCAAAGGTTGTTGCAGATGGAAACAATGAGTATGGCAAGGTGGACAAGATCGCGGCTATTCTGCAGATTCAGCTTCCGCCTAAAAAATAGGCTCATAGGTATTGCAGTACCCATGAGCCGAAAACAAAGGACGTAAAAGTCCATCACATACAAGTGCATTGTAGCACGGAAAAGGAGAGATTGCAAAGTGAAAATAACATTGAAGAAGTTACACATGGAAAACTTCAAGAAAGTAAAGGACCAGACGATTGAGTTTGGTCATATTACAAAGATCAGCGGGCAGAATGCGGTTGGAAAAACCACAGTGGAAGATGCATTTATGTGGTGTCTGTTTAACAAAAACAGTTTAGGTGATACCAAGTTCCAGGTGCGCCCCTTGGATGCTTTCGGAAATCCTATTGATCATGTAGAAATTAAAGTTGTCACAACACTGGATGTTGATGGCAGAGAATATGAATTAACCAAGGTGCAGAAACAGAATTGGGTGAAAAAGAGAGGAGCTTTGGAAGCAACACTGCAGGGGAATGACAACCTTTATGAGATTGATGGTGTACCCAAGAAAGAAAAGGATTATAAGGCATTTGTGGCAGAGATCATTGATGAAGATCTTTTTCAACTGCTGACGAATCCACAGGCTTTTGTAAATAAGAAGTGGAAAGAACAGCGTGAAGATCTGATGAAAATGATATCGGGTGTAGATAACGATACAGTGATCGCATCCAATCCCGATGTGTTGTCGAAGCTGAATCTGGCTTTATCCTTACATACTCCGGAAGATCTGCAAGCTAAGGTTAAAAAGGCGTTATCTGAGTACAAGAAAAAGCAGACGGAGATTCCGGCAAGAATTGACGAGGTTAGAAAGTCAATGACGGATATTGATATAGCCGAATTGGAACTGCAGAAAAATGATCTTAGAGAAAAAATAATTGCTGCAGAAAAGGCAGAAGATGACATGGCAGAACAGTACGAGGTGTTCCAGAAGCAGACGGACCATGTTATGGATCTGAAATTTAAGTTGACAGATATTGAGCGAAATGCCAATGAGGAAAATGTAAAAGAGAAGAATCGACTCAACGGCTTGCAGATGAAATTGGAATTCGAAATAGAAAAAAGTAATGCTCATTTGAAAATTTTGTATGGAAATAAGAAGGAAATTGCCGGGACCATATCTGCTTATGAGAAAAAGAGAATGGAAACATTGGATGAATGGAAGAAAATCAATGCTGAAAATTATGCAGATGATTTGGAATATGATGAAAATGATGATTTTTGTCCGGTGTGCCATCAGAAATTGCCAGATGATCAGATTGCTAATAAGCATCAGATGTTTGAGATTGCCAAGACGGAAAGAAAGAATAAATGGCAGGAAGATCATGATTGCCGATTAGAGAAAACTGTGAAAGAGGGGAAGCATTATCAGTCTCTGATTACGAGCATGAAAGAAAAGCAGGAGAGCAATGTATGGGAGATTTCGGAAGAGGAGAAGAATCTGCGGAGCAGAAAAGAAGAATTGGAAAAGGTTCAAAAGGACATTGCACGACTTCCGGATCATGTGGATCTTTCTGATAATGAGGAATATCAGCAGTTGGTTTCAGAGATTGCGGAAAAAGAAAAAGTATTGCAGCAGATGAATAGTGGTGCCGCAATGAGACAGCAGCTGAAGATTAAAAAGAATGGATTGAAAGATGAGCTTGCCATTGTGGAAAAACAGATTATCGCAGCTGACAATAGCGATAAAGAAGAACGCATAGGACAACTGGAAGCAGAAATGCGCGAAATTGCTCAAGATGTGGCGAATGAGGAGAAGTCGCTCTATCTGTTGGAACAGTTTATGAAAGCTAAAATGATGATCCTTTCAAAAATGGTCAACGAAAAATTTGGCATTGTGAATTGGAAGTTGTTTGATAAGCAGGTCAATGGTGCCGTGGTAGAGTGTTGCGAGTGTACGGTAAATGGGGTTCCATACTCTTCGTTGAATACCGGACATCGTATTGTAGCCGGATTGGATATTATCAACGCATTATCTGCTATGCATGATGTGACTGCACCTGTTTTTATTGACAATGCAGAAGCTGTGAATGAATACAACATTCCGGCAATGAAAGGACAGCTTGTATTGCTGCAGGTGACGGATGACAAGGAATTAAAAGTAGAGAGAGAGGAAATGTAAGATGGTTAAAGTGAAAATTGAGGTAAATGGAGAAGAGAAGAAGACATGCAAGGGCGAGGCAGTATATGCTGTGGTGATGACAGAAGATGGGTGCCAGTTGATTATGGTTAGTGAACCGGAACAGGGTTTTTCCATGATTCATTTGCTACAGGCATTGGTGGCTTTGGTAAATAACACAATTGAGATACATGCTCATGGAAATCCATTAATTGCAAATAGGATGCATATGGAATTTGCGAAGGAAATGAGAGATTTTCATTTAAAACATGAAAAGCAGGATGTAGAGGAAAACGTTGAGAATATGGCCAAGGCAATTGCTCATATTTTAAGCAATTTAAAGGAAGAGAGGTAAAAGGATGGGAGCTAAAAAAGAAAATGATCTGATAGAGTATGAGGCGAACGGGGAGATTGTAAAGTTGTCTACCAGTATGATCAGAAAATATCTTGTTAGTGGTGGTGGAAATGTAACGGATCAGGAAGTAATGATGTTTTTATCACTGTGTAGATATCAGCATTTAAATCCGTTTCTGAAAGATGCATATCTGGTGAAATATGGATCTTCTCCGGCCGCAATGGTTACAGGTAAGGAAGTGTTTACCAAAAGAGCAAATGCCACGCCGAATTATGAGGGGAAGGAAGCAGGAGTTATTGTTGTATCCAAGGATGGAAACTTAATAGAGCGAGAAGGTTGTTTTGTGCTGGACAGCGAGACTTTGGTTGGCGGCTGGGCAAGAGTACATATTAAGGGGAGAAATCCAGAATATCAATCCGTAGCATTTAATGAGTATGCAGGGAGAAAGAAGGATGGAACACTGAATAGCCAGTGGGCAGGAAAGCCGGCAACAATGATCCGGAAGGTTGCTGTGGTACAGGCGCTGAGGGAGGCATTTCCAGAGACATTTCAGGGGCTTTATGCACGGGAAGAAATGGCAGAAGCATCGGACGTGCAACCGGATGCGCAGGAGACTGTTGCAAAAGAGATTGTTGAAAGTGCCAATTCTGTTGAATTTGAAGAGGCTGCTGCAGATGAGATTGAAGTTGAGGTTGTTGAGGGGAAAGCAGTGGAATCAGATGGTTCTGATGTAGAAACCGAGGAAGATGTGCCAGACTTTATGAAAGGATAATGGAAATTATTGGTAATAAATGTTTCACCGATGAAACGCTATATCTAGTATGATATCAAATATAAGAAAAATGAATTTGAAATTAAGGAATGAAGGTGGTTTTAAATGAAATTGAGGTGTTTGGGCAGCGGTAGCAGTGGAAACTGTTATTTGCTTATTGCCGGCAACGGAGAAACGTTGATCATAGATCCGGGGGTGCAGATCAAGGAAATTAAGAAAGCCTTGAACTGGAATATTTCGTGTGTGGTGGGTGCTGTATGCACTCATCATCATGCGGATCATGCGAAGTCTGTTAAGGACCTTGAGCAAATGGGAATTTCAGTATTTAAGCCATATGAGGGGCAAAAAACTATGAGTATTGGAAGTACGGGCTGGACCATACAAGGTTTTGAATTAACTGACAAGACTGGGAAATTCATGCATACGAACGCAGATGGATCGGAGTGTCCCTGCTATGGATTTTTGATTTCACATCCGGAGATGGGACGGCTGTTGTATATCACAGATACGGAGCTGATCAAGTGGCGATTCAAAAACGTCAATCAGATTTTAGTGGAAGCAAATTACTCAAAAGAAATTATACAACAGGAAAATCCAAATTATGAGCATGTATGTCGGGGGCATATGGAGTTGGGGACAACATTGGAGTTTCTGAAAGTAAACCAAGGTCCGGATCTTCGGAATGTAGTCCTGTTACATCTGAGCAATGATAATTCCGATGCAGAGATGTTTGTCGCAAGAGCAAAGGAAGTTGTAGGAATGGCAGATGTTTATGTCGCTGATAAGGAAATGGAGATTGAACTGAATAAGGAGCCGTTTTAGGAAAGGAAAAAGTATATGAACAAAGTAATTTTAATGGGGCGTTTGACCCGTGACCCGGAGATCAGATATGCAAACAATGAGAATAACACCTGCATTGCTAATTATACATTGGCAGTTGATCGCAGGTTTAAGCGTCAGGGAGATGAGCAGACTGCAGATTTTATTCATTGCGTCGCAATGGGCAGAGGTGGAGAGTTTGCAGAGAAGTACTTGCATCAGGGAATAAAAATTGTTGTCACAGGTCGCATTCAGACAGGGAGTTACACAAATAAAGATGGTCAGCGTATCTATACAACAGATGTTGTGGTAGAGGAGCAGGAATTTGCCGAGAGTAAGGCAGCAGCACAGAATGGTAATGGTGGACAGAGTGCTCCGCCGGTGCAGTCTGGAGCAGCGGATAATTCCAATGATGATGGATTTATGAATATCCCGAATGGAATTGAAGAGGAACTGCCGTTTAATTAGCAGGCGACCGGAATGTCAGAAAACTAAGATAATGAATCAAAGCGCTTTGAATATAGTTACTGTCAATATAGCAAAAGAAAGGAAAAAATATGGAAATCAGTTTACAGGAATTAGCTGGTGGTGCTTTACAGGAGAAAGTAAATCAGGCTTTTGAGCAGGTCATGAAGAATATGCAGGATCCTAATACTCCGTGGAAAAACAAAAGAAAAATCACTGTTGGGATTACATTTGTTCAGAATGAAGATCGTACTGATTGTGCCTGTGATATTTCGGTGGATACAAAACTTGCAGCGGTTAAGCCGGTGAGCACCAAATTTTGTACACAAAAGGATCTTTCAACAGGAGAAATCTTTGCACAGGAATATGGTCCCGGAATTAAAGGTCAGATGTCTTTTGACGATGTGGTTCAGAACACTACAGAGGTTAATGGGAACATTGTGGACACGGAAACAGGAGAAATTAAAGAGAGCAGTGTCGTAGATTTTAGAACAGCAAAACAGGCATAAGGAGGATATTAAGATGGAAAAAGAAGCATTAGAGTATGCCGTAGGGTTGGCAGAACCGCATATTGAGGAAATAGATGGCAAAGTGTATTCAGACAAGATATTGAGACGAATTGCTTACAATCCCAAAGCTGATTGTATCACTATGACTACACTGCGCAGTCTTGTGGATTATATCAAATCTGGAGCGGATGAAATGGAAGAAAAGATGATTATTCATGTGGTAAGTCCGACGCAGGTGCAGTTGTATTCTGGCTTAGATTCGGACAGACTTCGTGAATACATGGTAGCGGTTAATGCAGAGCTTCCTAAATTTCCGTTCAATAGTTTTATCAATCATGAGAACTTTATTATAAACATGCAGTCCAAATTTATTGCAAATAAAGATAGGGAGCTACTGTTGAAGTTTGCCGGAACGGTAGAAAGTGGAACGATTGCAGATTACGGAGACGACGGTGTATCACAGAAAGCAACAGTACGAACAGGGGTTGCGTCAAAGGCAGATGCTGTTGTTCCGAGTCCAGTCAGTTTGAAACCGTATCGCACATTTACCGAAGTGGATCAGCCGGAAAGTAATTTTGTATTCCGTATGAAAGAAGATAAATATGAGGGAGTACAGTGTGCTTTGTTTGAGGCTGACGGAGGAGCATGGAAGTTACATGCTATGGAATCTATTCAGGAGTATCTTGAAGAACAGCTTGAAGGTGTTGAGAGATTTACGATTATTTCATAGGCATATGATTGTTTGCAGAAGAAGGGGCAGGCAAAAGCCTGCTCCGATATGATGAAAGGAGCAGAAATGGTCATATTGGAAGATATGGGACAAAAGGAAGAAAAACATCTCATTAAAAATAGATGGTTTTATGAAAATGGCATTGAAGTGATCCGGGCTCCGCTGCCGGTGGGAGATTATATTATTGCAGATGAAAAGGTAATGGATGTACTGGAAAGGAAAGGGCGGCGTGGGATGCATCCGAAAAAGATGGATTTTCTTGGTACATATAATGTCAGCGTGGACACAAAAGAGAGTATTGGTGAGATCATAAATAATATCTGCGGAAAATCGCATGATCGTTTTCGGGATGAATGTATTCTGGCTCAAAACAACGGTGTGCGGTTGTACATTCTGGTGGAGAATGAGGATGGGGTAACCTGTATCGATGATTT
>ERZ773158.2886-NODE-2886-length-11637-cov-3.500086_pt1 | contig 11637 bp, 10 predicted proteins | sample MGYA00511918_ERZ773158 | MGnify/ENA primary metagenome ERZ773158 (study PRJEB29015, sample SAMEA2737876) | human gut metagenome | biome: human gut; feature: human-associated habitat; material: faeces | place: China | collected 2012 ...
ATGTCACTTTGAGTGCCCACACAGATTGTCTGATAAATTGTTAAAGAGCAGTTGCAACGCGGCTTTCAGCTCACCGTTGCGAGGTCCCGTATAATACGTTTTCCTCATTCAGAGTCAAGCCCTTATTTTGCTTTTCTCTGTCAGTTTTTAGCGCTGAACTTCACCGCTAAAACCCTGCTGACCCGGCGGCTTGCTTGCCGTTGTTCCGTGTCAGTGGAGGCGCATTATAGGGAGTTCTGAGACGTTGACAAGCCCTGTTTTCAAAAAATTATTCAACCGTCTCTTTTTTGTGCAAAACGCCCTTAGAGCGGTAATTTTTCCAGCGTCGAGAAGCCATAGCGACGCAGAACGGGTAAAAGCTGTTCTGTTTCTGCCGTCAGCGCCATGCAGAATGCTTTATTCTCGTCGCTGGACTTCGCATCCGGCGCTTCATGCTCTAACAGCCAGGCGGTGCGACGGGCAATCGCCGCGCCGGAATCGATCAGCCGTGTGCCTTCCGGCAGAACGCGCTGCAGCTCCTCCTGTAAAAGAGGAAAGTGGGTGCAGCCCAGCACCACCGTATCCGGCGGCTCCTGCATCCGCAGCCATGGGCGCAGGATACGGCGCAGCTCTTCTAACGGCACAGGCTCGCCGTGCAGCTTCGCTTCCGCCAGCTCCACCAGCTCCGCCGACCCCAGCATTTCAATCCGACATTCATTGGCAAAGCGGTCGATCAGCTCACGGGTATAAGGACGCTTTACGGTACCGCGCGTCGCCAGCAGGCCAACAATGCCGTTCGCCGTTAAACGGGCGGCGGGCTTGATCGCCGGCACCACGCCAACGACGGGGAAAGCGAACTTTTCAAGTAGGGCTGGCAGGGAAACGGTACTGGCGGTATTACAGGCGATGACCGCCAGCGCCAGAGGATAGCGTTGCTGAACGGCAGTCACGATTTCAACAACACGCTCAACGATAAACTCTTCGCTCTTCTCGCCATAGGGGAAGGCAACGTTATCGAAAGCATAGATGTAATGCAGATTCGGCAGCAGCTGCCGAATCTCATTATAAACCGACAACCCACCGACGCCGGAATCAAACACCAGCACGGTGGGACGTGGATCAGAAGGTGTAGCTGCCAGACAAGGTGTATTCCCGTCCTGCAGTTTGGTAGCCATAAACTGTCTCGTAATCTTTATCGAACAGGTTGGCTATTTTACCACGAACTGTCAGGTGTGAGGTGACGGGATACGATAAACCGACATCCCAGAGGCTCAACCCACCCATATTGACGGTACGCGAGTTGTCGTAGTCATAATCGTAACGCTTGCCGATGTAGTGATACGTCACATCCCACCCCAGATCGTAGACCTGGCCGTTCAGCTCGTATTTCACCTGCTGCTTCGCCCGGCGATAGAGGATCTTATTGGTTTCATCATCGCGAGGGTCAACATACTGCAGCGTCAAATGGTGCTCCACCGGCCCGGTGGTTATATTCCCCGTCCACTCCAGCCCCTTAATCGTCGCCGACTTGACGTTGTAATAGGCGTTGTTGTCGTAATCGATGAGGTTTTGAATCTCATAGCGATACGCGGAGAGTCGCCAATCGACCGGCCCCGTTAACCCTTCAAGGCCCGCTTCCCATTGCTTCGACTCCTCTGGCTTCAGATTCGGGTTAGAGGCGATGCCAAAGCGTTCTGCGCCGTACTGCTGCCCGAGGGAGGGGGCGAGGAATCCTGTGCCGTACGAGAGCGTTGTCCGATAACCGTCGATAAATTCCCAGCCGGCGGCCGTCTGCCAGGTACCGTGCCAGCCAAACTGCTCGTCATGATCCTCACGGCCGGAAGCTTCCAGCGTCACGCTGTCAATCTGCTGCTGTCCCGTCAGATAAAGACCGGTGGTGTCACGCTTATACACGTCGGTACTGGTCGTTCCGCTGGATTTCAGCTTCTCTTGTTTCCAGTCAACGCCGCCGCTCACTGCCCCATGGCCTACCACAACATTATTTCCCCACTGGATATAGCGCTGTTCCATATCATCCAGGGTGGTGCCCGCGGCATAGCGGCCAGCGTCGCTGCTGTAGTTGTAATCTTTGATGCGCTGATAGTTAGCAATCAGCTGGGAGGAGTAAATTCCGGAGTGGTAGTGCAGACCGGTATCCCAGGATTGGGTATAGGATTGATCTTCATCGTTTCCACCTGCGTAGCCCCAGTTACCCTGGTCATAGTCAGCGTTAGCAGAATAACCATAGCCGCGGAAGAACCCCGAGAAGTTGTCATCGAACTGATGCTGTACCCCGCCCCACAGCATTTTATTGCGGTAGCCGTCGCGATCGCTGTCGCCGCTGTAAGAGGAATTCGGCTGGACGTTAAACCCTTTGGTGGTCTGATAGGCGCCAGCAGCGGTAACCAACGTATCGCCAAACCGCTTGTTAAAGGCGCCGTCATAGGACTGATAGCCGTTCGTACCCGCGCCGGCGTTGATCTGCGAACGCTCAGCGTCGGTCATGGTGATGATGTTCACCACCCCGCCGATCGCTCCGGAGCCGTACACCGCGGAGCGCGGGCCGCGGATGTATTCCACCCGCTGGACCAGTGAGATAGGGATCTGACTGATATCTACGCCGTTGGAGATCCCCGGACGCGCCATCGGCACACCGTCGATCAGCACCAGCACGTGACGAGCCTCCGTCCCCCGAACATACAGCGAAGCGCTCTGCCCCATGCCGCCGTTGCGGGCAATATCGACCCCGGGAAGACGACGCATGACATCGTTTAAATCTTTGGACTGCCAGCGGTCGATGTCATCGCGCGTCACAATGTCGGTCGGCGCCAGCACGGTATTGACCGGCTGTTGAAAACGGTTTGCTGTCACCACCAACGTATCTGAATTGCTATCCTGCGCCCAGCCGGAAAATGCCGTGACGGATAAGGCCGTCATCAGCGAAGCTTTTTTAATCATTGTAAAAGCATCCGAAACAGAAAAAGGATGCCGCAGGTTTTATCAGTTGCTCGCGACGATAAAACCCAGTGCGACGTATTCCGGCAGGTCTTCGGGCTTGGAGGCTGTTTCAAGAAATAATGACTTCCCACGGCTAGCCGCAGTGTCTGCACCGAGTGCGCTCATTTCTCACCTTCCTTACCGCTGCGCGTCAGCCCCAGATTTCCACTGGGTTCCCTTTTAACTCACAGGACCGGTAGGCGAATGCTACAATCAGAACCATATAGATGTCCAGACTGCTAATTATATTTCCCGCGGCATTCGAGGCTGGACATCCCCGGCGCTTTCCCTACAATCCCCGCGTACTTATTTTATTCAGGATACATCATGACCCCCGAACACCTTCCTACTGAACAATACGAAGCGCAGCTGGCAGAAAAAGTCGTCCGTTTGCAAACCATGATGGCGCCTTTTGCCGCGCCGGTTCCGGAAGTGTTTCGTTCGCCGGTCAGCCACTACCGTATGCGCGCCGAGTTTCGTCTGTGGCACGATGGCGACGATCTGTACCATATTATTTTCGATCAGCAGACCCGGTCGCGGATTCGCGTTGACAGCTTCCCGGCCGCCAGCGCGCTGATCAATCAGCTGATGACCGCCATGCTGGAGGGCGTACGCAACAATCCCGTGCTACGCCAGAAGCTGTTCCAGATTGACTATCTGACCACCCTCAGCAACCAGGCGGTCGTTTCGCTGCTGTATCATAAAAAGCTGGACGATGCCTGGCGTGAGCAAGCGGAGGCGCTGCGTGACGCCCTGCGAGCCCAGGGGCTCAATGTGCATCTGATTGGGCGGGCGACCAAAACCAAAATCGAGCTCGATCAGGATTATATAGATGAACGCCTGCCGGTTGGCGGGCGGGAGATGATCTACCGTCAGGTGGAAAACAGCTTTACCCAACCGAACGCGGCCATGAACATTCAGATGCTGGAGTGGGCACTGGATGTCACCAAAGGGGCGACTGGCGACCTGCTGGAATTGTACTGCGGCAACGGTAACTTCTCGCTGGCGCTGGCGCGTAATTTCGATCGCGTATTGGCCACCGAAATCGCCAAACCGTCGGTGGCGGCGGCGCAGTACAACATCGCCGCTAACCATATCGACAACGTGCAGATTATCCGCATGGCGGCGGAAGAGTTTACTCAGGCGATGAACGGGGTGCGGCAGTTCAACCGGCTGCAGGGTATCGATCTGCATAGCTATCAGTGCGAAACCATCTTCGTCGATCCACCGCGCAGCGGGCTGGACAGCGAGACGGAAAAAATGGTGCAGGCCTATCCGCGTATTTTGTACATTTCGTGCAACCCGGAAACGCTGTGTCGCAATCTGGAAACGCTAAGCCAGACGCACAACGTTACCCGGCTGGCGCTGTTCGACCAGTTCCCGTATACCCATCACATGGAGTGCGGCGTCCTGCTGACCCGCAAATAGGCCCAAAAAAACCGGCAACGTCATATTGCCGGTTTTTTTACCGCTGGCGGCTTACTCGGCTGCGGTATCTTTGCGGTTACGCATCTTGTAGCCGATCCAGAAGACCATCGCGACGGACAGAACGGCCGGGAAGAAGTTAGAACCGATATCCGGGTACTCCGCACGCACGACGGTGCTGTACAACAGCACCCCGAGAATAAAAAAGGCGGCGGCCAGGCCCGGTAGCCCAACGGGCATACTGCGATTCTGATAGCGCTGATGCAGACAGTAGACCGTCAGCAGCAGGGATAAAATGGGGAAGACGGAAAACGGAACTATCGAACTGAACAGCGCCGCAAAGGCGCCATTAATGGATAACCCGGCAATCAGCGCCAGCAGCAGCGTACCTTTATCTTGAACTGAGTGTTTCATTGCTCGTCCTTCACGTTATTCGGAATGATGTGACATTTTTTCTTGTTCACGGCGATACCAGTAATACGCGCCTTTCGAGATCATTCGAAGCTGCAGTACCAACCGTTCCTCCAGCTGCCGGCGCTGCTCAGGGCCGACATCCAGCGCTTCCGCGCCAGCGCTAAAAACGATGGTGACCATAGCTTCAGCCTGCGCTTCGGTAAAGGCGCGCGGCATATGGTTTTCGAGTTCTAAATAGTCGGCGAGTTCCGCAATAAAGTGCTGGATCTCGCGTGCGACGGCGGCGCGAAACGCCGCAGAAGTTCCCGAGCGCTCGCGCAGCAGCAGGCGGAAGGCGTTCGGGTTGTTACCGATAAATTCCATAAAGGTGGAGACCGAGGTGCGGATCACGCTGCCGCCTTTGGCTATCCGCTGGCGCGCCTGGCGCATCAGCTGGCGCAGCATCAGTCCGCTCTCATCGACCATCGTCAGGCCCAGTTCATCGACGTCGCGAAAATGACGATAAAAGGACGTCGGCGCGATCCCTGCTTCCCGGGCCACTTCACGCAAGCTCAGGCTGGCGAAACTCCGCTCAGCGCTAAGTTGACTGAATGCCGCTTCCACCAGCGAACGGCGGGTTTTTTCTTTTTGTTGTGCTCTTACGCCCATCACGATGTATGAATCCTTCCAATAGCCCTGCTGGCACTATACCAGAGATTAAAACTAATCGGTTTGCCCTGGATTGTGAATGATTGTTTACGAGCCGTTTCTGCTTTTATGCTGCAAAAAAGCACAACGATAATTGGGTTAAAGCGCAGCGAATGTTATCATCGTGTTTATTTTATGTATAAAACAGGTGAGTAATGCCATGTCACACTCTTGGGATTATGATGCAATAGTGATTGGTTCCGGTCCTGGCGGGGAAGGCGCCGCCATGGGACTGGTGAAACAGGGAGCACGCGTTGCCGTCATCGAGCGCTACCATAATGTCGGCGGCGGTTGCACCCACTGGGGCACCATCCCGTCGAAAGCCCTCCGCCATGCCGTCAGCCGTATTATCGAGTTTAACCAAAACCCCCTCTACAGCGACCACTCCCGCCTTCTTCGCTCTTCTTTCGCCGACATCCTTAACCATGCCGACAGCGTCATCAACCAGCAGACTCATATGCGCCAGGGATTCTATGAGCGCAACCACTGTGAAATTCTGCAGGGCAATGCCCACTTCGTGGATGAGCATACTCTGGCGCTGGAGTGCCATGACGGCACGGTCGAGACTGTGACCGCGGAGAAATTCGTTATCGCCTGCGGATCGCGCCCCTACCATCCGGCGGATGTCGATTTCCACCACCCGCGCATCTATGACAGCGATTCGATTCTCAGCCTGCAGCATGAGCCGCGCCATGTGATCATTTACGGCGCCGGGGTGATCGGTTGTGAATATGCGTCGATCTTCCGCGGCATGGAGGTGAAGGTCGATCTGATCAACACCCGCGATCGTCTGCTGGCCTTCCTCGATCAGGAGATGTCAGACTCGCTCTCTTATCACTTCTGGAACAGCGGCGTGGTTATTCGCCACAACGAGGAGTATGAGAAAATTGAAGGGGTGGATGACGGGGTGATCATGCACCTGAAGTCCGGCAAAAAGCTGAAGGCCGATTGCCTGCTGTACGCTAACGGCCGCACCGGCAACACCGACACCCTGGCGCTGGAAAATATCGGTCTGCAGACCGACAGCCGCGGTCAGCTGAAGGTCAACAGCATGTATCAGACCGCCCTCCCGCACATCTATGCGGTTGGCGATGTCATCGGCTATCCAAGCCTGGCTTCTGCCGCTTACGATCAAGGACGCATTGCCGCCCAGGCGCTGGTGAAAGGCGAAGCCTCAGCGCATCTGATTGAAGATATCCCGACCGGGATCTATACCATTCCGGAAATCAGCTCCGTCGGGAAAACCGAGCAGCAGCTGACGGCGATGAAAGTGCCGTATGAGGTGGGCCGCGCCCAGTTTAAACACCTGGCGCGGGCGCAAATCGTCGGTATGAGCGTTGGTACGCTGAAGATCCTGTTCCATCGTGAAACCAAGGAGATCCTTGGCATTCACTGCTTTGGCGAGCGCGCGGCCGAAATTATTCATATCGGCCAGGCGATCATGGAGCAGAAAGGCGGTGGCAACACCATTGAGTACTTCGTCAACACCACCTTTAACTACCCGACCATGGCGGAAGCCTATCGGGTAGCTGCGCTGAACGGCTTAAACCGCCTGTTTTAACGCCTTGTCGAAATGGCCATCCATCGTGCCGCGGATGGCCTCCGCCAGATGTTCATAGCGGCTGCGCAGCGGGGAGCCCGGACGATAAACCAGACCGATGGTGCGTCTTGGCTCTGGCTTAATGCACGGCAGGTAGACTACGCCATCGCGTTTTCTCTCCTGCGGCACCGCCAGCGCCGGCAGCAGGGTAATGCCGCTGCCTGCCGCCACCATATTGCGCAGCGTTTCCAGGCTGGTCGCGCGGAAGTGGGTATCCTCATCCGCCCCCGCTTCAAAGCAGAAGCCCATCGCCTGATCGCGCAGACAGTGGCCATCCTCTAGCATCAGCAGCTTTTCCCCGGCCAGATCGGCCATCGGTACGCATTCGCGGTTCGCCCACGGGTGATCTTCATAGATAGCCAGCATCATCGGCTCATCGAACAGCGGCACCTCGATAAAGGCCTCGCTCTCTTTGACCAGCGCCAGGATGGCGCAGTCGAGCTTACCGCTGTCGAGCTGAGCCAGCAGCTGATGGGTCTGCGCTTCGTGCAGATACATTTCCAGCTTCGGGAAGGTCTGATGCAGCATCGGAATGATGTGCGGCAGCAGGTACGGGCCAATTGTCGGGATCAGGCCGATATGCAGCGGCCCGGACATGGTTTCCCCTTGTTGGCTTGCCATTTCCTTGAGCACTTTTACTTCGCGTAACACGGTACGCGCCTGATCCACCAGCAACAGCCCCGCCTGGGTAAACAGAACCTTACGGCTGGTGCGCTCCAGCAGCATGACGCCAAGCTCATCCTCCAGCTTGCGGATCTGTCCGCTGAGCGTCGGTTGGCTCACATGGCATGAGTCAGCCGCCCGCCGGAAGTGGCGGTGTTCGGCGAGCGCTACCAGGTATTCAAGATCGCGAATATTCATTATTCATCCTCCATCGCCACGATAGTCCATGGCGATAGATAGCATAGCAACGAACGATTATCCCTATCAAGTTTTCTGTTCAATAATACGCCCATAAAGACGGTCTACCTGTGAAAATCACTGACCCGTCACACTGTTTCTCTACCCGAACAACTAAAGCCAACGTGAACTTTTGCGGACCTTGCGTCCGCTTTTTTTTGCATAAAAAACCCGGCGTCGCTGGGCTTGACCGGGTCAGGGAGGGCAGATATCTAAGGATTAGCTTAAACGAGCCTTCGCCTCGTTGATAGCCTGGGCTACCTGCTGCGGCGAGACGCCGCCTTTCGCTGCGCGTTTCTCGAGGCAGGACTGCAGCGACAGGATCGGATACACATCGTCCGCAATCACTGGGCTGAATTTCTGCAGATCGGCCAGGGTCAGCGCTTCCAGCGGTTTCCCTTGCGCAATGGCTTCCACTACCGCTTCACCGACAATATGGTGCGCCTCGCGGAACGGTACGCCTTTCGCCACCAGATAATCCGCCAGCTCAGTGGCGTTGGCATAGCCCTGCTGCGCCGCTTCCGCACAGCGCGGACGTTTTACCTGAATGCCGTCCAGCACCAGGGCCGCCATATGCAGGCAGTCGAGCCAGGTATCCAGGGCGTCGAAAAGCCCCTCTTTATCTTCCTGCATGTCTTTGTTGTAGGCCAGCGGCAGTCCTTTCAGCGTCATCATCATGCCGGTCAGCGCACCCTGCACGCGGCCGCATTTGCCACGGATAAGCTCCAGGGCGTCCGGGTTTTTCTTCTGCGGCATCAGCGAGGAGCCGGAGGTCACGCGGTCGGAAAGCTCGACGAAGTTCGCCTCGCCGGAGTTAAAGAAAATCAGATCTTCCGCAAAGCGCGACAGATGCACCATACCGATAGCCGCATCGGAAAGCAGCTCCAGCACATGATCGCGATCGGACACGCTGTCGAGGCTGTTGCGGGTGGCGGAGGCAAAGCCCAGCCAGCCGGCCAGCTGCTCGCGGTCGATCTCATACGCCGTCCCCGCCAGCGCGCCGCAGCCCAGCGGGCTGACGTCGAGGCGCTTCAGCGCGTCCTGCAGACGGCTTTCGTCACGCGCCAGCATTTCAACGTAGGCCAGACACCAGTGCGCGAACGTCACCGGCTGGGCGCGCTGCAGGTGGGTGTACCCCGGCATTACCGCGTCCTGATTCTGCTGGGCGGTCTCCACCAGCGCGCTCTGCAGCTGGCGGTTCGCTGAGAGCAGTTCGACAACGGTATCTTTGCACCACAGTTTAAGATCGGTGGCGACCTGGTCGTTACGGCTGCGCCCGGTGTGCAGTTTCTTGCCCAGCTGGCCCACTTTATCGATCAGCTTGCCTTCCACCCAGCTGTGAATATCTTCGGCATCGCTGGCGAGGATTTGCTGCGGATTGGCGCGCACCTCTTCCAGCAGCACGTTCAGCGCTTCTTCAAGCTGCTGCTGTTCAGCGGCACTCAGAACGCCGACCGTTACCAGCGCTTTCGACCAGGCGACAGAGCCAACGATATCCTGCTCCGCCAGACGATAGTCGAAGCGCAACGAGTCGTTGAACTGTTTGAACCGTTGATCTGCTGCCTGTGTAAAACGCCCGCCCCAAAGTGCCATAACATGCTTCCTTTATTCGTTAGTTCCGCCGGCGGCATTGTGCCGCTCGGCCTACGGTCTTGTAAGCCCGGCAGACGACGCGCCGCCGGGCATGAAATCTTAAGCCAGAATACGTGTGCCGATCGGCGTGCCGTTAAATAACGCCGGCAGCTGCTCGGCGTGACGCCAGGAGGCGATATCCACCGGACGACCCAGAGCACGTGCGGCGTCAAGGGCCGCATTCACTTTAACAATCATGCCGTCGGTGATAATCCCCTGCTCGATCAGCTGTTCCGCTTTCTCGGCGGTCATCTCGGCAATGCGCTGCCCTTTACCGTCGAGGATACCGCTAACGTCAGACAACAGGATCAGATCCGCCCCCAGGGTGGCCGCCAGCGCTGTCGCCGCCTGGTCAGCGTTGACGTTCATCAGCTGGCCTTCATCGGTCACCCCGATAGAGCTCACCACCGGCAGGTAACCGCCGGCCAACAGGGTGTTGATCAGTGCCGGGGAGCCCGGCTGCGCCAGCCCGACATGGCCCAGCTCAGCATCCAGTTGCGTGACCTTCACGCTATCGCCATCGCCGAGGAACAGGCCTACCGAGGAAATACCATGTTTTTTCGCCCACGCCAGCAGCGTCTTGTTGGCGGTTCCCGCCAGCGCGCCGGTGATGATGTCGATTTGCTCAGCCGGCGTAACGCGCAGGCCATTTTTCTTCTGCACCGGCAGGTTGAGCTGCTTCATCAGCTCATCCACCACGCAGCCGCCGCCGTGGACGATAATCAGCGGACGCTGGTGCGCTTCACGGTAGTTAACCAGCGCGGTAAACAGGCGCTCCAGCGCTTCTTCGCTATCGAGTAATACGCCGCCAAGTTTGATAATTAATGGGTTCATCATCACACCTTAAATAAGAGACTGCGTCTCAGCGAAGCCGAAACGAATATTCGCGCACTGCACCGCCTGCGCTGCGGCGCCTTTCAGCAGGTTATCCTCTGCCGCGACGACGATGAGATGATCGTCCTGCACGGCAAAACCGATATCACAGAATGGCAGGCCTTCGACGCTTTTCAAAGCGGGCACGCCTTTATCATATAAACGTACCAGTGGTTTATCGGCGTAAGCCTGCTGGTAAACCGCCGCGATCTGCGTATGGCCGACGCCCGGTTTCAGGCGGCAGGTAATGGTTTCCAGGATGCCGCGCTTAAAATTACCCAGGTGCGGGGTAAAAATTACCTTTGCCCCGAGGTGGCTGGCAATCTCCGGCTGATGGCGATGGTTAAATATGCCGTACGGCTGCAGGCTAACTTCACAGAAGCTGTTGCCGATCGCGACCTTACGACCCGCGCCGCTCACCCCGCTGGTAGCGTTGATTACCGGCCACTGGTTGAGATCCAGCAGATTGGCCTCAATCAGCGGCTTCAGCGACAGCTGCGCCGCCGTCGGATAGCAGCCTGGCACTGCGATTAACTGCGCGTCTTTAAGCGCATCCGCGCTCCACTCCGCCAGACCATACACCGCCTGTTTGAGCAGGTCGGGATGCCGATGAGTGAAACCGTAATATTTTTCGTAGAACGCCCCATCGTTAACGCGGAAGGCACCGGAGAGATCGAACACCACGCAGCCAGCGGCAAGAAACTGCGGCGCCAGATCGTGACTCACTTCGTGCGCGGTGGCGAGAAACACCACGTCCACGCCAGCGCTGAATTCGCTGATATCGGACATCGGCTGCAGCGGCATATCGACAATGCCTTTGAGCTGCGGATGCAGGTCGGAAATTAATTTTCCCGCATCATTGCTTTGCGCGGAGACCGTCAAAGCGGTTATGTTCATATGCGGATGACGATTGATATAGGTCACCAGCTCTGCGCCGGCATAACCACTGGCACCCACAATCAGCGTATTTAACATTGGAAGCGCATCTCCTTACATTCGATGGGTTTTCTTACGCTCAACGATATTGTATTTTTATTCACAATAAATGCATGAATATTGATACTATCACGACCCAAGGTGTGTCAACAATGAAAAACAATTTACCGCCCTTTATCGAGATTTACCGCGCG
>ERZ773158.2896-NODE-2896-length-11608-cov-3.443348_pt1 | contig 11608 bp, 8 predicted proteins | sample MGYA00511918_ERZ773158 | MGnify/ENA primary metagenome ERZ773158 (study PRJEB29015, sample SAMEA2737876) | human gut metagenome | biome: human gut; feature: human-associated habitat; material: faeces | place: China | collected 2012 ...
GAAACAGCAGGTATCTCCGTCCCGAAATCGGCGAAGCGGTTCTCCCCGCCCCACCGTATCCCGGCAACCCAGTCCGCCCCGGACCGCCAACCCGAACCCTGCCCCGCTAATCAGGGTCCCGCCGCGTCAATCCGAAACCCGTCCCTGCGCCCCGCGGCTTCCCTGCCCGGCATCCGGCTGATTGTCCGGCCTTTTCCGCGTATGCGGCCCGACGGCTCTGGTACGCAAATTGCTCCGAGAGGAAGAAATTCCTCATACCATGAACAACTTTTCCTCACTGATCGAAAATTCGAAACAGGCCGTCCGCTACTGGTGGCTGCTGTTGATCATCGGCATCGCGCTCTTCGCGGTCGGCGTGCTGATTTTCGTCTACCCTGCCCAGAGCTACCTGGGCATGTCGCTCGTCTTCGGATGGCTGATGCTGATTTCGGGCATCCTGGAGGTCGTGCTCTCCTCGGCCAACAAACACTTCATCACGGGCCGCGGCTGGATGATGGCCGGAGGGATCATCGAGATCATCCTCGGCATCATCCTGATCTTCAACGTCGGGCTTTCGGCCGCCACGCTGCCCATCTTCCTCGGGTTCTGGCTGATGATGCGCGGTTTCAGCGCCATCGGACTGGGCGGCGACATGAGCGCCCTGGAGATCGCCGGTTCGGGCTGGACCATCTTCACGGGCGTGCTGCTGCTGCTCTGCTCGCTGTGGATTCTGTTCCAGCCGCTGGTCATCGGCACGACGGCCGTCATCGTCTGGGTCGGCATCACGCTGCTCCTGGCCGGCATCACGGCCTTCTCGCTGGCCCTCCAGCTCCGCAACGCCCACCACTGCCTCCACAGCGACCGCTGACACGTCCGGCGACGAAAAAACCGGGACGTTCCCACGAGGGAGCGTCCCGGTTTTCATCTCTCCGGCGGCATCTATTCGAAATCCTCCCGGAACAACCCGTATTTGCGGATCAGACGGGAGATTTCGGGATCGAGATTGCCGCGGAACTTCAGGCTCTCGCGCAGTTCCACCGAGCGCAGGAAATAGGTCACGGCCTGCTCCTCGTCGCCCAGACGCGACGCAAGGATGGCCAGCATGTACTGGATGTCGGGCGTCGAAGCGGCGTCCGGCTCGGCGCGCAGAATGCGGTACGCCGCGGCATCGTACCCCAGCGACGGGACGAGCAGCATCGCCACCACCGCGCGGCCGACAAGCTCCATCAGGCCTGCAATCATTGCAATCATGGTGTAGCCCAAGCCTTGAATGGAGAAGCGCACAATGTTCACAAACAAAAGCGGAATATACAGCGCACTGTTGATAATCAGGAACTGCTGCGCCATGTCGATGACCAGCTGGCGGTCGGCGCTGTCCTGACTGATGAACAGACCCACCAGCGGCTTGCCGAAGAAGTAAATCGCCACAAACGCAAGGACGCAGTAGACACAGCCGATGATGGAGGATGCTTTCAAGCCCTGATTGATGCGGTCGAGTCTCTTCGCGCCGACGTTCTGCCCGGCGAAAGTCGCCATCGTCGAGGCGAGCGCATCAAACACGCAGCAGAAGAACATGCTCAGCTTGCCGCCCGCCGTGACCGCCGCGACTGCAATCGTGCCGATGCCATTAACGGCATATGTCACCGTCAGAGAGCCAATCGCCGTGATGGAATACTGCAGACCGAACGGGATGCCCATTGCCAGCAGGCGGCGGACAAACGGCGCACGGATGCGCTTGTCCTCCGGCTGCATTTTGAGGATGGTGAATCGCTTGCGGATGACCAGCAGACACCAGAGGCCGCTGATGAGCTGGCTGATGACGGTCGCCCATGCCGCACCCTCCACGCCCATGTGGAACGCAAGGATGAACGTGTAGTCCAGCACGATGTTGAGCAGCGCGGCAATCGTGATGGCGATAACAGGCGTTTTGCTGTCGCCCAGCGAGCGCATCACGCCGCCGCACATGTTGTACAGCACCGTAACCGGAATCGCGAAGAAAACCGGCTGGATATAGGCGACCGACAGCGGCAGAATATCCTCCGGCGTGTTCAGCATCCGCAGGAGCTGCGGCGCGAAGAAGCCGGTCAGCAGCCCCATCAGCACAGAAATCACCGCGCACAGGTACACGGAGTGCATCACATAGCGGCGCATTTCCGTCTCGTCCTTCGCGCCGAACGCCTGCGCAATCGGAATCGCGAAGCCGGAGCAGATGCCCATGCAGAAGCCGTTGATGAGGAAGTTCAGCGAGCCGGTATCGCCCACCGCCGCCAGCGCCTCCGTGCCCAGCACGCCGCCGACAACCATGGTATCCATGAAGCTGTACAGCTGCTGGAACAGGAAGCCGCCCAGCAGCGGCAGGGAGAATGTCAGAATCAGTTTCAGAGGCGAGCCCTGCGTCATGTCACGGGTCACGTTTTTCTGCGCCATGTGGATGTCCTTTCGTTGATGCAGGATGGGGGGGAAAATCACGTTTCATTGTCTCCTATGGGGAACGCCTATTTATAGCACGTTTTTCGTCGGTTTTCAAGGGGTTTTGACAGGAATTTTTACGTCTTTTTTCCCCGTGTTTTTCGGACGAAAAGACGCCATTTTTCACGGCTGAAAGCGGTCGTGTAACCGCTATGGTGTAACCTATGTGACGGAATCTGAAAATTCAATCGTATGCTATTGACACCATGCGATTGATTTGCTATAATCACCCCTGCTTCCAATGAAAACATCAGCAAGGAGGTGTCCCATGGACAAGCAATTGGCAGGATTCGGCTGGTACATCAAGCGCATTGACAACGCCCTCGCCCGCGAAGCCTGTCGGAATGTCCAATCCCACAACCTGACGATGCAGCAAAGTCATCTGCTTTTCGTGCTGTCCGACGCGGAAAATCACACACGGACACTCAAGGAGTTAGAGAGCATTTTCGGCTGCGCGCAGTCCACGCTGGCGGGGCTGGTGACGCGGCTGGAGAAGAAAGGGCTGGTGGAAGGCTTCACCGACCCGCGCGACCGGCGCATCAAGCATGTTCGCCTGACAGAAAGCGGCGCGGAAATGCGGCAGACGTGCCACAAGGACATTCTGCAATCCGAAAAGCGAATGTCCGCCGGAATGACGGAGGAAGAAAAGCAGCTGTTCCTGCAATGTCTGCAAAAGGTCTATGAAAATCTGAAGGACGACATGGACGAAACAGAGCATTGCCACAACAATTACCATAATAATGAAGGAAAGGAATGATTTCATGCTGAAAACACTGGCTGCGCAGATTAAGCAGTACAAGAAATCAACGATTCTCACGCCGATTTTTGCCGCGCTGGAAGTCGTCATGGAAGTGCTGATTCCCATGGCGATGGCGCGCCTGGTGAAGTATGGCATTGAGGGCGGCGACACCGGCGCGATTTACCGCTATGGCTTCCTGATGATGGCAATGGCAATGCTGTCGCTGGTTTTCGGCTCCGTCTGCGCACACACGGCATCCCATGCCTCCACCGGCTTTGCCGCGAACCTGCGCGATGGCATGTACCGCAACATCCAGCGCTTCTCGTTCGCCAATATCGACAAATACTCCACCGCCGGTTTGGTCACGCGCATGACCACCGACGTGACCAACGTTCAAAATGCCTTCCAGATGATTACGCGCATTGCGGTTCGTTCGCCGCTGACGCTGATTTTCTCGATGATCGCGGCATTCGTCATCAACCCGGAGCTGGCGGGCGTGTTTCTGATTCCGCTGGTGCTGCTTGGCGTTGTGCTGGGGCTGATTATCAAGCGCGCGACGCACCTGTTCGATCAGGTGTTCAAGAAGTACGACGACCTGAACGCCTCCGTGCAGGAAAACGTCTCCGGCATCCGCGTCGTCAAAGCGTTTGTGCGCGAGGACTTCGAGGACAAGAAGTTCGGCAAAGCAGCGACGAACGTCTACAACCTGTTCGTCAAGGCGGAACGCATCATCGCTTTCAACAGCCCCGTCATGATGCTGACCATCTACGGCTCGGTGATGGCGCTGAGCTGGCTGGGCGCGTCGCTGGTCACAAGCGGTTCGCTCGATGTGGGCGACCTGACCGCCATGTTCACCTACGTCATGAACATGCTGATGAACCTGATGATGCTGTCGATGATTTTCGTCATGCTAACCATGTCCGCAGCGTCTGCCCGCCGTATCGTGGAAGTGCTAAACGAGGAGCCGTCGCTGTCGAACCCCGAACAGCCGCTGGAAACGGTCAAGGACGGTTCTATCGACTTCAACCACGTCATGTTCAAGTACCATGCTGACGGCAATGGCGACCCCATCCTGAACGATGTTGATTTGCACATCAAGTCCGGCGAGACGGTGGGCATCATCGGCGGCACGGGCTGCGGCAAATCGACGCTCGTCAGCCTGATTTCCCGCCTGTACGACGCAACCGAGGGCTCGGTGGAAGTCGGCGGCGTGGACGTGCGCAAGTACGACATGGAAGCCCTGCGCAATCAGGTTGCTGTGGTGCTGCAGAAGAACGTGCTGTTCTCCGGCTCGATTCTGGAAAACCTGCGCTGGGGCAATGAAAACGCCACGCTGGAGGAATGCAAAGAGGTCTGCGCACAGGCTTGCGCGGACGAGTTCATCGACCGGATGCCCGACGGCTACGACACGCACATCGAGCAGGGCGGCACGAACGTCTCCGGCGGCCAGAAGCAGCGCCTGTGCATCGCCCGCGCATTGCTCAAAAAGCCGCGCGTGCTGATTCTGGACGACTCCACCTCCGCCGTTGACACCGCGACGGACGCCAAAATCCGCCGCGCGTTTGCCCAGCGCATCCCCGGCACGACAAAAATCATCATTGCGCAGCGCATTTCCTCCGTGCAGGACGCTGACCGCATTATCGTGATGGACAACGGCCGCGTGGAAGCATTCGACACGCATGAAAACCTGCTGAAGAAGTCCGACCTGTACCGCGAGATTTATGAGACGCAGACCTCCGGCGGCGGCGACTTCGACAGCCCCGACCAGATGAAGGGTGGTGACGCGCAATGATGGGAGGCCCTCGCCGCAGAGGCGCTCCGATGCCCCGCATGTCCATCAAGGGGCAGGGACACATCCTCAAGCGCCTGATGAAAATCGTTTTTGAAAACTATCTGTGGCAGTTCATTGCCGTCATCGTCTGCATTGTGGTGACGGCGTATGCCACCATTCAGTCCAGCACGTTCACGCGGGATCTGGTGGACGTGTACATCGCCGGCATTCAAAAAGGCACCAAGACCATGGGCGATTTGGCGAATGCCATGATTCCGCTGGGCTGCGTCCTCGCGCTGGGCGTTGCCGCCAGCTACATCCGCCAGCGCCTGATGGTCAGTGTCGGCCAGGGCACGATGCTCAAAATCCGCACGGACTTGTTCACGCACATGGAGTCCCTGCCGATCCGCTACTTCGACACGCACTCGCACGGCGACATCATGTCCATCTACACCAACGACGTGGACACCCTGCGTCAGCTCATCAGCCAGAGCATCCCTGAGGTCATCAACAGCGCGATTTCCGTCGTCATGGTGTTCTTCGCCATGCTGAACAATTCGTGGATTATGACGATTCTCTCGCTCATCCTGCTGACATTCCAGATGCTGGCATCCGCCAAGCTCGCGAAGCTGTCCGGCAAGCACTTTGTCGCGCAGCAGGCGAATTTGGGCCGCGTCAACGGCTTCATTGAGGAAATGATGACCGGGCAGAAAGTCGTCAAGGTGTTCTGCCACGAGGAAAAAGCGATTGAGCAGTTTGGCGACCTGAACGAGCAGCTGCGCACATCAGCCCACGAAGCGAACCGCTGGGCGAACACCCTTGGCCCTATCAACAACAACTTGGGACACATCTCCTACGTTATCTGCGCGATGGTGGGTTCGGCGCTGTCCATCGCAACGGGCGGCACGCTGATGTCCACGGGACGGCTGGTGGCGTTTCTGACGCTGAACCGCAACTTCTCCCAGCCGATTTCGCAGATTACCCAGCAGCTCAACTCCATCATCATGGCGCTGGCGGGCGCTGAGCGCGTGTTCAACCTGCTGGATGAAGAGCCGGAGACAGACGATGGCTATGTAACCTTGGTCAATGCAAAAGAAGAAAATGGTGAACTGGTTGAATGCAGCGAGCGTACAGATATCTGGGCATGGAAGCATCCGCACACGGCGGACGGCAGCGTCAGCTATCGCAAGCTGTCCGGCGGCGTGACGTTTGATCACGTTGATTTCGGCTACACGCCCGAAAAGACGGTGCTGCACGACATCACCATGTACGCCATGCCGGGACAGAAGATTGCCTTCGTCGGCGGCACGGGCGCGGGCAAAACCACCATCACGAACCTGATTAACCGCTTCTACGACATTCAGGACGGCAAAATCCGCTACGACGACATCAACATCAACAAGATTCGCAAGGCGGATTTGCGCCGCAGCCTCGGCATGGTGCTGCAAGACACGCACCTGTTCACCGGCACAGTGCTGGACAACATCCGCTATGGCCGCCTGGGCGCAACGGACGCGGCGTGCATTGAAGCCGCGAAGCTCGCCAATGCGGACGAGTTCATCCGCAAGCTGCCCGATGGCTACAATACGATGCTGACGGGCGACGGCGCGAACCTCTCGCAGGGGCAGCGGCAATTGCTGTCCATTGCCCGCGCCGCGGTTGCCGACCCGCCCGCGCTGATTCTGGACGAAGCGACATCCTCCATCGACACGCGCACCGAAACGCTGGTGCAGCGCGGCATGGACGCCCTGATGAAGGGGCGCACGACGTTCGTGATTGCGCACCGCCTGTCCACGGTCAAGAACAGCGACTGCATCATGGTCTTGGAGCAGGGCCGCATCATCGAGCGCGGCACACACGACCAGCTGATTGCGCAGAAGGGCAAGTACTACACGCTGTACACCGGGAATGCGATTGGGGAATAATTGAGAATATAGAAAGCGCGCCTGCTTCCGAATGAAAGGGAGCAGGCGCGTAATTTATAGAGGAATGTTATTCAACCTCGCCATAGAGGTAGGCTCTTGCCGTTTCGTCGCCCGTGTGGCAGAGGTACAGCCCGTCGTGCGTCTGGATGAGGTAGAAGCCCCGCCAGTAGAAGCCGCACATGGTGTCCTCGGCGAAGAAAGGCAGCTTGTCAATGCCGCGCGGTTCGCTGAACTGGCTGTTTTCCTCGTCGTACTCCATGACCCACACCGTATTGTCATGCACGAAGTACATCGCTGTGTTGTCCTTGTTGGGGGCATAGGCATAGTAGGCATCGTGCGTCACATAATCGCCCAGCGTGACGTCATAATCCTGAATCGCCTGAAGGGTCAGCGTGTTGACCAAGTTATGCACAACGCTCGTCGCTTCGCCGTTTGGCAGGTTCACCGTCGTCAGTTCCTTGCCATCGTACAGTACGCGCTCATACTTCGAGCTTTCAGCGCTCCATCGGAAGAAGCCGGGCATATCAGGCATGAGGTGGCTGTCTTCTTCGTCCTCCAGCGCAAATTCCATCATTTCGCCCTTGCCCGTATCCACGTCGAACCGGATAATCTGGTATTCGTCCGTCTTGTCCTTCGCGATGACGTACAGCCCGTTTTCCGCATCGTACACTGCCTGTTCGACCGTCACGTCGTACAAGTCCTTTGCAATCGGGAACTTCTTCCACCCCATTTGCGGCACGGTGCTGTAATCGAGTTCCGCGGCCATCTGCATCCGCACCATCGTGTCATCCGTCGGGGGAACAAAACTGTACAGCCGCCCTTCATTCGCGCTGAACAACACCAGTTCCGCGCCGCCGTCCAGAAGCATCACCTGCCCGTAATAGCCGCTCTGTTTCAGCGCTTCCGACCAGATGATGTCTTCCAGATTGCAGACGACTTCCGGCTCATATTCGGGGTCATCGACGCGCAGCAGCTGACTGCCGCTGATGAAGAAGAGTTCGTCTTCAAACGGCAGCGCGCTGGTCACGTCCGTGCGGTAGCGGCTGCCGATGCCGTGCGTCCAGTCCATGGCATGGTCGGCGGATTCGGCAAACACGGGCATCACGCCCAGCGTCAGCACCAGCAGGAAGGACAGGAATGCCATTCGGAGGTTGTGTTTCATGGGGAGGCTCCTTTCGTGGGTCGATTATTAGTCAAAATAGTAGTACTGTTCGGGGTGTTCAAAGATTGACATGTCGCAGACGAACGCGCCATCATCGTATGTTTTGAAGTAGTAAGAACCCTTCCAGAAGAAACCGTATTCCGCATAAATTGCCTCTGTCGGAATGCGGTCAAATCCGCGTGCTGGCATTGTGCCGTCCGTAAACCACGCAATATCATCGTGAAGGAAGAAAATTCGGCGGTTCTCAGCATCCCATGCAAAAGCAGAACATTCAATATCGTATGTGTAAAATCCCCATTTCATCAGGTATGTAAGTTGATTTTCCAGTCCCAAATCCTGAAAATTCAAAATTATTTTTTCCGCTTTGCGTTGTTCAGGATTATAGACTGCAAGCCTCCGTTCGTCAATTGCATGACTATAACCGTCATCACAATCAAACCATTCTTCATTGTTATAGTACACCACCAGTGTCGATGCCCATTCTGGATTCTCTTGCCATGAAACAACCTCCGAAATGTCATCGTAGTTATATGCTAAAATTTCACCCTTTCCTGTTTCCAATGAGAAAGAAACAAGACTATTAATCAACTTTGGTGTTTTGAATGACCAATCCGAACCTTTCATGTAGATTTTATCGCCGATTTTTACAATTTTTCCTTGGATATAGGTCTTATAGAATGTGCAACAGTCATCGTCCAGCAAAGTCCAGTTTAATTCCGGCAAGCTGGAATAATCCAGCGTAGCATACAGCATCGGCTTCACTTCGCCATCTTCAAAATCCAGCCGATAAATCCGCTGCATAAACGTCACAAAGATATACAGCGAATCCCCATCTGTAAAGAGCCGATAGTCATCATAAGAAGCATACAGCATATCTTCTTTTACGTTTTCCGGAAGCAAGTTTTTCAATTCATAGACTGTTTCCGGCGTGTCGTCCGGCTCGTGGCACTTCAAAAGCAAGTCGCCGTAAATGAAATACAGCTCATCTTGGAAAACTTGCAAATCAGTCACTTCTGTCGGCAATCCCAGTATCAGCTTCTCCTTGTACACATCCCCCCACTTCCAAAACTCCTCCGCTGCGAGCGCGCTTCCGGCGTTCAGCAGCGTCAGCAGAATCAGCATCAGGGCGGTCAGTCGCTTCCATCGGGTCGTCATCGTGTTTCGCTCCTTCCGTGTCTCGTCGGGCGCGTCCGAACCATCTTTCGGGCGCTTTCACCTATTAAGACGCTGCAAAGGGGCAAAACGGGACATCATTCCGCAAAAATTTTTTTCACGCTCTGCGCCACCAGCACCGCTTCGTCCGCCGGCAGCCCGATGCTCGTCACGCGCAGCATCCGCTTCCCCTCCGCCCAGATGATGCTCACCTCGTGCGTATCCTCGGTCTGGCGGTCAATCAGGTAGCCCGGCACGCTGTGCAGATAAATCGTCAGCACCCGCGCATCCGCCGCGCGGACGTTCCAGCCGTCGAGGTTGTCCTGCTCCTCAAAGCGCAGGGAGCGCGTCTCGTCGGCATAGTAGGCTTCGCTATGCACCTGGTCGCCGCGCGTCGTTTCGCAGCGCACCAGCGGCAGGCTGTCCGGCAGGAACGTCGGGAAGAACAGTCCCTCCCAGCCGTCCGGCACGTCCATGCGCGGCACGTTCGCAGTCTGCTTCTCCTTCGCGGGTTCCATGCCGACGTGCGCCATGCCCGTTTCGGGGTTGATGGACAGCACCAATTGGAGGATTTGCTCGCGGAACGCCTCAGAATTCGCCAGCGCAATCGGGAACGCAATCCCGACCGCCACAATCAGACACGCCGCGACGCGCACCACGCGGTCAAGCATATGCAGGACAGTCCGGCGCTTCTGCCGCTTCGCCTTGCGGTCGATTTTCGCCATTGCCCGCGCAAACGCCGCGTCCGCCAGCTTCTCTTCGTCCGCCGTCAGCGGCTGTTCGTCCTGCCAAAGTCCACTGCGAATGAGGGCGTCAATCTGCTCATCCGACACATGCTGATTCTTTTCGTTCATGCTGCTTCCTCCTCTCAAAACAGTTTCTCGCGCAGTCTGCCCCGCGCGCGGTGGAGATACTGCCGGATGCTGCCCGGCGACAAGCCCGTTTCGGCGGCGATTTCCGCGTCCGTGCGGTTTTCCAGCACTTTCAAGCGCAGCACCTGCTGCTCCTTCTCCGGCAATTCCGCGATTGCACGGCGTACTGCCGCCATCGTCTCCCGCATCAGCACCTTCTCTTCCAGCGCCGTCGGGTCGGGATAAAGCGCGAGCGCCTCGTCCCCGTCGCGCAGGAACCGCCCGCGCTGCCGCTGCTTGCGCCGCAGTTCGTCCATCGCGGTGTTTCGCACAACTGCCAGCACATACGCGCGCTCCTGCTCTTCCGTCAGCGTGCGCAGCAGGTCGATTTTCTCCATCAGCGCCACGAGGCTGTCCGACACAATGTCCTCCACCGCCGCGCTGTCAGCTGCATAGCACTTCGCCAAGCGAATCATGCTGATGCGGTGGCGCTGATAGCACGCCGCGAGGAACTGCCGCTCGTCATCCGCCTGAGCCACCCGCATCCCGCCTTTCGGATGTTGTTTCTCTTGCATCTGCTTCCAGTATAGCATACGCATATCGGATTCCGCAAGATTCAGGCAAATTTTTTCCGAAAAAAAGGCAAATTTGTGCTTGACGAAACCTATAGGAATAGCGTATAATGCCGTCATTCTTCCTCCTGACTTTATCGGGAGGAAAGACACGAAAAGGAGGCGCTGGTTATGCGCATTGCCAAGTCCGTCGCTGAACTGATCGGCCGCACGCCGATGCTTGAACTCACTCACTTTGAGCAGACGCACTGTCTGAACGCGCATCTGCTGGCGAAGGTCGAATCCTTCAACCCCGGCGGCAGCGTGAAAGACCGCATTGCGCTGGGCATGGTGGAGGCCGCGGAAAAGGCAGGCAAGCTGCTCCCTGGCGGCACCATTATTGAGCCTACCAGCGGCAACACCGGCATCGGGCTGGCGATGGTCGCCGCCGCGCGCGGATATACCGCCATCATCGTCATGCCGGACAGCATGAGCGTCGAGCGCCGTCAGCTGATGCTGGCATATGGCGCGAAGCTCGTCCTCACCCCCGGCAAGCTCGGCATGAAGGGCGCGGTTGACAAGGCGAATGAACTCGCCGCCGAAACCCCGAACGCGATTGTCGTCGGGCAGTTCGTCAACCCGGCGAACCCCGCCACCCACCGCGCCACGACTGGCCCGGAAATCTGGGCGGACACGGACGGTCAGGTGGATGTGCTCGTCGCGGGCATCGGCACGGGCGGCACGCTGACCGGCATCGGCAGCTACCTGCGTGAAAAGAACCCGGATGTGCGCATCGTCGCGGTAGAGCCGTTCTCCTCGCCCCTGCTGTCCAAGGGCGTTGCGGGCCCGCACGGCTTGATGGGCATCGGCGCGAATTTCGTGCCGGATGTGCTGAGCCGCGATTTGATTGACGAAATTATCACCGTCAAGGAGGACGATGCTTATCGCACGGGGCGCGAGCTGGCGGCGCACGAGGGTGTGCTGGCGGGCATCACGTCCGGCGCGGCGG
>ERZ773158.2907-NODE-2907-length-11558-cov-11.378336_pt1 | contig 11558 bp, 7 predicted proteins | sample MGYA00511918_ERZ773158 | MGnify/ENA primary metagenome ERZ773158 (study PRJEB29015, sample SAMEA2737876) | human gut metagenome | biome: human gut; feature: human-associated habitat; material: faeces | place: China | collected 2012 ...
TGACCGGCATGGAGAAGATGGCTTCCATCATGCAGAAGCTGCGTGACGAGCCCCTCACCGAGCTGGCCGGCCACAAGGTGGTCAAGGTCACCGACTACAAGAAGCCCGAAGAGACCGGCCTGCCTGCCGCAAACGTCCTCATCTACTCTCTGGACAACGGCGCTACCGTGGTCGTCCGTCCCTCCGGCACTGAGCCGAAGATCAAGACCTACTTCACCACTCTGGGCAAGGACCTGGCCGAGGCTCAGGCTCAGAAGGATGCTCTGGCAGCTGCCATCGAGCCCATCCTCGCATAACGCAGAAATTTCATAAAAAATTTATGCCCCCGTACAGCGCCAAAAGTGCTGCACGGGGGCATTTTTGATGGGCGCGGGCAGTTGCAGTTTGTGGGTGGATACGCTATAATATTCAATGAATAATAATACGCTCTGTGCAGTGCGGCGCAGGGCAGGAATAAAATGGGGCAGGTGTAAGAAATTGGAATGTCGTGTGACGGCAGTCCTGGTGGCGGCTGGTTCTTCCACCCGGATGGGATTTGATAAACTGAGCTTCGATTTGGGCGGTGAGACCGTCCTGGAGCGGAGCGTCCGGGCCTTTGACGAGTGTCCGGAGGTGGACGAGCTGGTGATCGTGACCGGCGCGTCCGGTGAGAATGCCCAGCGGGCCGCTGCCCGCTGCAAAAAGCCGGTGCGGCTGGTGAAGGGCGGCTCGACCCGCGCCGAGAGCGCCCGCAGCGGCGTGGCTGCTGCCCACGGCAGACTGGTGGCCGTCCACGACGCGGCCCGGCCCTTCGTGAGCCAGAGCGTTATCGCCGATACGATAGCGGCCGCTGCCCGCTGCGGTGCCGCCGCCCCGGCGGTGCCGGTGAAGGACACCATCAAGCAGGCGAAGGGCGGCGACGGCAAGACTGTGCCGGAAGGCTGCATGGTGGAGAACACCCCCGACCGCAGCACCCTTTATGCGGTGCAGACGCCCCAGTGCTTCGACCGGGCCGCCTATCTGGCGGCGCTGGATGAACTGGACGAGGCCAGCGCCCGCCTCGTCACCGACGACTGCAGCCTGTTCGAGCTGACGGGCCGTCCGGTGGAGCTGGTACAGGGCGACTACGCAAACATCAAGATAACCACCCGGGAGGACCTGCCCCGGGCAGAGAACGGAGGAAAGAAAATGCGCATTGGTCATGGTTACGACGTCCACCGTCTGGTGGAGGGCCGCAAGCTCATCCTGGGCGGCGTGGAAGTGCCGTATGAGAAGGGCCTGCTGGGCCACTCGGACGCCGACGTGCTGGCCCACGCGGTCATGGACGCCGTGCTGGGCGCAGCGGCGCTGGGAGACATCGGCCAGCACTTCCCCGATACGGCGGAAGAGTACGCCGGTGCCGACAGCCTCATGCTGGCCCGCCGTGTGGCAGAAATCATGACCGAGCACGGCTGGCGCATCGAGAACATCGACGCCACCATCCTCTGCCAGCGCCCGAAGCTGGCCCCCCACATCCCGGCCATGCGGGCAAAGCTGGCCGAGGCTTTCGGGATGCCGGTGGACGCCGTGAGCGTCAAAGCCACCACCGAGGAGCATCTGGGCTTTACCGGCGAGGGGCTGGGCATCGCGGCCCACGCCGTCGCCCTCATCGAAGCAGTGTGAACGGGAGAATGTGACCCATGACTCTGAACTCTATCGTAGCAAACTTCCAGACCTTCAAGCTGGTAGACCTGCTGGACATCCTCATCATCGCGTTCCTCATCTACCAGCTGCTGGGCTTCGTCAACCGCACCCGCGCCGGCCAGCTGGCTAAGGGCGCACTCATCGTCATGGCGGTCTATCTGGTGGCAAACATCCTGAATATGCGCACCGTCACCTGGCTGCTCAACTCGCTGCTGCAAGTCGGTCTGCTGACGCTGGTGGTGCTGTTCCAGCCCGAGATACGGCGTGCGCTGGAGCGGATGGGCCAGACCGACCAGTGGGCCTATCGCTTCTTCAATAAAAACCGCTACAACGACACCAGCCTCAAGGGCGCGTGGCGCAGCGCCATCATCGCCATCTGCGACGCGGCAGAGCGCTTTTCGGAGACCAAGACCGGCGCGCTCATCGTGCTGGAACGGAACACCAACCTTTCTGAGATCGTCCGCACCGGCACGCCCGTGAACAGCGCAGTCAACCTCGAGGTGCTGGGTACCATCTTCTACGAGGGTACCCCCCTCCACGACGGCGCAGCCATCATCGAGAATGGCCGCATCAAGGCCGCAGGCTGCGTGCTGCCCCTTTCCAACAACCTGGATCTGGGCAAGGACATGGGTACCCGCCACCGCGCCTGCCTCGGCATCGCCGAGAACTCCGACGCCATCGCCATCGTGGTCAGCGAGGAGACGGGCATCATCTCGATGGCGAAAAACGGTGTGCTCATGCGCCACTTTGACCGTCAGACCCTTTACACCCGGCTGGTGGATGAGATGATACCCAAGGAGACCGCCAGCGAGAAGAGCGCTGCCGAGGGCTGGAAGGCCCGGGGCAAGCGCCTGCTGAACTGGGTGAACAACAAGGAGGAGGATGAGCAGCAATGAGCACTGAGCAGAACAACGGCAAGCCTGCCGTACCCCCCAAGCGCAATCTGCTGAACGACCGCCGCATCCGGCTCCTGCTTTCTTTGCTGGGTGCAGTCATCGCGTGGATGGCTGTCACCATCGTCGTGCAGCCCGGCACCACCACCACCATCTATAATGTTCCGGTGGACTTCAGCTATGATTCGGCTGCCTACACTTCCCGGGGCCTGAGCATCGTCAATGCAGAGGAAAAAACGGTCAACCTGAAGCTTTCCGGCGACGGCTACACCATCGGCAGCCTGTCGTCCAACGACTTTGTCGTCTACCCCGACTGGTCCAGCGTCCGCGACAGCGGCGAAAAGAGCCTGCGCCTTCAGGTGCGGAGCCAGAGCACCCTGCTCACCGGTGTGTCCGTCTCCATCGACGGCGACAACACCGTGGACGTGGTGTTCGATGTGGTGGAAGAAAAGACCCTGCCCATTCAGGTGACGACGAATTACCTGAAGATAGCAGACGGCTATATCCTCTACGGCACCGACATCTCGAAGGAGACGGTGACTCTCTCCGGACCCAGCACCGAGCTGAGCAAGGTAGAGACCTGCACTGCCGAGGTGACCTACAACGGCGAGCTGACCAGCCCCGTTACTCTGGACACCAGCCTGCGTTTTTACACCCGCAGCGGCGGAGAGGTGAAATTTGAGTATACTACTCTGGAAACGGACAGCGTCGAGGTCACGCTGCAGGTGTATAAGCTGGCCACCCTGCCGGTGGAAGTCAGCTTTATCAACGCGCCCCGCGACTTTGACCCCTCGGTGCTGGTCTACTCCCTGAGCAAAAAGACCCTCAATGTGGCCGGCCCGGAGTCCCAGATCGACCGTCTGTCCACCCTGTCGGTGGGTACCATCGACCTTTCCACCTTTGCACTGGATAAGGTGTACGAAATGCCCATCGAGCTGCCCAGCGGCATCCGTCTGCTGGACAACATCTCCAGCATCACGGTCAGCTTCGACAGCTCCCGTCTGGAAACCAAGACCATGAACCTGCCCGCCAGCTGTGTGCAGGTCATCAACCTGCCCTCCACCTACACTCTGACCGTGGAGACGGAGCGGCTGATGAATGTCACCCTCTGCGGCCCGGCCGGTTCGCTGGAAGCACTGAATCCGGAACAGGTGGTCATTGAGATCGACGCCGACGACTTCTATGTCGCCATCGGCCAGCAGAACATCGCCTGCCGCCTCTATGTGCCGGCCAACGACAAAATTTTTGCGCTGGGCAGCTATGTGGTGCAGTGCAAGATAGAAAGTAACTGAGTATATGATCCTGATCCATGATATTCGCCTGCCCCTCTCCGCCGGGGAGCCGCAGGCCTACGAAAAAGCCCTCCGCCTCGCCCGCATCCCCCGGGGAAAGGTGAGCCATCTGGGCATCGCCCGGCTCTCGGTGGACGCCCGCCACGGCCAGCCTAAGCTGGTGTACACCGTGGCCATGACCCTGAAAGAGGAGGGGGAAGAGGCCGCCTATGCGGGTGCTTCCCGCAGCGTTACCGTCCGGGGCAAGACCGATCTCTCGGTGCAGAACGGCACTCTGCCGCTGACGCACCGGCCTGTGGTCTGCGGCCTCGGCCCGGCGGGCCTCTTTGCGGCGCTGCTGCTGGCCCGTCAGGGCTACCGGCCCATCGTGCTGGAACGCGGCCCTGCGCTGGACGAGCGTGTCAAGACTGTGGAGCATTTCTCCGCCACCGGTGAGCTGGACGAAAACGCCAACATCCAGTTCGGCGAGGGCGGCGCCGGAACCTTCTCGGACGGTAAGCTCACCACCCGCATCGGCGACGAGCTCTGCGGCTTCGTGACCGAAGTGTTCCTCGAGCACGGCGCGCCGAAGGAAATTGCCTGGCAGCAGAAGCCCCATGTCGGCACCGACCTGCTGCGGGGCGTCATCACTTCGATCCGAAAAGAGATCGAGTCGCTGGGGGGCGAAGTCCACTTCAACACAGCCCTCACCGGCTTCGAGCGGCGGGACGGCCAGCTCGTCGGTATCCAGACCACGGACGGTGCGTTCCCCTGTGAGGCGCTGGTGTTCGCGGTGGGCCACTCGGCCCGCGACACCTTCGGGATGCTGATGGACAGCGGCCTCGTGCTGGAGTGTAAGCCCTTCAGCGTCGGCTTCCGGGCAGAGCATCTCCAATCGGAGATCGAAAAGAGCCTCTACCACGAGGCGGCGGGCCATCCGGCCCTGCCGCGCGGCGAATATCAGCTTTCGCAGCACGTTGAAAAACGGTGCGTTTATACGTTCTGTATGTGTCCGGGCGGCCAGGTGGTGGCTTCGGCCAGCGAAAAGGGACGCGTCGTTACCAACGGCATGAGCTATCACGCCCGCAGCGGCAGGAATGCCAACGCGGCCGTGGTGGTCAGTGTGGGCGGCGAAGACTTCGGCAACGACCCCCGGAAGGCCATCGCCTTCCAGCGGGAGCTGGAAGCCCGGGCTTATGCGGCAGGCCGTCCCGGCGGGGAGTATGCTGCCCCGGCGGAGAACATCCAGAGCTTTTTGGAGGGCAGGGGCCGGCTGAACATTGGCCGCGTCCAGCCCACCTATGACCGGGGCGTCGTCGCTGCGGACCTCGGCGCGTTGCTGCCGACCGAACTGGCCGACACCCTGCGGGCCGGTCTGCGGGCTTACGAGCGGAAAATTGCGGGTTACACCGCCCCCGAGGCCATTCTGACCGGCCTCGAGACCCGTACCAGCAGCCCGGTGCGGCTGAAACGGGAAGAAAATTTTGAATGCGCCCAGCTGGCAGGATTGTATCCCTGCGGCGAGGGTGCCGGATATGCGGGCGGCATCATGAGTGCCGCCGTCGATGGCCTGCGGGTGGCCCGCGCCATCATCAGCCGGTACAGCCCGGCAGAAGGGTGAGAAGTTGAATGACTGATCGTGAAAACGATTTTAACCGCACGGCGCAGGACGGCAAGGGCCGTCAGGTACAGCAGGAGCTGGAACGCCAGCTCCGCGAGCTGGGCGACACCATGTCCGACTCCTTCCGCCACGGCTTTGAGGGCCGGGGCGAGGAGATCGGCGACCGTGTGTGGGATGTGGGCCGCGCCGCGGTGAACGCCGCCGGTTATGGCATCTCGGAGGCAGGCCGGGCCTTTCAGGCCGGGAAGCAGAAGTATCAGAAGCGGGCCGAGGAGGCCCGGAACGCAGCCCCGAGCGGGGAGAGCGCCAGCGGGATGACCGACTGGGCGCGCAATTTCTTTGCAAAGAAGCCGGAACCGACGGCCATCGAGAATATCCGCACCAGCGCGAAAAAGCGCCACAGCGCAGGCGTCGCCATGCTGGCGACCGGCATCACCTTCGCCGTCATCTTCGGCATCACGGCCATCGCCTGCTTTGGCACGGCGGGGGCGTTCACGTCCGGCGGCGTGATGGTGGGCGATGAGCTGGCGCTGGGAGCAGCCGCCGCCGAAACCGCGGATACGTTCCTCAGTGCCATCGGCGATCTCGCACTGGGTGCTATCGCGGCGACGGGGTGGTGCTCTGCCGCTGTGACCGCTGTGTTCGGCTGGCTGACTGCAGCGGGCGCGTCCCGTATGAAGGCCGCCAAGACCCTGGAGCTCTACGCCGATACCGCCGAGGGCTTCGACTGGCACAAGGGCCTGTCCCTCTCCATGCTGGCCGACCTGACGCATAAAAAGAAGACCAAGGCTCTCAAGACGCTGCGGAAATTCATCCACAAGGGCTGGCTCAGTGCCTGGCTGGACGAGAAAAACGACAAGCTCTACCTGACGGCAGAGGACTACCGCGCTGCACAGGAAAATCAGCCCCAGCCCGAACCGGAAAAAGCGCCGGAACAGGCCGGAGAAGTCCCCCTGAACCTCGAGACGACCCGCCGCTTTGCGCAGGTGCTCGAGAAGGAGCAGGAACTCATGGAGGATGAGCGGGCTGTGGAGGAGCTGCAGCATATGCAGAAGACCACCGAGTCCATCTGTGCCTGGCTGGAAGCCCACCCAGAGAGCCTGCCCAAGGCCCGCCGCTTTGCGGAATACTATATCCCTACCACCCTCAAGCTCCTGCATACCTACAACGACGTGCAGAGCCAGCAGGGCGAGAACGCGGAGGCCATCCGCCGGGATATTGCGGGCATCCTGCACACCCTGAATCAGGCTTATGATAACCTCTACGATAAGCTTTTGTCGGACGTGGCACTGGACGTTTCCAGCGAGATCGCTGCGCTGCAGGGGATGCTGGCGAACGATGGTCTGGCCGGGGAGGGATTGCGATGACCTACCGGGCCTGGAACACCAAGACCGTTGACCGCGCCGCCCTGAAAGAGCTGACAGCGGCCATCGCCCAGCAGAACACTGAAGAGCTGGAATACCAGAACATGGACGAAGAGTGGAGCGAGGAAAAGTACCGCTCTGTCCTCGCGGCCCAGCAGAAAGAAGCCGGCCTGCTGGCCGGCATCCTCGCTGCCCGGGGCATCACCGACCCCGCCGAGGCGCTGACCCTTCTGGCGGGCGAAGAAGAGCTGAGCGACCCCATGCTCCTGACCGATATGGACAAAGCCTGTGAGCGCATCCTGCGGGCCATCGACGAAGGGGAGACGATCGTCGTCTTCGGCGACTACGACGTGGACGGTGTGACCGCCACGGCCCTGCTCTATCAGCACCTGAAAGGGATGGGTGCCGCCGTCAAGTGTATGCTGCCCAGCCGGGAGGGCGACGGCTACGGCCTCTCGAAGAACGCTATCCAGTCGATTTACGATAAGGGCTGCCGCCTCATTGTCACGGTGGACAACGGCATCTCTGCCGTAGAGGAAGCCGCATTCGCGGCCAGCCTCGGCATCGACCTCATCATCACAGACCACCATCTGCCCCACGACACCCTGCCCCAGGCAGTGGCCATCGTGGACCCCCGCCGTGCCGACGACCACAGCCCCTTCAAGGGCCTGTGCGGCGCGGGCGTGGCCTTCAAGCTCTGCGCCGCGCTGGATGGCTGCCCGCCGGAAGAGATGCTGGAATACTGCGGCGACCTCGCCGCTGTTGGCACCGTGGCCGACGTCATGCCCCTGACAGGGGAGAACCGCACCATCGTCAAAGCCGGTCTGCGCCAGCTGCAAAATACGGACAGACCCGGCTTCTGCGCCCTTTTGGAAGAAGTGGGCCTTGCAGGCAGGCCGGTGACGGCAGAGAACATCAGCTACGCCATCGCGCCCCGCCTTAATGCGGCGGGCCGGATGGACAGCGCCGTGACCGCTTTGCAGCTGGTGCTCTGTGAAGACGAAGACCGGGCGGTCGAACTGGCTCATAAGCTGAGTGACATCAACATCCAGCGGCAGGAGACGGAGATGGAGATCGTCAAAGCCGCGCAGGAGCTGCTGGACGCTGAGCCGGAACGCCTCGAAGACCGGGTCATCCTGCTCTGGGGCAAAGACTGGCACCCCGGCGTCATCGGCATCGTGGCCTCCCGCCTTGTGGAAAAGACCGGACGCCCGGTCATCGTGGTGTCGGTAGATGAGCACGGCGAGGGCAAGGGCAGCGGCCGCAGCGTGCAGGGCTTCAATCTGCACGAGTGCATCGCCTCCTGCGCCGACATCCTGCTCCGCTTCGGCGGCCACGCCATGGCAGCGGGCCTCTCGGTGCGGGAAGAGGATCTGCAGACGCTCCGCCAGCGGCTCAACGACTGGGCGGCCCGGGAGTGTCCCGTGCTGCGCACCCCGCCGCTGGAATGCGATCTGTCCGTCCACCTCGACCGTCTGACGGTGGAGAGCGTCCGCTGCCTCGACCAGCTGGCACCCTACGGTGCCGACAACCCCAGCCCGGTCTTCGTGCTGGAAATGGCTGTCGTGGAGGGCGTCTACGCCGTCTCGGAGGGCAAGCACTGCCGCCTGCGTCTGCGGCAGGGCAGTTCCAGCATCTATGCCGTCTGGTTCGGGATGCACCCGGAACAGGTGCCTTACTCGACGGGCGACGTCGTGGACGCAGCCATCAGCCTTTCGGTCTACGATTCGCCCCGGGGCGCACAGCTGTCGGGCCGCATCATCGAGCTGCACCCGGCGGGCCTCGGCAACACAGCTGCAGAGCAGGCCGCGCTGGTGCAGGCGCTGCGCCGGGGTACGCCCCTGACGCCGGAGCAGAAGGAGAGCATCGCCCCGGAGCGCAGCCATATCATTACCGTTTATCGGGAGCTGCAGGCGCGGCGCTGGCACGCCGAAGACCTGCAGCCCCTGTTTGCAAAACTCGGCGAGGAGAACACCGGTCGGACGCTGGTGGCCGTCGCCGCGCTGGAACAGGTCGGCCTCATCACCGCGGCTGACCGGGGCGGGGCAAAGTTCTGGGAACTCGTGCCTGCCACCGGCAAGAAGAACCTTGCCGATGCGCCCATCCTGAAATGTCTGGAGGAACGATAAAGATGCCTGAGGGAAAGAAACCTGTCGTCCCCGCGCCCGCAGCATCGGCTGCGGCGAAAGAGGACAGCTATTCTGCAAAGACCCATCTCCATCAGCCTATGCCGGTGACGGAGATGGCTACCGTGGCCGCAACGGCTCTGCCGGCCAACGCCCCTGAGGGGACCCTTCCCTCGGAGGTGCGGCCCGAGATCGTGACCTGGGAGAAGCTGGTGGAGGCCATCAAAGCCAGCGGCAAAGCCTACAATATGGCCATGATCGAAAAAGCCTACAATATGGCCAACGACGCCCACAAGGGGGTCTGCCGCCGCAGCGGTGAGCCCTATATCTGCCACCCGCTGGCCGTGGCCCGCCTCGTGCTGGACCTCGGCATGGACAGCGAGAGCATCGCCGCCGCCCTGCTCCACGACGTGGTGGAGGACACCCCCACCACACTGACCGACCTGACCGCCGCTTTCGGCGAAGAGGTGGCTGCGCTGGTGGACGGCGTCACCAAGCTGACCAAGATCCAATTTTCCAATATCGAAGAGCTGCAGGCCGAGAACCTGCGCAAGATGCTGCTGGCCATGAGCCGTGACGTCCGCGTCATGATCATCAAGCTCTGTGACCGCCTGCACAATATGCGCACCGGCGACGCATGGCCGGAGCAGAAGCGCCGCGACAAGGCCCGTGAGACCATGGAGGTCTACGCCCCCATCGCCAACCGTCTGGGCATCCTGAACGTCAAGGAGGAGCTGGAAGACCGCAGCCTCCACTACCTCGACCCCGTGGGCTACGAGGAGATCAACAAGATGCTCAGCGAGCGCGCGGGCGACGAGTTTCTGGCCAGCGTGTCGGGCGTCATCAAGAGCCGCCTCGAGGAGAGCGGCATTGAGGGCGCGACCATCAAGCGGAGAGTCAAGAGCATCTACGGCATCTACCGCAAGACCATCATGCAGAACAAGTCCTTCGATGAAATTTATGATATCTATGCGGTGCGCGTCATTCTGGATACGCTGGCTGAGTGCTACAGCACCCTGGGCCTCATCCATGATATGTACCATCCGCTGCCCAACCGCTTCAAGGATTATATCTCCACCCCGAAGCCCAACGGCTACCAGAGCCTGCACACCACGGTCATCGGCCACGAGGGCATCCCCTTCGAGGTGCAGATCCGCACCCGCAAGATGGACGAGCAGGCCGAGTACGGCGTGGCCGCCCACTGGAAGTATAAGGAAGGTCTGGACGGCCACGATAAGCTGGACGAACGCCTTGCATGGGTGAGCCAGCTGCTGGAAAACCAGCGCGTCAGCGAGGATTCCGGCAACCTGCTGCACGACCTCAAGAGCGACCTGCTGCCCGAGGAAGTGTTCGCCTTCACGCCGCGCGGCGACGTCATCAACCTGCCCGCGGGCGCGACGGCCATCGACTTCGCCTACGCGATTCACTCTGCTGTCGGCAACAGAATGATCGGTGCGAAGGTCAATAACCGCATCGTGCCCATCGACCACAAGGTCCAGACCGGCGAAATTATTGAGATCATCACCGGCTCCGAGAACCGCGGCCCCAGCCGCGACTGGCTCAACATCGTCAAGACGAGCGAAGCCAAGAACAAGATCCGCAACTGGTTCAAAAAGGAACGCAGAGACGAAAATATTCAGGAGGGCCGCGACGCGCTTGAGCGCGAGATGCGCCGCAACCTCATGACGCTGACCGACGAGCAGCACGACGTCTTTATGGAGACGCTGGCCCGCCGCAACCGCTGCAACAGCGTGGAGGAAATGTACGCGGCCATCGGCTACGGCGGCCTGCAGATATCCCGCATGCTGCCCAAGCTCAAGGAGGAGTACACCAAGCTGCAGGCTACCGAGCCGAAGCCGGTCACGGTGGAGCTCAAGCGGATGCATTCCTCCGATGGCGTCATCGTCGAGGGCATCGACAACTGCCCCATCAAGTTCGCCAAGTGCTGCTCACCGCTGCCGGGCGATGAGATCATCGGCTTTGTCACCCGCGGCTTCGGCGTGTCTATCCACAAGCGTGACTGCGCCAACGCCCGCGAGAGTATGCGCCACCCCGAGAACGCAGACCGCTGGGTCCGCGCCTACTGGGATGAGGCTGAGAAGGAAAACTACAAGGCTACGTTGGATATTGTTTGCATGGATCGCGCGAACCTCGTCTCTGACGTGGCACTGGCACTGGGCGATATGCGCGTGCCGATCTACTCTCTGACGGCCCGCGCCGCCGAGCAGGGCCGCGCCCGCATGAGCGTGACCGTCGGCATCACCAACACCGAGCACCTGAACAGCGTCGTGGCAAGACTGAAAAAGATCAAGGACGTTGTGAGCGTGACGAGGAACTGAAACGGCCGGAGGCATGTAGGGGCCGCACATGTGCGGCCCGCAACTGTATGGCGGACGTTCGTTTGCCTTTCACGGCAGGGCCGGGCATGCCCGGCCCCTACAGTGCAGCTGATTTTGAAAAGGAGCAACTACCTATGCGAGCAGTCATCCAGCGCGTCACCCGCGCAAGCGTTACCGTCAACGGGGGCGAGCCCCGGGCCATCGGGCCTGGCCTTGTCATCCTGCTGGGCGTGCGCGATACCGACGACAGTGCCATTGTGCCCAAGCTGGCCGAAAAATGCG